>Ga0207421_10001481_pt1 | contig 30162 bp, 30 predicted proteins | sample SodLakKL_010_SED_4_FD_187542 | JGI IMG/M metagenome (GOLD analysis project Ga0207421, IMG submission 187542) | Alkaline sediment microbial communities from Lake Tanatar, Kulunda Steppe, Russia - 8KL_010_SED (SPAdes) (version 2) | ecosystem: Environmental > Aquatic > Non-marine Saline and...
CGCGACGATCCCTGCCCGTAGTTCTCACCGGCAACGAGGAAGCCGCCGTCGGCATCGAGCGCACGCTGTGCGAAGGTGTCGTCGATCCGTGAGAGGGTGAACTCGGAGAGCTTGGGGACGTTCGACCGGTACATCAGGATGTCCTGGGTGGCGGGGATGATGTGGTCGGTCGTGATGTTGTCGTCCATCTTCAACAGCGCCGGGCCAGAAAGCCCCGCGTCGAGTGGGTCCTTGAGGGGGACGTCACCGATGTTGGGACCTTTGACGAGCCCGTCGTCGACGGCCTCGTCGGGAGCGATGAGGTCGGTTTTCGAGCCGTCGTACTCCTCGGGGAGTTCGAAGCCGGGGTCCTCGAGATCGCCAAGCTCGTCGGCGAGGTCCCGTGGATCGATGATCTCGCCGGCAATCGCGGCGGCGGCGGCGACCTCGGGCGAGCAGAGGTAGACGTTGTCGTCCTCGATACCCGAGCGTCCCTCGAAGTTGCGGTTGAACGTCCGCAGACTCACCGAATCGGAGGCGGGAACGTGGCCGATCCCGATACAGGCCCCACAGGTCGCCTCGGAGAAGTTGACGCCTGCGGCCATCATCTCGGCGACCCAGCCCTCGCGGGCGAGGATCTCTGAAGCCTGTTTGGAGCCGGGGGCGACGATCATCTCGGTCTGCATATCGACTTCGCGTCCCTCGAGCATCTTCGCGGCGGGGAGAATGTCCTCGTACGCGCCGTTGGTACAGGAGCCGATGATGACCTGTTCGACGTCGGTGCCGGCCACCTCCCGGACGGGCACGACGTTGTCGGGCATCGACGGCTCGGCGATCAGCGGCTCGAGATCCGAGAGGTCGACGACGATCTGGTCATCGTAGTCGGCGTCGTCGTCGGGCTGGAGTTCGACGTATTCGTCGCCACGGCCGACGCGTTCGAGGTAGTCTTTCGTCTGGTCGTCGGTGCCGAAGATCGAGGACGTCGCGCCCAGTTCGGTCCCCATGTTGGTGATGGTCATCCGCTCGGGGGCCGTGAGCGAGGCCGCACCGGGGCCGGTGTACTCGAGGATTTTACCCACGCCACCTTTCACGCTGAGGCGACGGAGCATCTCGAGGATGATATCTTTCGCGGTGGCCCACGCGGGGAGTTCGCCCTCGAGTCTGACCTCGACGATTTCGGGCATCTCGATGTAGTAGGGTGCCCCACCCATGGCGACGGTAACGTCGATACCGCCGGCACCAATGGCGAGCTGGCCGAGGCCACCCGGCGTGGGGGTGTGGCTGTCCGAGCCAAGCAGGGTCTTCCCTGGGGCGGCGAAGTTCTCGCGATGAACGTTGTGACAGATGCCGTTACCGGGGCGAGAGAAGTGGGCACCGAAGGTGCCGGCAGCAGAACGTAAGAAACGGTGATCGTCGGTGTTCTTGAAGTCGAACTGGTAGGTCTGGTGGTCACAGTACTGGGCAGCAATCTCGGTCTGGACCTCGTCGAGTCCCATCGCCTCGAACTGCAGCCAGACCATCGTCCCAGTGGTGTCCTGTGTGAGTACCTGATCAATCTCGATACCGATCTCTTCGCCCGTCTCGAGGGTTCCTTCGACGAGGTGGTCCTCGAGAACCTTTTCGGTAAGCGTCTGTCCCATAGCACCCAGAAATGGGCTTTCCGTCCTGATAAATCCCGCGTGTTAGTACATGATTCCACACGTTCACCGGACGGTGGTGCCGGTTTCAGCCGGACTGTTTCGAAGGAGAGCCACCTACTCGAGCGTCTCCGTTACCTTCGCGGGATGGGTAGGGCGGGAAACCTTGACGTAGCCTTCGCCGTGGATTTCGACACGGTAGCCCTCGTAGGTGCACTCGAAGTGATGGTCGGTAACGTCGCGGCCACTCCGGGGCTGGAACAGTCTGGTCAGTGAATCCGGATCAGCGACGTGATAGAACGGCGGGAGGTCGACGACCGAGCAGCCCTCGAGGGCGGCGACGAGGTCGACGATGGCCTCGATCGGGCCAGAAACGGGGTCGAACGGTTTGCTGACGGTGCGTTGGTTTGGGTCAATCGTGTCGGCTGGAGCGTCATCAGCGGGGTCCATAGGGCGATGAACACGAGATGGGTACGTAGGTTCCTGGCTGGCTATATGAGTGTTTTATACGGTGACGGGTCACGAAACCGGCACAATAGTCAAGCCACCTGACACAGTAGGGTGTGGTATGAGCTCCACCCTGCAACTCATCGGCGTCGGTGTCATCGGACTGATCGCCGCCTGGATCCTGTTCCAACTCGTCGTCGGCATCATCGGGACGGTCGTCAGCCTGCTGGTGAGCCTCCTCGTGATCGCCGCGGTCGCGGGCCTCGCTTACGTGGCGATTTCGGCGTTGCTCTGAAACCACGACACTCGGACACTACAGGCAGTCCTCGAGCAGCCCCATCGCTTCCTTATGAACGTCCTCGAGTCCCGACGCCGTCCGTGCCTCCGCCGTGACTCGAATAAGCGGTTGGGTCCCACTGGCTCGGATCAGGAACCACCCCGCGTCCCGGTCGACGCGGATCCCGTCGAGCGTATCGACATCGGATTCGTCGTATCGCTCGCGTGCTACATCCTCGACCGCGGCCATGACCGCCGATTTGTCGGCCACCTCGAGTGAATCGCGCTCGAGCGGGTAGGTATCGACGGCAGCGACCAGTGCGGAAAGCGGCCCGGCGTCGGCGACGAGCTCGACGAGTTTGGCTGCAGCGAGCGGCCCATCGGGACACAGCGTTTCCTCGGGCCAGATCCAGGCACCGCTCGGTTCGCCACCGAAGACGACGTCCGGTTCGGTGGCTTTCTCGGCGACGTAGACGTCACCGACGCGCGTCTTCGTCACGGAAGCGCCGACGGCCGAAAGCGCGTCATCGACCGTCAAACTGGTGTCGACGGGGGCGGCAACACGGGTTCCCTCGGTCGCACTCTCGCGGGCGAACAACGCAAGTAGCACGTCTTTCGGGACGAACGTCCCCGTCTCGTCGACGGCGACCATCCGGTCTGCATCCCCATCGTGAGCGATTCCGAGGTCGGCGTCCGTGCGAGCAACGGTCGCTTTGAGCGTCCCCAGTGTGTGATCGTCGGGTTCGCTCGGGCGCCCCGGAAACGAGCCGTCTGGCTGTCCGTTGAGCGTCGTCACCGCACAGCCGAGGTCCCGGAGGACGTCCGCCGTGACTCGCCCTGCTCCGTTGCCGAGGTCGACGACGACCTCGAGGGGTGTCTCGATGGCGACCGATTCCCGGATCGCCTCGGCGTGACGGTCGGCTGCGTCGGCGAGTGGCGTGATCGTGCCATGGCCGTCCCAGCCGGCGAGATCGTACGCCTCGCGCTCGAGGCGGCCTTCGATGGCGGCTCGTTCGCTCGGGCCGAAGGCCTTCCCCGAGGGCAGCCAGAGTTTGATTCCGTTGTCGGGCGCGGGATTGTGTGAGGCCGTGATGACGACTCCAGCGTCTGCCTCGAGGGTGCCGACGGCTCGGGCGACGGTCGGGGTCGCGACACAACCAGCGTCGATGACGTCAGTGCCACACTCTCTGAGGCCAGCGGTGAGTGCGTCTTGCAGGACGATTCCGCTCTCACGTGGATCGCGCCCGATGACGACGGTCTCGTACCCCTCGCTGGCGACGGCGCGGCCGACGGCGAGTGCGAGCGCTGCTGTGACGCTCTCGCCGACGCCACCACGGATGCCGCTCGTTCCGAACATGGCCGCCACTGTCACCTCCGCACACCTTAGCGTGTCGGTCTCTCTCGCCTCGAGAACCGAGACGGCGGGTTACCTCTCGGCTGCACCAGCCATCTATCCCGATTGCGGCCGGCCACTCGAGGTGCACGAGCGGGCGAGTTGCGATCTGGACAACCGGGGTGTACGTTCTCACCGTCTAGTCGTCCTAAATATCGGGTCCACCGTTCCCACGCTGTGGGAGCCCTGACCAGCAATTATGAGCTGAGTGACGAATGTGTACATATGTCCACACAACCGACACGCTGTCAGTCAGCTCCCGGTCACCCCGCTCGGCCGTGTGAGCCGGCACGCATCGTCGACCTGCTCAGCGATCCGAAGACGCGACGCATGTTCCATGCGTTCGAACGCCCGCAGACAGCCAAAGAGATCGGCGAGTCGTTGGGGATTCCGAGCAGCACCGTCTATCGAAAGATCAACACGCTCGAGGAGGTCGGACTCATCGTTCCCACCGATCGTGGCGGCGGCGCAACCCGGTACGTCCGATCGCTCGACTGTGTGGCGGTGGTCTACGACGATCCGATCCGTCTCGAATGCACGGCGAACGGCGTCACGCACACCTGTGAACCGGAGCTCGAGGCACCGACCGCCTGAGACACTCCCTGCACGCTCACTCGCGGTCCTCGTGAATTTCTCGCAATCGTTCTCTGTCGAGTGGCGCTGTCGGCTCCTCGGGAGGGTCGTCTTCCTCCTCGTCATCTGCTCGTCGTTCGGCGAGCACGGCGAGGGCGACAAGAACGGCTGCAGGAAGCGCCGCCGTCTGAATAAGCGCATCCCAGAGCGAGAACGCGACCAGTCCCCCAGCACCGAGATAGCCGAGTTTGACCGATCCTGTGAGAACTGCATAGGCACCGATCCACCCCGAAATCGCCAGTGCCAGTAACATCGCGAAGAGGTCGTGTGCGTAGCCGGCTTGCAGCAGGATCACCGGCACGAGGAGGGTGACACCGGCGACGGCGACGACGGCGCTCAGTCGGAGGATTTCCCGCCAAGAGACCATCAGAGGTCACCTGTTCGCTCTTTCATTATTCCTCCTCACCATCACTGAGGTCCGTCGTCAGATCGAGCAGTCGTACACGATCCGGTACACCCTCGAGGACGCCCTCGGGCCAGCCACGATGGCCGAGGGTGAACGACGTCTCCGGGTGCTCGTCGACCAGTCGACGAACCCCCGTCGCCGCGGCCTCGAGGGCGGCTCGATCCTGTCGTCTTGGCACCTCTGCGGCGAGTGGATACGTTCGTGAGAGGGCTCTCGGGAACGGGCCAAAGGGGGGCAAGACGCGCCAGGAGGCGTCGTAACGGTCGTCACTCGAGGTGTTACCTTCGGTCAGAAACACCGAGTCGGGGATCTCGAGTCGGGCCAAGCGGTCGTGGTGTCGCCGAACTTCCGGTCGACGGGCACTCTCGTGGGAGGTGTAAAAGAACGTCCCCTTGGAGATAGGGTCGGTGCGCTCGAGCAGGTCGCCGTGTTCGAGCAGGGCCCGGTAGCCGTCGAGCATCGTCGGGTGTGATCGCGCCCGCTGTTCGACGAGCTCGAGCAATCGACCATCGCGGATGGCGCTTTTGATCCGGCGGATCTCGGCGAAGCTCACGTGGAGGTTGTGTCGAGCGAGGGCCGTCTCACGTTCGTCGTCGGGGAGCGCGCTGAGTTCCTCGACGGTGCTGGTGGTACAGACGGGACACGGACAGGGCAACGTCGTCATCTCCTCGAGGTGGCGAGTGCCGCGGACGGTCAAATACCGGTCGTCACGAGCGTAGAGTGCGTAGGCCGCCGAATCGAAGAGATCACAGCCCATCGCGACGGCCAGGGCGAACATCATCGGGTGACCGGCCCCAAAGAGGTGGACGGGGGCGGCCGTTCCGAGGCCGCGTTTGGCCCCGGCAACGGCGTCGATCATGTCGTCGTAGCGGTAGTCGTTCATCAGCGGGACGACCGCGCCAACGGGAAACACGTCCAGATCGGTTCCGCGCGCGTGACGGCCCGCTGCCTCCCGGAGGTCGGGGTACGTCGACCCCTGGACGGGCGCGTTGACGAGCATGTCACCCGTGTCGACCGTCTCGGCGATTTCGAGGCGTTCCTGTGTCGTCTCGAGGTCGGCCTCGGCCCGCTCGCGGTCGACATCCGGCGGGGTTGGAATGTCGACGGGCGTCGCGATGTCCGAGCCGATGTCGCGCTGGAACTCGAGGATTTCCTCGGTCGTGACGGTGATATCACCGTACTCGGCGAGTTGAAACGATCCCGAGTCCGTCATGATCGCGCCGTCGAATCCGAGGAGGTCGTGGAGCCCCTCCTCGAGCGCCTGTTCGCGAACGTCGGTGCTGTTGGAGATGATGTAGGCGTTGGTGATCAGCATCTCCGCCCCGAACTCGGTCTCGAGCGTGCCCGGCTCGATGGTGTCGAGATGGGGATTGATCACGGGCAACAGTGCTGGTGTTTCGACGGTCGTCTCTGCTCGAGGAACCGTGAGTTCGCCGAGACGGCCGCCAGCGTCGGTCGCCCGAATTTCGAAGCACTCGCGCATCGACTGTGTGTTACCGAGGACGCCGGTAAACGTTCCGTTCCGGCGTGTCCGATCGCTCGAGGTGGCACATGCAGGGAGTGAGCCCATTCCGCCGAGCGTCCAGAGGGGGTTGCCGCGGCGTGTGTTGATTGAGTGATGCGTGAAACGGCCATTAGTGATTGTTTCGATCGTCTAAACACGGGTTTCGGCTCAGCAATGCTGTAACAGTGTCCTCGTTTTACTCGTGTCTCCCCGGTTGGTTCTCTCGCATGGATTCACGACTGCAGACAGTGAGCGTCATTTTCATCGCCCTCCTGGTCGCCCTCTCGGGCGGGCCAGCGTTGGCGGGTGCCACAGCAAGTGACGCTGGCGAAAGCGAGACAGTGAGCGTATCGACAGTTGAAAACGTCCAAGTCGAGTCGCTGGAACTCGATCAGGTCACGCTTGAAAACGTGACGATCGAGGAGATGAACGTCGATGAACTGGACGTCGATGCTGAAGAGCTCGACGATGAGCTCGACGATGACGAGGAAGACGATACTGACACCGAAGATGCGGAAGAGGACGACGCTGATGGTGTCGACGATGCCGATGACGAGGACAACGGTGTCGACGATGATGACACTGGCGTCGATGACGACAACGGCGTCGACGATGAAGACGACATGGATGACAACGGCGTCGACGATACCGACAACGGTGTCGACGACGAAGACGAAGTCTCCATCTCCGACATCGAAATCGAATCGCTCGAGCTCGAGGGCGTCACCGTAGACGACCTCTCGTTCGACGAGGAAGATGACGAGATGGATGACAATGGCGTCGACGATGACGAGAACGGTGTCGACGACGAAGACGACATGGATGACAACGGCGTCGATGACGACGATAACGGCGTTGACGACGAAGACGATGACATGGATGACGACACCGCCGTCGACGATGACGAAAACGGCGTTGACGACACCGAGGAAGACGTCTTCGACGAGGACGCTGACGAACTCGTCATTGAGGACGTGACGATCGAGGAGATGAACGTCGAGCACCTCACGATCGAGGACCTGACCGTCGAGGACGATGACGGTATCCTCGAGGGTATCTCTGACTTCATCGGTGGCCTGTTCGACGATGACGAAGAGGCTGACGACGAAAACGGTGTTGACGACGCAGACGACACCGAAACTGATGACGAGGACGACACTGCCGTTGATGACGACGAGAACGGCGTCGACGACGAAGACGACGACATGGATGACGACACCGCCGTCGACGACGACGAAAACGGCGTTGACGACGAAGACGACGAAACCGAAACCCAAGAGATCGAGTCACTCACCATCGAAACCTTCGACGTCGATCAGATGACCGTCGAATCGATGACGATCGAGTCACTCGAGGAAGATGACGAGAACGGTGTCGACGACGAAGATGACACCGCCGTCGACGACGACGAAAACGGTGTTGACGACGAAGACGACGCAGATGACGACACCGCCGTCGACGACGACGAAAACGGCGTTGACGACGAAGACGATGAGATGGACGATGATGACACTGCCGTCGATGACGACGACAACGGCGTTGACGACGAAGATGACGAGATGGCCGATACCGAAGAGACCATCGAATACATCTCAGCCGGTGAGGTGACCATCGAAGACGGCACTGCCGAAACGATGACTATCGGTGATGCGAGCGACCTCGAGGAGGAAATCGAAGAGGATGACGAAGCCGATGATGAAGACAACGGTCTCGACGACGAAGATGACACCGAAGATGACGATGTCGGCGACGACACGAACGACGCTGACGACGAGCAGCCGGCACTCTCGATCCTGAGTTAACGCCGCGGTAACTCAGGTCGGTTCCTTTTTTCCCCGTTCACCCGACGCACGCGCGGGCAACACTCATCGGTGAGAACGTTCTGTACTCGCTATGGCCACACCAGCACTCGAACGTGTTGCAGCCGCCCTCGAGCAGGCGACCGAGATGGACACTGAACGGGCGCTCGAAACCCTCGAGGATGCCCGTCAGAACCTGGATGCCTTCGAGGAATCCGAGCGAAGGCGACTGCTCGAGGCGAGCGATATCGGCGATGATCCATCGACTGCCGAGTCCACGAGGCGCCGCCTCGAGACGGTTATCGACCAACGTATTCGGACGATCGAAAACCGGGAGGCGTACGACGGGAGCTTCGGTGCGGCGATGAATCCCGACGACGAAGACGCACCCTGACCGCGTTCGAGAGACTCGGGGCAGACACGGCCGAACACCTAAGGGTTAATTTCCAGCCGTCCCGAGAAGGAGGTATGCGAATTGCATTGCTGGGCGGGACCGGCGACATCGGCGAAGGATTGGCCCTTCGATGGGGACACGACAGCGACCACGAACTGCTGATCGGGTCACGGGACCCCGAAAAAGCACGTGAGGCCGCTGACGCCTACCTCGAGGCACTCTCCGAACTGGACGTGACGGCGTCGATCAAGGGCTTTGCCAACGAGATGGCAGCGGATCGGGCCGACGTCGTCGTGCTGGCCGTGCCCCCGTATCACGTCGGCGATACGGTCGATGCCGTCGCGGACAAACTCGACACGGACACGGTCCTCGTGACGCCTGCGGTCGGGATGAAAGGTGACGAAAATGGGCTGCACTACCACCCTCCGGGGACGGGGAGCGTCACGGCACTCGTCGCCCAACGGGCCCCCGACGACGTGCCGGTCGTCGGTGCCTTCCACAACCTGGCGGCGGGCAAACTCGCCGACATCGAGGCGGCCATCGACCTGGATACCCTCGTCGTCGGCGACGACGCGGATGCGAAGAATCTGGTCGTCCAACTGGCCGAAGAGATCGACGGGCTCAGGGCGCTCGAGGCAGGACCGATCGCGAACGCCGCGGAGGTCGAAAGCGTCACCCCGCTAGTGATCAACATCGCGCGGTACAACGACGATCTCGCGGACGTCGGTGTCAAATTCTTCTGACCCCCTTCGCGGGCACCCTGCATCTGCGTGGCGTATCGGTAGGCCACTCGACGTCGAACGCCGGCCATGGCAATCCCCGGTTACAACCAAGAGCAGATCGTCGAACGGACACTCGCGTTCGAGCCGGACGAGCCGACCGTCGCCCGGTTGTCGATCATCGCGGACGTCGTCCCGGAGGCGACGACGCTCATCGAGAGCGATGTCGAACGGCCGCCGGGGGCGCTCGGCCCGGCCATCGAACTGTACGCCCTCGAGGATGTCGAGGGACTGGAGGTCATTGGCCTCGAGTGTCCGTACAGTCCTGGAGCACTGCCACCGGGTGCCAGCCCGACGGACGTTGCGCTGGCCGTCGAGACAGCTGACGGCTACGAGATGCTCGACTCCGAGGTCGACCTCGAGGAAGTGACGGTGTCGGCGACGATGACTGATCGCCCGTCGGGAACGGTCGTCGTTCCGGTAACGACGTATGACCGAACGATGTCGGATGACGATTCGCCCCGACAGTAATCAGCCGAGTGACGACAGGCTCGAGACGACTAACTCGCCGGTTTCTTCTGGTTGCTCGAGGTCGCTGAAGATCAGTTCGGCGATAGGGATGGTCAGGTAGGCTTCGACGAACGCGGCCAGTACGAGCACGAGCCAGCCAAACAGGAGAAACAGCGTCGTCCGCCCGAGATAGGCGCGTGTAACGAACGATTCGCGGCTGCCGAGCACTCGCTGGACGAACCGATGGACGAGACAGAAGCCGACGCCGGCTGCCAGAAAGAGTGCACTGAGCTCGAAAATACCGTGTGGGATGAGCAATGCGAGGATGACACCGAATCCGTCCGTCATGCCGGCGGAAACGGCAATGTTCCCCACGAGGAGGCCGTTGAACACCATGATCACCAGGGTGAGCAGGCCGAACGTGAGCGCACCGAGTACCGAAAGCAGATACGGCGGCGTGTTCTGCACGATGAAAAACGTCGCCGTGAGTTCGAACTCCGCCGGCTCACCGTTGGCCTCAGCCTCGTCGACGAACTCCTCGCCGAGTTCTTCACTCAGGAGGTCGACGAACAGCCCGATCAGGTCGACGCCCGCAGCGTAAAGTAACACGCCGATCGCGATCCCGAACCCGAACGTCCCCGCCGCGAACCCGACGTACCACCGGTGTTCACCCCAGGACCGGGCAACGGCCTCGAGCGAAAACCGGGATCCGCCCGCCGAGCCTGCTAAAAACGTCCCAAAGCCAAGTGCAAGGACGGCAGCACCGACCGCGGGCACGGGATTACCGGTCAGACCGAGGTACAGGCTCGTCAGGAGCGATATGCCAACCAAGACGGCGGTGAGCGTCACCCACTCGCGTGGGGGACCTGGATCCGGTTCCTCCCCTGGCGGTGGGTCTGCGCGTGGCCCCGGCACCGCCTCCGGTTCGGCCTCGGTTTGCATACTGTCACGTTCGGTCACAAAAAGGATAAATCCGGCGACTGCGGCACTCGCCTTTCTCTCCCGGCTCGAGCCACCGCCCGCGTTCCCGTCGTCCAACGTTCTTAAGCCCGCTCCAGCTAACCCTCTAACACTCCTATGGACATCTACGCCGTCGCCTCCCGCGCCGCTCCGAGCCCGTTTGCCGGGCTCGTCTGGGGGACGGTCATCGCGTTCCAACTCCTTCTCGTCGTGAGCTACGCGGTTATCGCCGACGCCCAGCTTGGGCTCTTTCATCTTTATCCGTTCGTCTGGATCAATCTCGCCGTATGGGCAGTGTGGCGAACCACGCCGCCGCGGGCCTCACGCCGGACGAAGACGATCGCTGGCATCCTGTCAGGGGCGTACTTTCTCGTCCTCGCCTACTTCGGCGGGCTGATCCAGGAGGGCCACGCCTATCACGCACACCATGAGTTCACCCCCGAGCAGGCCGAGTTCGTCTACGGCGCAGACCTCGTCTTGCACCTCCCGCCGGGATACGGGCCGGCGCTGACCTACTCGAGTGCAACGATCACGTCGGCACTGTCGCCGTATCTCCTGGTTGGCTTTCTCGCGCTTACCTATCTCCTCTACGTGACGATTCTCGACGCCAGCAGTGACGCTTCACTGGGTCTCGTCGGCCTCTTTTCGTGTGTCGGGTGCAGTTTTCCGCTCATCGCCGCGCTCGTTTCGGGTGGCGCGACGACGGCCGTCACCTCGATGATTTACGCCCAGGCGTATGCGCTTTCGACGGTGGCTTTCGCCGCGACCCTATTGTTCCTTACCTGGCGGCCGTTCGAGGCCGCGAACGTCAGACAGACGCTGGTCCGTGTCGGGGTTGGGCTCGTCGGCGTGACTGCGCTGGTCCACCTCGCGTTGGGCCTCTCGGGTCTACTCGGGGCGGTCGTGGACGGCCTAACGCAGGCCACGCTCGCCAGATCGATCGCCTACCTCTTGTTCGCTGCCTTCGTCGGCGGTGCCCTCACCAGCTATCACACTGGACGGATGAGCCGTCTCTACGGGCTGACGATCCTGACCGCACTCGCCGCCGTCGCGTTCGTCCTCTACTTCGAGTGGCATCTCGTTGGCACCCTCGAGTCAGCGCTCCCGCTCGAGGTGGTCGGCCTCGAGCACGACCAGGCACACGAGCACGGTGATAGTCATGACCACGACTCCGTGCTGGTCCAGGCTAGCGAACACCTTCGTGCCGATCCGGCGGCGATGGTGGCGAAAAGCGCGGAGTTCATGGCCGTGATCGTGCTCGGATCGGTGGCGGTACAAGAGTGGGTCGATCGGCTGGCCTAAGCAGTGAACACGGCGCTCATCCCTCGAGCGGAATCCGATCGTGTACCTCGAGAGCCTCGCGGATCTCGGCCCACGAGGTGCCCGGGCGGGGGGCTTCGTACCAGCCGTCTCCGTGGGTTCGATCCCCCGGGAGGGCCGCGCCGTCTTTGAACCCGCTCGAGGTCATGACGCTCACCACGGGAGCCTCGAGCTGGGGTTCTGTAACGGGAGTGCCGCTGGCGTCGACGGCCGCCGAGGGATCGTCCCGGAGTGCGAGTAGGCCGGCGATGGCAGCCGCTCCCGAGGACTCCTGCCAGTGGCCGGTCCGAGCGAGACGGTGCTGGGCGGCCTCGAGCTGGGCTTCCGAGAAGCCGACGGCGAGCCCGTCGCTTTCCTCGAGGGCGCGAAAGCCCCGGATGCTGCTCGTGGTCGCTTTGATCGAGTAGGCCTCGGTGGGGGCTGCGTCGACGTGTCGAACGGGGTCGCCAGCCACCAGTGCCTCCCGGAGTGGTGCTCTGACGCCTGGTTCAGCGGCGACCAGCCGAGGGGTTCGATCCGCGACGCCGAGGGCCTCGAGTTCGCGAAACCCCTTCCAGATGCCGTACAGAAGTTCGGCGTAGCAGGTGGGGATGACGACGGTGCCCGGTGCCCGTCCCTCGAGACGACAGTAGAGCTCGTAGGCGATTGTTTTGTACCCCTCAGGCCCCCACGCGTGGCCGGTGTGGACACCCGTGCGGCTGCTGACGGGGTGAAAGCCGTGGTCGTCGGCCAGATGGTCGACGGCCTCCTGGCGAACACCGATATCGTCGACGGCGAGGAGGACGGCCCCGTAGCTTCGGATGAACGCCTGGACGGCCGATGGCGTTTCCGGCGCGGTGAAGACGACACACGGGAGGCCTGCTCGAGCGGCGTACGCGGCGGCGGCCGCCCCGTGGTTGCCCGTGGAGGAGGCGACGATACCTGTTGCCTCTTCGACGACGGCCGCGCTCACGGTACAGCGGTTCAGCCGGTCTTTGTGACTCCAGGTGGGGTTCTGCGATTCGTCCTTGAGCACGAGTGTGGGGTCGTCGTTCCGCCGGTGGTCCGAGAGCAACTCCTCGAGGTCGAGCCACTCGGCCAGCCGCGGGGCGTCGATAGCTGGCGTCGCCCCCTCGCCGAGTGTGTCGACGGCCAGTGGCGGTAACAGCGGCTGCCAGCGCTCGAGGCCGGGACCGACGGGCTGTCGCGGATCGAACAGCTCGAGGTCGACGTCGCCGTAGGCGTACTCGACCCCGACGGGGTACTGCACGTCGTCGGTACTCGTTTCCGGACAGCCAGCCGTCGGGACGGGCTCGAGGGGATAGGTCACGTCTGGGTCACCGAGTGAGCGATGGCCGATGGCGAGGGAGGCGTTCATGCGAGGGGGGACGAACGCCTGGGTCTTAATTGTCGGTCGTCCCATCCCGATCGTCTTTGTCCTCCTTCACGGCCCGTCATCTATGCTATCGAAACGCGGCCGGAGAACGACTCGAGCGACCCCAACGACACCGTTCACTCGAGAAGCGTTCGTGCTTGCCGGGCCAGCTGGGTCCGCCCACGTTTCGTCCGGGCGATTCGGCCGTAGTTCGCCAGCGACTGGACGAGCCACAGCCGTTTGTACCACGGTGCACGCCTCCCATAGGCTGGCTCGAGGGGACGGTGGTCCTCGTAGCCGGCCCGAAACGCGGCGATGAGTGCCGATCGCTCGCGATCCGGGAGTCGAAACCGGTCGACGAAACGAGCCTCGGCTCGAGCGACGGCGTAGCCGTCATGGGTGACGTGGGCGTTCCCCCAGTCGAGTACGGCGGTGACGGTGCCGTCAGCGTCACAGAGGAGATTGTGGGGATGATAATCACCGTGTGTCAGGACGGGGCGACACTCGGGGTGGCCGGCTGTGGGGACCGGGATGAGGCCCCGAGTGATTCCATCGGGGGCCATCGCATGCCATCCGGCTGGTGGCACGGGCCCGAGGTCGCCGTCCGCTCGAGCCAGCCCGGCAACGGCATCGTAGCGCCCCTCGAACGCCGCGTGGAGACGCCCGAGGAGTGAGCCGGCCTGTCGAACGATTCGGCGGGTCGTCGCCAATTCGTGTGCGGGGTACGTGTCGAGTACGTCACCCTCGCGGTGTTCGTAGAGCGCCCACCGCTCGAGTGCGGGATCGATATGCGGGCCGCGAACGGAGCCGGTTGCGAGGACCTCCGGCACTGGCAGCTCGGTCGCCTCGGCGACGGCCTGACAGACCAGCGGCTCGATGACGTCCCCGGTCCAGACGTTCGCCCCGCCACGTTTACAGACGACCCGCGAGGGTGCACCTGCCAGCTCGAGGAGGGCCGTCTCGGCGACCGATCCGACCGTGGGGAAGGCACAGTCGACGACCTGCGTCTCGAGGGACTTCTCGACGATTCGCTCGAGGACGCTCACCTCCATCGGCCGAAACGACGTGACCCGCGGTCCTAACCGTTTGGAGTCAGTTGGCGTCGGTGACAGTCGAAATAGTCAACTGTTTGAACCCTGTATGTGGCCTATGGCTGGTCGTGACGCTGGTGTGTTACAGCGGGTTCGTGGCGTCGCCTACAGCGGGTACTACCGGGTGGCTGGGCTGAATTACCACTACCGGGGCGTCGCCAGACCGAACCGGACACCGGTGGCGAATTTTCGGTGTTACGAGCCGCTCAACCGGCACGGCGATGACCCGATGCTCGTCGCCATCGATCGGGCAGCCGACACCGATGCGATAATTTACGATCTCGGTGCCAACGTCGGCATCTATGCGCTCGCACTCGCGACGGCGGGTCCTAGTCGGCTGATAATCGCCGTCGAACCGGCGCCGAACACCGTGTCCCGGCTCGAGACCAACATCGCAGCCAACGGCCTCGAGGATCGAATCGAGGTGGTGGCCTGTGGCGTCGGTGCAGCTGACAGGGAGGGCCGGTTTTACGAGTCGACGCACGCCGAGTTGTCGGCATTCCAGCCCGAGAGTGCGACCCGGTGGGGGGCACGGGTTCGGGACGTTCACACCGTTCCGGTCCGTCGACTCGAAACGCTCGTTGCTGACCGACCCGCCCCGGACGTGCTCAAAATCGACGTCGAAGGTACCGGTCCCGCGGTGCTCCGTGGGGCCAGTGACGTCCTCGAGCGCCACCGACCGATGCTCTTCATCGAGATCCACGAGGAAGGGCTCGATACCGACGTGGCCGGGTCCTGCCGGACACTGCTCGAGGAACACGGCTACGAAATCGACGCTCGAGCGGACTTCTGGCAGTGTGTCCCACCGGAGAGCGGAAGGTGGCGTGGGTAAGTGCGCAGTAACAGTGTTCAACCGACTCGCGTGGGCGCTCTGCCGTATACGAGTGACCGACGAGAGACGGCAGATTAACGCCCCTCGCGTGGAGAGTCACTGCCATGCAGACGCTGGCGATCACCGATGGACAGGTGCTCACCCCCGACGCGACCGTTATCGAAGCCGACGTCCTGATCGATACGACAGCCGGAACCATCCTCGAGATCGGCCCGGATCTCGAGGGCGATGAGTCGCTCGAGGCGGCTGGCTGTCTCGTGACACCCGGCTTCGTCAACGGACACACACACGTCTCGATGACGTTGCTCCGGGGCTACGCAGACGACAAACCCCTGGGAGCCTGGCTTAGCGAAGACATCTGGCCGGTCGAGGCCGCACTCACGCCCGAGGATATTCGTATCGGGGCCGAACTCGGTGTCCTCGAGTTCATCAAGGCCGGCGTCACCGCCTTCGCCGATATGTACTTCGAAGTGCCCGAAATCGTCGACGTCGTCGACCGGGCCGGTGTTCGTGCCAGGCTCGGGCGCGGGGTCGTTACCGTCGGTAAAGACGAAGACACGGCCCAGGCAGACGCCCAGCAGAGTCTCGATGTCGCACGCGAGTTCGACGGCGCGGCTGACGGTCGCGTCTCGACGGCGTTCATGCCACACTCGCTGACGACAGTCTCGACCGACGTCTTCGAGGAGTTCGTCCCCCAGGTCCGGGAGGCAGGTATCCCGATCCACTACCACGCAAACGAGAGCCGCGACGAAGTCGACCCGATCGTCGACGAGCACGGCCTTCGACCCCTCGAGTTCGCCGACGAATACGGCCTCCTCGAGGAATCGGACTTCATCGCTCACGGCGTCCACGTCGACGAGACCGAAATCGAGTTACTGGCCGAGCGCGGCACCGGCGTCATCCACTGCCCCGCCTCGAATATGAAACTGGCCAGCGGGATGGCACCCGTCCAGGCCATGCGCGATGCGGGCGTCACCGTCGGCCTCGGCACCGACGGGGCAGCCTCGAACAACGATCTCTCGATGCTCGACGAGGCTCGAGACGCGGCCATGCTCGGCAAACTCGCCGCTGACGATGCGAGCGCCGTCCCCGCACCGGCCGTCGCGGACATGCTCACCGCCGAGACGGCCGACGCCATCGGCCTCGAGGGTGGCCGCCTCGAGGCGGGAGCCCCGGCCGACCTCGCCGTGATCGATTTCGAGGTCCCCCACCTGACGCCGGTTCACGATCCTGTCAGCCACCTCACCTACGCTGCCTCGGCGGCCGACGTCCGCCACACTGTCTGTGACGGGCAGGTCCTCATGCGTGATCGCGTGGTCCAGACGCTCGAGGAAGCCGCGATCCGCGACCGGGCGAGCCAGCAGGCAGTGGCGTTGCTCGAGCGTGCAGAAGCTTCTGACTGATCGTTCTCGTTACTGCCGTGTCACTCGCGGGTGATCCGTGTTCTAGACCTCCCGCTGTCGACCCGGGCGACGGACACCTCGCTCGCGCTCGAGTGGGATAAAAAACACCGCACCAGACAGTTATCGCCAGGATCGAAGTGTCGGGGCGTCGTCGGCGCGCATCGAAAGCCAGGCTCCATCCGCGGAGATGTCGGCGATGACGTACTCATCGCGACGGCCGTCGGAGTCGATCGAGCTACACACCGTGTCCGAGGACACAGCACCATGGCCGGTGTGATCTGACACCATGTTAGTGCTTCTCTCACGGACAGGGATAAACTCGTCGAATTGGACTAATCAGTTTACCCGAGGTTCGGCCGATCGCAGCCCGAACACACAGCCTTTATAGCGATTTTGCCCGTACGGTGGGGATATGAAGGTAGCAGACGCGATGACGGGTCGCGACGACGTGGTTTCCGTCTCGCTTCCGGGAACCCGGACAGACGTCCTCGAGTACCTCCAGGAGCGGGCCTTTTCGTCCGTCCCAGTCGTCCAGACGACCGACGGGACGGCTGAGTACCGTGGCATCGTCTCCCGTGACACGCTGATCGAACAACCCGACGAAGACCAGCTGGTCATGTTGATGGAAGACGTTCCCACGACGACCGCCGAGACGAGCGTGGCCGAAGTTGCCGCGCTCATGCTCGAGGAGGGTGCCCGACGCGTTCCCGTGGTCGACGGCGAGTTCGAGGGGATCGTCACCGTGACCGACGTGATCCACGCAATCGCGACTGGTGACGTCGAAACGGACGCTGACGTCGGCTCCTTTGCCACGCGAGACGTCGTGACCACCTACGAGGGAGTTCCCCTGCCCGTTGCTGAACGACAGTTGTACTACGCCAACTCGCCGTATGCGGTCGTGCTCGACGATGACGGCCGGATGAGCGGCGTGATCACTGAAGTCGATATCCTGGACGTCGCCCGGATCGTCGAGGGCGAAGAGGAAACGGGCAACAACTTCCCCGACCAGGACGCCGACTACTCCTGGGAAGGGATCAAAGCCGTCGGGAGCCGAACCCTCCCGACCCGTGACATCGAGTTGCCCGTCGGGCCCGTCCGTGAGTTCATGACCGCAGACGTCATCATGGTGTCGACGACCAAATCCGTCCACGAGGCCGCACAGTTAATGATCAGCAACGATATCGAGCAGATCCCGATGATGACCGGCGACGATTTGACTGGCATGGTGCGCGACATCGATCTCCTCTCAGCACTCCTCGAGTAGCCACCGATTCGCCAACGTTTCTCTCTATTAGGCGACTAATTTGTTTCTCGCTCTCGGGTTCTCGATCTGGCCTCTCCTCACCACCCAGGTCTTTGACCTGACTGTCACCTCTGATCAGGTCGTCGCACCATCTCGAGAGGAGAAAATTGATAGTACCCTCGCGGCGAGGCTCGCCTATGCACGACTCCGCATCTGTTGCAGATCTCCTCGAGCGACGACGCCGGGATCATAAACGCTGTCCGAATTGTCGTGGTCACGTCTCCATTCGTGGCCTCCGTGGTGAGTATTACTGGCAGTGTCTCGCGTGTGACGCGACGGGAATCGGCTTTCGCACCCGTCGAGCGGCGCTCGAGGGTGTTCGCCGGTAACGAGGTGATGCCGGATCCGATCGTTTTCCCCCGACCTGCAAGGGCAACGCGATGTTTTAGACCCTAACTGCTGGTAGGTCGCGGTGACCCACTATGGCATTGACAGAGATGGCCACGACTGACGTCGTGACCGCAGCACCCGACAGCAGCGTCCGTGACCTGCTCGAGCAGATGGACGACCACCACGTTGGCAGCGTCATCGTTACCAGTGGCGACGATCCAACTGGAATCGTCACCGACCGAATGGTCGCAATGGCACTCCTCGAGGCCGACTCGATCGAGGACATGACGGCCGAGGACATCATGGCGACGGACCTACAGACCATCGAGGCGGATGCGTCCCACTTCGAGGCGCTCGAGCGGATGAGTTCGGAGGGGATTCGCCGGTTGCCGATCGTGGAAGATAGCGGTGAACTTACGGGAATCGTCACCCTGGACGATATGCTGATCGTGACGGCCGCCGAGCTGGGGTACGCCTCGGACGTGATCGAACAGCAGACGCGGGCCGGGTAACGTCTTCGCGCGAACGAGTTGAAACCCCATCCCGGGACACGCTCGAGACGAGTCGATGGCTCCTCGAGTGACCGACAACTGACCCTGTGAGCGCCTGACGTAGGCTCGAAAGTGACTTTTGTACGGCCCGGTTCGGTACGGGTGAGTATGACCGATTCGCAACGCTCGTCGTGTGTGTCGACGCCCCACCAGCGGGCGTCGACCGCCGACCGAGCCAAATCCCGAACGGAGTTGATCGTCGATGAGTGAGGACGCCACGAGCACCAAACTGGCCGAACTCGCCAAACGTCGTGGCTACTTCTTCCAGTCCTCGAGCGTCTACGGCGGTGTGGGCGGCTTTTACACCTTTGGTCCCCAGGGTGCCTCGTTGAAGGGGAATCTCGAGGACGCCTGGCGCGACCGGTTTTCCGTCCAGGAGGGCAACATGGAGATCGATGCGCCGACGATCATGCCCGAACCGGTGTTCGAATCGTCGGGCCACCTCGAGACGTTCGACGACATGCTGGTCGAGTGCCCCGAGTGTGGCGAGAGCCACCGGGCAGATCACATCGTCGAAGATAATACGGAATATGAGGACGCAGAGGGCCTCCCTATTCCCGAGGTCGAGGCAATCGTCGCCGAGTACGAACTCGTCTGTCCGTCCTGTGACGCGGGCCTTGCCGGCCAGGCGATCGACGATTTCAACCTCATGTTCGCCACCAATATCGGCCCCGGCGACGCCCAACCGGGCTACATGCGCCCGGAGACGGCCCAGGGTATCTTCGTCGAGTTCCCCCGACTGCGTGAGTACGCCCGCAATACGCTCCCCTTCGGCGTCACCCAGATCGGCCGCGCCTACCGAAACGAGATCAGCCCTCGACGCTCGATCATTCGTACGCGTGAGTTCACGCAGGCCGAACTCGAGTACTTCGTCGACCCCGAAGGGCCGGATCCGGATCTCTCGAGTGTGGAGGACGTCGCCGTTCGACTCTATCCAGTTCCTGAACAGGAGGCCGACGACGGCGGCCTCCTCGAGACGACGATCGGCGACGCCGTCGCAGACGGCACGATCGCCGACCCCTGGATCGGCTACTTCCTCGGCATCGCCCAGGAGTGGTACGCCGCCGTCGGCGTCGACGTGGATCGGTTCCGGTTCCGCCAGCACCTCCCCGGCGAACGGTCGCACTACGCGAGTGACTGCTGGGACGCCGAAAGCGAAATCGACGGCAACTGGATCGAGATCGCCGGTTTCGCCCACCGTGGCGACTACGATCTTTCGAAACACGCCGAGGGCTCCGGCGAGCGCTTTACCGTCTTCCAGCAGTACGACGACCCCCAGACCGTCGAACGGGCGACCGTCGACCCCGACATGAGCTACCTCGGCCCCGAGTTCGGTGGTGATGCCGGTGCCGTCGTCGACGCCCTCGAGGCCCTCGCCTCGACTGATCGGGACGCCTTCGATGGCGACGTCGTGGCGATCGATCTCGAGGACGAGCGCGTGGAGATCCCCGTGGACAAAACGGGGTTCAGCGTCGACGAGGAGACCATCTCCGGCGAACACGTGACGCCACACGTCATCGAACCCTCCTTCGGTGTCGACCGACTGCTCTACACCGTGCTCCACCACGCCTACCGGGAGGACGAAGTCGACGGCGAGGAGCGGACCTATCTCGCCCTCGAGCCCGAAGTCGCCCCAACATTCGTCGGCGTCTTCCCGCTCCAGGGTGACGACGCACTCGAAGCGGAGGCACACGCCATCGTCGCTGACCTTCGAGAAGCCGGGCTCTCAGTCACGTACGACGACTCGGGCAACATCGGCCGACGGTACCGCCGTCAGGACGAAGTCGGCACGCCGTTCTGTGTCACCGTCGATTACGAATCCCTCGAGGACGACGCCGTCACGGTGCGTGAACGCGATTCGACGGCACAGGCTCGTGTTCCCATTAGTGACCTTTCTCGGACGCTGGCGGCGCTGCGAGCTGGCGACCGCTCGTTCGACGACGTCGCCAAGTAGGCGTCAGTTACCGGGTCGTGCAAGGCCAACCGTTTTCCTGCCCCTCGTGTACCTCGAGTGCATATGCCGGCGTCGGAGAGCGACGAGCGTGACGCCCCTGTCGAGGGTGAACAGGGTGGTGGCGACGAGCAGACGCCCACGCCCAGCACGCGCTGGGAGTACAAGACGATCCGCCCCCCTCGGGAGGCGGCGATGCGTGAGGCGGACGATCCCGAGTCGCTGTTGAACGAGTACGGCGCACAGGGGTGGGAGCTCACCGACACCATCACCTACGTCGAGGGTGGGACGAAGTTCCTGGTGTTCAAACGACCACAACGCGGTGGCGACGATGCGTGAGAACGATGGTGAAGAGAGTGGCGACGACGAGGTCCAGACCGCCGATACGATGCGCGAGCGGGCCGACGAAAGTCGGCTCAAACTGTGGCTGCTCATCGGGGCCAACCGACTGGTCGTCACTGTCGTTCTCACGGCTTCGTTTTTCGCCCTCTTCATGCTCGGGGCGCTGCTCGAGCCGACGCTGTCTACGATGTTACTCGATCGGGCGGTCATCGAAGCGATGTTCTCCTCGATGCTGACGGCGATCATCACCGCAGTCACCCTGGTCGTCACGATCGGGCAACTGATCGTCTCACAGGAAAACGGCCCCCTCGGTGAACAGCGCCAGCGCATGAGCGCGACGATGGACTTTCGCGGCTACGTCACCGAGATCGTCGGCGAACCCGCGCCCGCTGACCCCTCAGCGTTTCTCTCCAGACTGGTCGAAGCCGCCAGCGAGCGAGCACAGGTGTTAAAAGCGACGATCGACGAGCACAGCGACGACCAGGAGCTGCGACAGGAGCTGTCGGAGTTCGTCGACAGCCTGACGGGAAACGCGGATACCGTCACCGAACAGATCGAGGGGGCCAAATTCGGAACCTTCGACGTCGTGCACGCGGCGATGGATTTTAATTACGGCTGGAAAATCTTCCAGATCGAACGCCTCCAGGACGACTACGAGGACGTGCTGGGGGCGGAAGAAAAAGACGCGCTCGAGGACCTCCGTCGCTCGCTGGTGCTGTTCGGCCCCGCTCGAGAGCACATCAAGACCCTGTACTTCCAGTGGGAGCTGATCAACCTCTCGCGGCTGATTCTGTACGTGAGCGTCCCGGCGTTGCTCGTCAGCGGCATGATGCTGACGTTCGTGAACGGGGAGACGGTCACCGGGACGACCCTCGGCGCCGAGAACCTGCTCTGGGTCGTCGCCGCGGCCTTCTCCTTTACCATCACGCCGTTTTTCCTTCTCATGTCCTACGTTGTCCGCGTGACCACGCTGGCGAAACGCACGCTGGCCATCGGCCCGCTGATCCTGCGGGATTCCCAACGCTGAGAGGGGAGGGAATTTTCAACGGATCTTGTTCCTCGAACGTGTCTCGTGTGATCTGTCACCACCTCACGGAACCGACGAACTTTTTATCGCGCCATGAGTGTCCACAGATATGCAATCTGGCCTGTCGCGTGTCCTCGGACGGTTCCGCCAACCGGAGTACACGGGTGAAAATCGCTGCATCCCCTGCACCGGCGTCAACGTCGCCATCGCGGCGGTGCTGTCGGTAGTGGTCGGCATCGTCGCCCCGCCAGCAGGTGTCGCCGTCTTCGTGCTCTCGGTGCTCGCCATCTATCTTCGGGGCTATCTCGTCCCCGGAACGCCGACGTTCACCAAACGCTACTTCCCCGACTGGCTGCTCGCGAAGTTCGACAAAGCGCCTGCCGGGTATGGTGTCGAACCGGGCGTCGACGGCGACGGTCTCGAGGCCACGGCCGAGAGTGAGTCATCCGAGCAAGGGGCAGACGACGATTCTATTCTCTCCGTCGGCGACCGCATGACGCCCGAACAGGCCCTCCGTGAGGCGAACATCGTCGAACCCTGTGCCGACACGGACGACCTCTGTTTAGTCGAGGACGCCAGAACGGAATGGCACGAACGCATGGCCGAGATCGAAGACGGCAGCCGTCGCCACCAGGTCGCCCGAATGCTCGGGGCTGATTCGGAAACCCTCGCGGTCACCACCGGCGAGCCAACCGATCACGTGGTCGTCAGAATCGAAGGTCGACTGGCCGCTCGCTGGGAGTCAGAGGCCGCCCTCATCGCCGACCTCGCCGGGTCTGCAATGCTCGCATCTCGACTCGAGGTCTGGGACGACCTCAGCGTCGACAAACAGAGCCAGTTCGCTGGCGGCCTCCGGGCGTTCCTCGAGACGTGTCCAACCTGCGGCGGCGCGATCTCGATCGACGCCGAAACCGTCGAATCCTGCTGTCGATCCTACGAGGTGTACGCGATCACCTGTGACGACTGTGGGGCGCGGTTGCTCGAGGTCGACGCCTGAGGCGCCGGTCCGCACTGACGCCCCTACGCGATGGTGACCTCGAGGCCGGTTTCGTTTTCGACGTTATCCGTGACCGGACATCGCTCTTTGACTGAGGCGAGCCAGGCGTCCAGGTCAGCGTCGTCCGCTGTCTCGACGGAGAGCGTCACGGTGAGTTCATCGAGGCCAGCACGGTCCTCGACGTCCTCGCCCCGATACGTCGCGTAGTTGATGTCGCCTTCGATTGTCGCCTCCAGTGACGTTATCTGGATGCCCATATCGCGGGCGACCATCGTCCCAGTCGAGTTGAGACAGGCCAGGATCGAGCCGAGGAAATACTCGACGGGGTTGACGTCCTTCCCAACGATAAACTCCGCATCGCCAGTGTCGATACTCGTCCGTTTGGGACTGATTCGTGAGGCACGAACGTCGTAGTGGGTTCGGTCTGTATCGCCCATACACAGCCGTCTCCGCGCTCGGCAGAATAGTTTGCGGTTATAGTAGCCACTGCGAGTCATTGCACACCTGATCGCCAGAGCGGTCGGCGGTCGGTGTGTAAATCGTTTCAGTTGTTGGTGTAGCTGTACGGACAGAACGTGTGGCGCTGCTCGCAGAACGATGGGACGCCACACAGTGGCCAGAGCCGGGCTGCGGACGGGTCGATCGACGGTCGTCAAACCCGACCCGCTATCGTCAGCAGGCAGGCGTTGGGGGACACAGGCACTCGACCCCTGTTTTTCGTGGTTCTCGAGGTGGGTGATCGGCCCCTGCACGACTGCATATCCTCTGAACCGCCAGCGGGAGTGTAATAACCGAAGGAGTGTTTTTGCTGCGGTCCTGAGTAGCGGTAATGAGCCATCAGGACCTTGCTCCTCTCGACGTCGAGGCGATCCGAGCGGAATACCCCATCCTCGAGCGCGAGTTCGATGGGACCCAGTTGGTCTACCTCGATAACGCGGCGACATCGCATACGCCCGACCCCGTCGTCGACGCCATGAGCAACTACTACCGCGAGTATAACTCGAACGTCCACCGTGGTATCCACCACCTCAGCCAGGAGGCTTCGATCGCCTACGAGGACGCCCACGACCGCGTCGCCGACTTCATCGGCGCCGACGGCCGCGAGGAGGTTATCTTCACGAAAAACACTACCGAGAGCGAGAACCTCGTCGCCTACTCGTGGGGCCTCGAGCACCTCGGGCCGGGTGACGAGGTCGTCCTCACGGAGATGGAACACCACGCCTCGCTGGTAACCTGGCAACAGATCGCCGAGCGAACGGGGGCGGACGTCCGCTACATCCGTGTCGACGAGACAGGCCGACTGGATATGGACCACGCTCGAGCGTGCATTACCGAGGACACCAAACTGGTGAGCGTCGTCCACGTCTCGAACACCCTCGGGACGGTCAACCCAGTGGCCGAACTCGCCGATATCGCCCACGAACAGGACGCGCTGATCTTCGTCGACGGTGCCCAGGCCGTCCCCACTCGACCCGTCGACGTCGCCGCCATCGACGCCGACTTTTACGCCTTTTCGGGGCACAAAATGGCCGGCCCGACCGGTATCGGTGTGCTGTACGGCAAACGGCACCTGCTCGAGGAGCTCCAACCCTACCTCTACGGCGGGGGCATGATCGAGAAGGTTACTTTCGAGGATTCCACGTGGGCCGAGCTCCCCTGGAAGTTCGAGCCCGGCACCCCTCCCATCGCCGAGGCTGTCGGTCTCGAGGCCGCCGTCGACTACCTCGAAGACATCGGCATGGACCGCGTCCAGGCCCACGAAGAGGAACTCGCCGGCTACGCCTACGAACGGCTGCTCGAGGCCGGTGACGTCGACGTCTATGGCCCCGAACCGGGGGCAGACCGCGGTGGACTGGTGAGTTTCAACCTCGAGTCCGTCCACGCCCACGACCTGGCGTCGATCATGAACGACTACGCGGTCGCCATCCGGGCGGGCGATCACTGTACCCAGCCGCTCCACGACAAACTCGGTGTGGCCGCCTCCGCACGGGCCTCGTTTTACGTCTACAACACCCGTGAAGAGGTTGATCGACTGCTCGAGGGTCTCGAGAGCGCCCGTCAGTTGTTCACCTGAGGGAGACCTGTTCCCGGCTGGCTGAGACGACTCGTCCGGTCCACACCGGTGTTGGGAGTCTGTCATCAGGGGCACCGCTCCCCCCGTGAGAGTGCCCCGGAACCCTTTTGCACAGGTCGCCCGTATGCGCTGTCATATGGGACTAGGCTCGGATATGTACCGGCAGCAGATCCTCGATCACTACAAGAGTCCCCGGAATTACGGGGAACTCGAGGAGCCGACGTTCAGCCACGTCGGTGAGAATCCGATGTGTGGCGACGAGATCAGGATGGACGTTCGCCTGGACGACGACGACGTCATCGAACAGGTTGCCTTTTCAGGAGACGGCTGTGCGATCAGCCAGGCTGCCGCCAGCATGCTCTCGGTCGAGTTACAGGGTGAGTCAGTCGATGATCTGCTCGCGATGGATCGGGACGACATCGTCGACCTCCTCGGTGTCGAGATCTCGCCGATGCGGATCAAGTGTGCGGTCCTCGCCGAGAAAGTCGCACAGGACGGGGCCGAGATCTACCGCGGTGAACTCGAGAAAGAAAAGACGACGACCGAAGACGACTGACGCGTCTCACTCGAGTGAGCGATCTTCCAGAACACCTAACTGTCTGTTCTTCGATTGGAGCATCGATGCGAAAGCAACGCGGCAGGCCTGTGCGTATTCCCTCGGGCCGTCCCACCTTCGCACCTGATCTCCCATGAAACGTCGTGCAGCCATCGCCGTTGCGCTCTCGGTCCTCCTGCTCGCCATCTTCATCACGCTCGTCGGGTGGGAGGACGTTCTATCCTCGCTCGAGCAGGCCTCGCTCACGGTGTATCTGTTCGCGTTCGCGGGCTCGTTGCTGATGCTTGCTTTTCGGAGCGGCGTCTGGTCACAGGTGCTCGCAGTCGTCGACGAGCCCCGCCCATACTGGCTGATCTCGAGTGTGTTCGCCACGGCGACCTTTATCAAGTACGTCACGCCGTACGGACAGGTGGCCTCGGGTGTCGGAAACGCCGCTATCGTCAACCGATACACCGACGCGGCCTACGAGGAGAGCCTCGCAGCGGTCGTCAGTGCCGACGTACTCAACTACATCCCGTACTACACGTTCGGCGCGATTGGGGTGGTGTCCGTCCTCTCGAGAGGCGGACTACCGATCGATCTCGATCCGTTTCTGTTGCCGTCGGTGGCCTCAGTCATCGCGATCGTCCTCATCTTCGTTGTCGGCTGGCGAGTCCGCCACCGGCTTGCTGCTGGTGTCGTCCGGCTCGTCCTCGGACTTCGTAGCGTCGTTGCCCGTCTCTCGCCATCGATCGCCAGCCGGTTGACGAGGGAGAACGTCGAGCAACGCCTCGACGGGTTCGCCGTTACGCTCGAGCTGGTCTCGAAAGACCGTCGCTCGATGGGCATCGCGTTACTCTACGGCCACCTGGCGTGGCTCGGACTCGGCGTCGCCCTGTACGCCTCCGCGGCTGCTGTGGGAACCCCGCTGCCGGTCGGCACCGTCCTCCTCGCGGTGGCACTGAGTAAACTCGGCTTCATCATCCCGACACCCGGCGGGATCGGCGGCGTTGAGGCCGCCCTCGCGAGTGCCATTTACCTCCTCGCGCCGGCTGCCGTGGGGATGACCGTCGCGACGGCGACGGCGATCGCCATCCTCTATCGGTTTGCGACCTACTGGTTCACTATCGCCCTCGGTGGGACGACCTCGATGGCGCTAACGATCACCGATCCGCTCCCGCCGAGTGAGTGAGGTTTTTATCGCGGCTCACCTGTGTTCCCCAATGGTCGATCTGTCGACGCTCACCGAGCGGGCGGACGGTCCGGACCCCGAGGACCGCCAGCCACTCGAGCCGGGGTGTACCCGGTGTCCGCTCGCTGCGGACCGCGAGTGCATTTCCTGGGGTGTCGGCCCGCTCGAGGCCGCCGTGATGGTCGTGGGCGAGGCCCCTGGATACGGAGATCCCAACCCCGAGAGCGGCCCGTGGCGCGGTGGCAACTGGACAGGGATGGCCTACACCTCGCGTCACTCCGGTCGCCGAATCCGTGGGATGCTCGAGCACCTCGGCTACGACGCGTACTACACGAACGCGGTCAAGTGCTTTCCAGCTGATCCGACCAACCCGACGACGAACCGGGAACCAACAGCCGACGAACGGGAGACGTGTCGCAGCCACTTGCTCGAGGAACTATCGATCGTCGACCCAACCGTCGTCGTAACGACCGGCAAACACGCGACCCAGAGTGTCCTCGCTGCCGAGGGACGGCGTCTCGAGGGATTTCTCGAGACCGTCCTCGAATCACAGCGATGTGACCGTCTGGACGTCTGGCTCTTGCCACTCGTGCATCCGTCCTACCAGGACGTCTGGATCGCTAGATTGGGATACGATCTCGAGAGCTATCTGGGGGCGATCGAAGCTGCGCTCGAGACCGTCGTGTAGAAACTTATCGACTGGCTCGAGCCGTCTGCATTCCATCGCTGTTGTACGCCGACCCGATCCGACCCTGCGAATCGATGGCGATCACGCCCGCACTCGAGCCCGTCAGTTCGCCGAACTCCTCGATGGCGAGGTCCGTCGCCGCCTGGGCGTCGAGCCCGCGTTCGACGTGTCGGGCGACCCGCCTCGAGAGGGTCACGCGCGCGATGTCCTCACCGGCACCCGTCGCACTGACGCCTGCAGCCGGGCAGCAGTAAAACCCGGAGCCGACCTGCGGGACGTCCCCCACGCGACCCGCGAGGGCGAGCCAGCGCCCGCCCGTGGACGTCGCTGCGGCGAGGTGCTCGCCATCGAACGCAACCGCGCCGACGGTGTCGTGGTCGTGTTCGTCACCGACGCCGTCCTCGTCCCGACCATCGGGGTCCGTCCGACCGTACTGGCCACGGATCCACTCGAGCTGGGCCAGTGGTCCGTCCGTGGGGGCCTCGAGGGCGTCCCACTTCTCGCGTGTGCGCTCAGACCAGAGGTCGACGCCGGTTTCGATCCCACTCGCCGCCGCCAGCGAGACCGCGTGCTCGCCCGAGATGAACCCATGTGGAGTCTCCTCCATGACGAGGCGAGCGACGCTGACGGCGTGTTCGACGTCGGGCATCGAACAGGCGGCACCCACCGCGCGATCGTCGGTCATGATCCCGGCGTCGGTGCGAATCCGGCCGTCGCTCTGGACGGCGCTTCCGACGCCTGCGTTGAATCGGGGTGAGGACTCGAGGACGTGGACGGCGGCTTCGACGGCGTCGACGACGTGGTCGGTTGCGGTGCCGGCCGCGGCAGCCTCATCGAGGACGGCCTGCCTGGGCTCCGGTTCGTCCGGTTTTCCCCCGGCACCGCCGTGAACGATTACCTGCATGGGTGGGTGGTTACGTGGCACCTAAATCAGTCTTCGTACTTCGGAGGGCGTCGCCGCTTTGGGTCGGCTTCTCCGCTAAATCGCTGTGCTCCCTGCCAGGAGGGACCGAGCCGAACGTACCAGCCGTCTTTCCACTTCCCCCACCAGTCCGACGCCGTATCCGTACACTTACGACCATCCCTCGAGTACCGGCCCGTCATGAGCCCGATTGCGTTCCTCGTCGTCTTCTGTGCGACGATGACGGCCATCGCTCTCGTCCGTTTCTGGCGGTCGGCCCCCCTGACTCGGCGTGAGGCGACCGCCGGCGTCTGCATCAGCTTCGGGCTCACCGTCTTATCGACGCTCTGGTTCGCTATCGACGATGGCTGGCTCGGGACGACCACCCGACTGGTGCTTGCCGGTGTTGGGGTCACTTTTGTCCTCGCAGGGATGGTCGTCGTGGTGCGCGCGCTCGAGGGTGAATTCACAGCGAACGACGGTCAGTGAGGGGGCAGTCTGTGAGTTGGAGACGACTGGCGAAGGCTATCGAGTGGCGCGAAAATTGCCAGAGATCTGGAAATGAGCACCCTTTTAGCCCCGAGTAATCCAGATACGAACGATCATGAGCTACGAGCAAGTCGAGGTTCCCGAAGAGGGAGCACAGATTACACTCGCCGACGAGGAGACCGGCGAACTCGACGTTCCGTCGAACCCAATCATCCCGATTATCCACGGCGACGGCATCGGCACCGATGTCGGCCCCGCCGCCCAGAAAGTACTCGACGCCGCCGCCGAGGCGACCGGCCGCTCCATCGCCTGGATGCGTGTCTACGCCGGGGCAAGCGCCCGCGAGAAGTACGACGAGAACCTGCCCGCTGACACCGTTACCGCCATCCGCGAACACCGCGTCGCGATCAAAGGCCCACTGACGACGCCCGTCGGCGCTGGCTTCCGCTCGCTCAACGTCGCGCTGCGCCAAACCCTCGACATGTACGCGAACGTCCGCCCGACCTACCACCTCGAGGGCGTCCCATCACCCGTCAAAAACCCCGAGAAGATGGACATGGTCACCTTCCGGGAGAACACCGAGGACGTCTACGCCGGCGTCGAGTGGGAAGCCGGCACCGACGAGGTCGAACAGGTTCGTTCGTTCCTCGAGGACGACATGGACATCTCGGACGTCATCCACGACGGGCCGGTCGGCATCGGCGTCAAGCCGATTTCGGAGTTCGGCTCGAAACGACTCATCCGTGAGGCGATCGACTACGCCCTCGCCAACGACCGTGACTCCGTGACGCTCGTCCACAAAGGGAACATCATGAAGTTCACCGAAGGGGCGTTCCGCGACTGGGGCTACGAACTCGTCGAGGAGGAGTACGGCGACGACGTCATCAGCGAGGACGAACTCTGGGAGGAGTACGATGGCGAACAGCCCGAGGGCACCCTCGTCGTCAAAGACCGCATCGCCGACAACATGCTCCAGCAGATCCTGACGCGCACCGACGAGTACGACGTCATCGCGACGATGAATCTCAACGGCGACTACATGTCAGACGCCGCCGGCGCACAGATCGGTGGCCTCGGCATCGCCCCCGGTGCCAACTTCGGCCACGGCCGCTGTCTCGCCGAGCC
>Ga0207421_10001482_pt1 | contig 30127 bp, 25 predicted proteins | sample SodLakKL_010_SED_4_FD_187542 | JGI IMG/M metagenome (GOLD analysis project Ga0207421, IMG submission 187542) | Alkaline sediment microbial communities from Lake Tanatar, Kulunda Steppe, Russia - 8KL_010_SED (SPAdes) (version 2) | ecosystem: Environmental > Aquatic > Non-marine Saline and...
GGAGGAGCCTCTGGAATTGGACGCGTCACTGCGATATCGTCAGGGACAGGAGTACACGGAGCAACTTCGACGTGCCGCGGCCGACCCCGAGGCATTGACGGGGGAGTCGCTGGCATCTTTGCTGTATGGATTTCGCCCGGGGTCTTCCGGTGTGTGCACCGGGGTTTCCGATGGCGAGGCGGAGGGAACATCCCGCACATAGGGGGTGCATCGATGGACTTTGCACAACTCAGGGCGGATCTGACCGGGTACATGCCCGACGAGGGCATCGAACGGGTGCAGCGTGCCCACGAGTTCGCCACCCGGGCCCATGACGGCCAAACCCGCATGTCCGGGGAGGAGTATATCGAACATCCCTTGCACGTGGCGGCCATCCTGGCGGACCTCGACATGGATGCCGATACCCTGGCGGCCGCGCTGCTGCACGATGTGGTGGAAGACAGCGACGTATCCCTGGACGATATCCGCGAGCACTTCGGCGATCACGTCGCGGAGCTGGTGGACGGGGTCACCAAGCTGACGCAGCTGGAAGCGCGGACCCGCGTCGAAGAGCAGGCCGAGAACCTCCGGAAGATGTTCGTGGCCATGGCCAAGGACATCCGCGTCATCCTCATCAAGCTCGCCGATCGGCTCCACAACATGCGCACGCTCCGCTACCTCCGGCCCCAGAAGCAGGAGCACATCGCCCAGGAGACCCTGGATATCTTCGCCCCCATCGCCTACCGCCTGGGGATCTCCCGCATCCAGTGGGAGCTCGAGGACCTGGCCCTGCACTACCTCCATCCCGAGGAGTACGAGGAGCTGGCCCTGAAGGTCCCCCGGGCGCGCAAGGAACGGGAGGCCTTCACCAACGAGCTCATCTCCATCCTCAGAAAATCCCTTGCGGAAGTGGGTATCGAGGCCGAGATCCACGGGCGGGCCAAGCACCTGTACAGCATCTATGGCAAGCTCAAGAAACAGGACACGGAGATCGAGGAGATCTACGACCTGGTGGCCATCCGCATCGTCGTGGATAGCGTCAAGGATTGCTACGCGGCCCTGGGGACGGTACACAACATCTGGCGTCCCATCCCGGGCCGTTTCAAGGATTACATCGCCATGCCCAAGAGCAACATGTACCAAAGCCTTCACACCACCGTCGTCGGTCCCGAGGGAGAACCCTTCGAGATACAGATCCGCACCTGGAGCATGCATCGCGTGGCGGAATACGGGATCGCGGCGCACTGGCGGTACAAGGGGAAGGCGACCGGGGACGAGGATTTCGAGAAGAAACTCACCTGGCTGCGGGAGATCCTCGAGTGGCAAAACGAAGCGCCCGACCCGCACGAGTTCATGGAGTCGCTGAAGATCGACGTCTTCTCCGACGAGGTGTTCGTCTTTACCCCGAAGGGGGACGTCATCGATCTGCCGGCGGACGCGACCCCGATCGATTTCGCCTATCGCATTCACACCGAGGTGGGACACCGGTGCGTGGGCGCGAAGATCAACGGGCGCATCGCGCCGCTGGATACGCGGCTGCAAACCGGCGACATCGTCGAGGTGCTGACCAGCAAGCAAAGTCGCGGGCCCAGCCCCGACTGGCTCAAGGTCGTCAAGACCTCCAGCGCCCGTTCGCGGATCCGCGGGTGGTTTAAGCGCGAGCGACGCGAGGAGAATCTGGAGCGCGGGCGCACCCAGCTCCGCCAGGAGCTGCGGCAAAGTGGGCTGGATCCCGACGAGGTCTTGTCCGAGTCGTACCTCGAGCGCGTCCGGCGCCGATACAGTTTTCAAAGTGACGAGGAGCTGTTCGTGGCCATCGGCTACGGCGGCCTCACCGCGGGCCAGGTGGCCGGCCGCCTGCGGGACATGTGGGAAGAGGAGCACGGCGACACCGAGGTGTCCCTCGATACCAGTGCCATCAAGGAGCGATTGCCCCGGGCCTCCGGAGACCAGGGCGTGCGGGTCAAGGGTATCGATAACGTCCTCGTGCAGCTCGCGCGATGCTGCAACCCGGTACCGGGCGATGCCATCGTGGGATATGTCACCCGGGGTCGGGGCGTGACCATCCACCGTGACGATTGTCCCAACATCACGCGCTACCTCGACGACGAAGAGCGGGTGATCGAGGTGTCGTGGGCGTCGGTGGATGCCAAGTACTACCCGATCCAGATGCGCATCACGGCGATCGATCGACCGGGCCTGCTCTCCGACGTGTCGCAGACGGTGGCGAGTTTTAGCACCAACATCCTCGATGCCAAAGCACGCAGCACGCGCGATGGCAAGGCCATCGTCAACATGGTGCTGGAGATCAACAACCTGGAGCAGCTGGCCTACTTGAAACAGCGCGTGGAACGCGTAAGGGACGTGTTGAGTGTGGAGCGCGTCTCCCACTCCCACGGGGAAGGGTGAAGGCATGCGAGCGGTGATACAACGGGTGCGCAGCGCATCGGTCACGGTGGACGAGGAGGAAATCGGTGCGATCGGAGGGGGACTGGTGGTCCTCCTGGGTGTGGGTGACGGCGATGGCGAGGAGGATGCCCGTCAACTGGCGGATCGCGTGGTGAACCTCCGCATCTTCCCCGATGACGAGGACCGCATGAACATCTCCGGCCTGGACGCCGGGGCGGACCTATTGGTCGTTTCCCAGTTCACCCTTTACGGCGATTGCAGCGCGGGGCGACGACCCTCTTTCATCCGGGCCGGCCCGCCCGATCGGGCCCGTGCGCTGTACGAAGCCTTCGTGGGCCACCTCCGCCGGCATCCCCTCCGGGTGGAAACCGGCACCTTCGGCGCCATGATGACCGTGAGCTTGGACAACTGGGGACCGGTGACGCTATTGATGGACACCGAGGGCACCCTGTAGCATCCCCAGGGACGCGAAAGGAGCGTGACATCCGCCGTCGCCGCGGCGGAGATCGTTATGATAACCAACAGGCCCCGGGGTACGCTGGACATCGTGCCCGAGGAATCGGTCCGGTGGCAGTACGTCGAGTCGGTGGCCCGGGAGATATGCCGCCGCTACGGGTACGGCGAGATCCGCACCCCGGTCTTCGAACATACGGAACTGTTTCGCCGATCCGTCGGCGAGTTTACCGACGTGGTGGAAAAGGAGATGTACACCTTCGATGATCGCGGGGGCAGGAGCCTGACCCTGCGGCCGGAGGGTACCGCACCCGCGGCCCGGCTGTACCTCGAGGAGCGCCTGTACGCCGGCGCGGGCCCCGCCAAGATCTACTACCTGTCATGGCCCATCTTCCGTTACGAGCGTCCCCAGGCGGGGCGCCTGCGCCAGCATCACCAGTTCGGCGTGGAGTGCTTCGGCAGCCACGATCCCGCGGTGGATGCGGAGATCATCGCCCTGGCGTGGGATTTCCTGGGCGCGCTCGGGCTGGACGGGCTCGTCGTCGGGATCAATAGCATGGGTTGTGCGGGTTGTCGCACCGGGTATCGCGAGGCACTGCGGGCGCACTTCTCCGGTCATCTCGAAGAGATGTGCGAGGATTGCCGGCGGCGCCATGCCCAGAACCCGCTGCGCCTCCTGGATTGCAAGCGGGAAAGCTGTGCGCCCTTCATCGCGACCGCGCCGGCCATCGCGGACCACCTTTGCGAGGACTGCCGCGCGGACTTCTCCCTGTTGCGGGAGTACCTGGGGGTATTGGGTGTCGATTGTCGCCTCGATTCGTCGCTGGTGCGTGGCTTCGACTACTACACGGGCACGGTCTTCGAGATCACCCACGACGCCCTCGGAGCGCAGGATGTGGTCTGCGGCGGCGGGCGGTACGATGGGCTGGTGGAGACGCTGGGTGGCGACCCCTCGCCGGGCGTCGGTTTCGGGCTCGGCATCGAACGGCTGCTGTTGATCCTCGAGCGCGAGGATGTACGCCCGCCCGGGCCGGATCCCCTCGACGCCTACCTGGTTTGCATGGGCGCCGAGGCGCGCCGGCACGCGGTGGGCTTGCTGCATCGGCTGCGGGCCGCGGGCGTCGCCGCCGACATGGATTACATGGATCGCAGCTTCCGCGCCCAGCTGCGGCGGGCGGATCGATATCCCGCCCGCTTCGCCCTGATCCTGGGCGAGGAAGAGCTGGCCGCGGGCACGATCACGGTCAAGGACCTGGCCGGCGGGGCGCAACGGACCGTCGGCGTGGACGAGGCCGTGGCCCTGTTGTGCGCCGGGCCCCCGCCCGGCGAAGACGAGTGAAGAGGCTTTGGGAGGTGCGTGCAGTTGAGTGATCATCCCGAGGGCGGCATGCCCCAGGAACTGGGGGACTGGCGCAGGACGGACATGTGCGGACGACTCAATGCCCGGGATACGGGCCGGGAAGTCGTCCTGATGGGCTGGGTGTCCCGGGTCCGCGACCTGGGCCAGCTGGTCTTCGTGGAGCTTCGCGACATCACCGGGGAGATACAGGTGGTCTTCGATGCCGATGACCACCCCGGGCTGTGGTCGGAGGCCAAGGGTTGGCGCGGGGAATACGTGGTGGGCGTGCGGGGCGTGGTCGCGGATCGGGCACCCGAGGCGGTCAACCCGGATAGCCCGACGGGATCGGTCGAGGTGCATCCCGCAGAGATCCGGCTACTGAACCCCGCGGAAACCACGCCCTTTTACATCCGTGACGATATCGGGGTGGAAGAAGGGCTCCGGTTGCGCTACCGCTACCTTGATCTGCGGCGCGGGGAAATGCGCCAGAACCTCGTCCTCAGGGACCGGGCCAACCGGGCCGTGCGCGACTACCTCTCCGACGCCGGTTTCCTGGAGGTCGAGACCCCCTACCTGACCCGGAGCACCCCCGAGGGCGCCCGGGACTACCTGGTGCCCACGCGCGGCCGGCGCGGTGAGTTCTACGCGCTGCCGCAGTCGCCGCAGCTTTTCAAGCAGCTCCTCATGATCTCGGGGCTCGATCGCTACTACCAGCTCGTCCGCTGTTTCCGCGACGAGGATCTTCGCGCCGATCGCCAGCCCGAGTTTACCCAGATCGACATCGAGATGTCCTTCGTCGGGGAGGAGGAAGTGCAGGCCCTGACCGAGGGACTGCTCGCGCACCTGTTCGGCGAACTATGGGGTGTCGAGGTGCCGACGCCCTTCCCCCGCATGGCCTATGCGGAGGCCATGGAACGTTACGGGACCGACAAGCCGGACCTGCGCTACGGGCTCGAGCTGTGCGACGTCTCCGAGGCGGTCGCCGACTCGGCATTTCGGGTGTTCTCCTCGGCCATCGCGGCGGGCGGCGTGGTCAAGGGCATCGTCGTTCCCGGGGGCGCTTCGTTTAGCCGCCGTGAACTGGACGATTGGGACGGCCGCGTGAAGGAATGGGGTGGTGCGGGTCTGTTGTGGTTCGCCTGGGATGACAGCCCGCGGATCGGTGTGGATGCCGTCCGGGGCCCGGTGGTCAAGCGCCTGGATGACGGCGAACTGCGCAACCTGGCGCGGCTATCGGGCGCCGAAGAAGGGGACCTCCTGCTGGTCATGGCGGGACCCGCCGCGGAGATCAACCCCATCCTGGGGATGCTGCGCGTGGCCCTGGCCCGGGCGTTGCAGCTGATCGGGGATGCGGAGCGCCTGGAGTTTTTGTGGATCGTGGACCCGCCCCTGTTCGAGTGGGATGCGGATACGAAACGCCTCCACAGCATCCATCACCCGTTTACCAGTCCCCGGTCCGAGGACATCGATCTCCTGGAAGCGGACCCCCTCTCCGTGCGTGCCCGCGGATACGACATCGTGCTCAACGGGATCGAGCTGGGCGGCGGTAGCATACGGATCCACCGTCCCGAGATGCAGGAACGGGCGCTCGAGGCCCTTGGCTTCGACGAAGAGGCCGGCCGGGAGCAGTTCGGGTTCCTACTCGACGCTTTCCGATACGGGGCACCGCCCCACGGCGGCATCGCCCTCGGGATGGATCGCCTGCTGATGCTGCTGGCGCGTCGCGGGACCATCCGCGACGTCATCCCGTTCCCGAAGTCGGCATCCGGGCGGGACCTGATGATGGGCGCCCCCTCGCCGGTAGCGCGGGAACAGCTGGAGGAATTGGGCATCCTTCGGAAAGGGGATGGCGAAGAGGAATAATGGTATCTTGCGGCCCGGAGAGGCTTGTGGTATTATGGCCTCAAAGATAGGTAATATGGACGGTATTCGTGGTCGTACCATCTTTATCCAGCGATATCCGTCCAATGATACGAATATAATTGAGTAATTCGCACTACCTGCCGTGTTCGTGACTGGCCGGATGTTTGAGCCAACACCACGTATCCGGGAGCCTGAGCTGGCCAGTGGCGGGCATGCCCCACCGGGGAAGGCCAAAGCTGGCCATAGGGCACCCACCTGTCGAGCTAGGTTCGAAACAGGCGGGAAGCACGGCACGGCGGGGGTGCGAACTTTTTTTGCCTGATTTCGTCCGTTTCGCCCACGGGATGCGGGCAGGGAACGCGGCGCCTTCCGAGAAATCCCTCTTTCGTAGTACCAGGGTATCACCACCATCGAATCACCAACCCGGGGAGGCGTATAAAGTGAAGCCCATCGACCTGCGCAGCGATACCGTGACCCGTCCCACCGAGGCCATGCGCCGTGCCATGGCCGGGGCAGAGGTCGGCGACGACGTATACGGCGAGGATCCCACCATCAATCGACTGGAGGCCCTGGGGGCCGAGATGGTCGGTCACGAGGAAGCGCTGTTCGTGGCCAGCGGCACCATGGGAAATGCCACGGCCCTGTTGACCCACACGGCCAGGGGCGACGAAATCCTGCTCGAGTCCGACGCACATATCTTTTACTTCGAGGCCGCCGGGGCCGCCCTGCTGGCCGGTTGCCAGACGCGCACCATCCCGGGTGTCCAGGGCATCCTCGATCCCGCGGATGTCCGTGCCGCGGTGCGCCCCGAGAACGTTCACTTCCCGCGAACGGGTCTTTTGTGCCTGGAGAACACCCACAATCGGGCGGGCGGAACCGTCATCTCGGTCGAGCGGACGCGGGCCCTGGCGGATGTCGCCCACGAACACGGGGTGCCCGTCCACCTCGACGGTGCCCGGGTGTTCAACGCGGCCGCCGCCCAGGGGGTCCCCGTGGATCATCTCACGGCGCCCCTGGATAGCGTGCAGTTTTGCCTCTCCAAGGGGCTCGCGGCTCCCGTGGGCTCGCTCCTCGCCGGCAGCGCCGATTTCATCAAGGAGGCGCGCCGCATGCGCAAGGCGCTGGGCGGGGGGATGCGCCAGGCCGGCATCATCGCCGCGGCCGGCATCGTCGCCCTAACCGAGATGGTCGACCGCCTGCCCGAGGACCACGTCCGGGCCCGTCGCCTGGCCGAGGCATTGGCCGAGATGGATCCCTTCCGGGTGGACCTCGAGACCGTTCAGAGCAATATCATCATCTTCGACGTGGATCCGGCCTTCAATACCGCGGCGGGCGTATGCGCCGATCTCGCGGCCCTGGGCGTACGCGCCAATCCCACGGCGGCGCAAAGGATTCGCTTCGTGACCCACTACGAGATAACCGACGCGGACATCGATACCGCCATCGACTGCATGGCCGAGCTCGCCCACGACGGCGCATAAACGGCGCCCGAGAGAGGAAGATACGCGTGACACAAGCCTTTAAACCCTTTGACCTGCTGGAATTCACCTTCCCATCCGATCCGCAGCTGTCCCCGGACGGCCAGCGCGTGGTGTTCGTCGAGCAACGCGTCGATCCCGAGCACGACGGGTACCGGAGCGCGCTCTTGCTGCTGGACGTTTCCTCCGGCCCGGACGCCACCGGGTACCCGGCCGGTGCACCCGGCCCCGAGAGCGCCGTGGCCCTGGCCGCACCGCGCCACTTCACCACCGGGTACCACCGCGACACCCATCCCCGCTGGTCGCCGGACGGCGCCCACCTGGCGTTCCTGTCCAATCGGCCGGTGGAGGGAGACGATATCGGCCGCCAGCTCTGGGTGGCCCCGACGACGGGCGGCGAACCGCGCCCCGTCACCCGCATCAAGGGCGGGGTGAGCGCCTTCCGGTGGTCGCCCACGGGCGATGCCATCAGCCTCTCGGTGCGTTGCGATCCCGGGGTGGGCGTGGAAGAGGTGGAGGAGGCGGACGATCCCGACACCCGGGACCCCCTGGTCCGCCTGTACGAGAAGTACAATGCGGACGTGCGCCACGCCAAGAACCTGCTGTATAAGTTCGACGGCATGGGCTTCCTCGAGGGGAAGCGGACCCACGTCGCCGTGATTCCCTTCGAGGAAGAGGACGAGGGATTCCCCACGCCCGAGCTGGTGACCGAGGGGGATTACGACCACTCCGATCCCGCGTGGGCGCCGGACGGGCGCCATATCGCGGTGGCGGCCTGCCGCGAGCCGGACCCGGACCCGAAGCGCTTCCGCGACCTCTGGATTTTCCCCCTCGACGGGGGTGCGCCCGTCAAGGTGACCGGGAGCGTGGGCGATGTGGCCGCCCCCGCCTGGTCCCCCGATGGTCGGACCATCGCCTACCTGGGGTTCGAACGCCAGAGGCCCGGCTGGTACGACCACCATCGCCTGTGGACGGTCGAGGTCGGCGACGATCCCGGCCAGCGCGACGATTTCGCGCCCATCGAGAAGACCGGCGCCCAGGACGTGGCGTTTGGCAACAGCGCCATCGGTGACATGACCCTTTCGGGGCCCCCGATGGACATCACCTGGCGCGCCGATGGGTCCGGTGTGTTCCACTGGACCAGCGAGCGCGGTACGACGCAGCTTTTGCACGTGGACCTCGCGAACGGCCGCACCGAGCTGGTGACCAGCGGGGATCGCGCCATATTCAACGCGCACCTTTTGGCGGACCGCGCGCTGGGTGCGCTGGCCGTCGCCACGCCACACAATCCCGGGCAGATTCACCTGCTGTCCCTCGCCGATGACGCGCCCGCCACGGTGGCCGGGGCCTTCGGCGACGACGTACTCGATCCCGGGAAGCAGTCGATGGGCGAGATCGTCGCGTATCGCGGCTCCATGGACCTCCTCGCCCGCCGCGACGTGGCCGTGGCCGAGCGCTTCACCACCCGCGCCACCCCGGAGAGCCCCGCCGTTGACGGCTGGGTCCTGCTGCCGGAAGGCGCCGGCGAGGAGGGCGGGACCCGGACCATCCTGCAGATCCACGGGGGACCGGCCGCCATGTACACCGGGGGATTCTTCTTCGAGTTCCAGCTGCTGCTGGGCGCGGGATACGCCGTGGTTTTCAGCAATCCGCGGGGCAGTGCCGGCTACGGGGAGGATTTCCGCACCGCTATCCAGCCCGGCTGGGGCGATGTCGACTACGCCGATCTCATGGCGGTCATCGATGCGGCCCTGGAACGCAACCCCGCGCTGGATCCCGACCGCTGCGGCGTGGCCGGGGGCAGTTACGGGGGTTACATGACCAACTGGATCATCGGTCACACGGATCGGTTCCGCGCCGCCATCACCATGCGCTGCGTATCCAACATCTACAGCTTCTGGGGGACCTGCGACCTCGGTCCGCTGTGGGCGGACATGTACGGGGGGCGGCCCTGGGAGAACCCCGAGAAATACTATCGCCAGTCCCCCATCTGGTACATGCAGGACGTGACCACCCCGACCCTGGTCATCCACAGCGAGGAGGATCACCGCTGTCCGGTCGAGCAGGGGGAGCAGGTGTATACCACCCTCAAGGACCAGGGCGTTCCGACGGAGATGATCCGCTATCCCAACGAGAGCCACGGGCTCTCCCGGGATGGCAAACCCTGGCACCGCATTCACCGGCTGGAGCGGATCCTCGAGTGGTTTGACCGCTACATCGAAGCGTAGTTACGCGTGATACGCACACCCGAATGAGGCGCGCGAGGGCGGTCCCCGGGATATCCCCGGGGATCGCTTCTTTTTCGCGGACCACTCCCACCGCGAGAGCAGGGTTCGCGGGGTTTCTAGGCGAAAATCCCACCACGACATGGACGGGATTCCCCGCCGGCAGGCGGGGAGACGCGGCGATCGGAAGGGATGAGTGGACGTGAAGATCCTGATCACGGGCGGGGCGGTATTCCCCTTCGCCGAGGATGCCACGGGGTATCACCCCGGGTACGTTTTGATCGAGGACGGCAGGATTCAGGCGGTGGGGGAGGGCACCCCGGACCTGGCCGCCATGGACCCCGACGAGACCATCGATGCGACCGGGCAGGCCGTATTCCCCGGGTTCATCAATTTGCACTCCCACGCCGCGTTGACCGCGCTGCGCGGCCGGGCGGAAGACGTGGACACGGTGACCGCGGTGTACGGGTTGATGGCGCCCATCAACGACGCCCTGACCCCAGAGGAAACCTACGCCATGGCCCGGCTCGGCTTTTTCGAGATGATGCGGACCGGGGTCGCGACCGTGATGGAGAGCTCGGTACACATGGATGCGGTGGCCCGGGCGGCCGAGGAGATGGGGATCCGCGCCTACCTGGTGGCCGGCAAGGTACACGACGTGGTGCTGGGCGGCGTGTTGGAAGGGAAATACGCCTTCGATGCGTCACTGGGCGAACGCACCCTCCGGGATGCCCTGGACCTGGTCGATGCCTGGGAGGGTCGGGGCGACGGACGGCTCGGCTTCATCCTGGGGCCGCACGCGACCGATACCTGTAGCCGCGACCTGTGGGAACGCGTGGGCGAGGCCGCCCGGGAGCGGGGGATCGGCGTCACCACCCACCTGCTGCAGAACACGCAGGAGCGCGACCAGGTGATGGCACTCCACGGGATGCGCCCGGTGGAGCTGCTGGAAGCGGTCGGCGTGCTCAACGACGACCTGGTGGCCGCCCACTGCCTGCACATCAGTGACCGGGAGATGGACATGATGGCGGAGGCCGGTGCCCACCTGGCGCATTGCCCGGCCATCCTGGCCAAGCGCGGTTCCGTGGCGCCCCTGATGCCACTGCGGGCCCGGGGCGTGAATGCCGGCATCGGCACGGACAACATGTCCGGAGACATGGTGGAGGCGATGCGTTTTGCCATCGCCGCCTCCCGGATTCGCGAGGTGTCGCCGGATACGCCCAAGCCGGCGGATATCCTGTGGCTGGGGACCCGCGGGGGCGCCCGCGCCCTCGGTCGTGACGCGGATCTCGGGAGCCTCGAGGCGGGCAAACGAGCGGACGTCACCATCGTCGACTACCGGGCGCCGCACACCACCCCGGTTTTCCCCGAGACCTACGTGTCCACCCTGTTGCACTGCGGCGTCGGCACCGATGTCTCGACGGTACTGGTGGACGGCCGCATCGTGCTCCGCGATGGGCAGCTGCAAACGGCGGATCCCGGGGAGATCCTGGACGAGGCCCAGCGGGCCGCCGATGCGGCGCTGAAGCGCATCGAGGCGCGCGGCTGAGGGCCCCGGGGCCGGTCCGACCCGGCCCCGGATCATTGGGAGGAACCGACGCATGGACCTGTTCGATCGAAACCGGGAGAAAGTGCAGCGGACCGGGGCGCCCCTGGCCGATCGCATGCGCCCATCCACCCTCGATGAGCTGGTGGGCCAGGAGCACGTGGTGGGCCCGGGACGCCTGCTGCGCCGGGCGCTGGAGGCCGACCGGCTCTCGTCCATGATCCTCTACGGTCCGCCGGGATCGGGGAAGACCACCATCGCCGAGATCATCGCCGGGAACACCCGCGCGCACTTTGAAAAGCTCAACGCCGTCATGAGCGGTGTGGCCGACCTGCGGCGGGTGGTCGCCGGTGCCGAAGAGGCCCTCGGCATGTATGCACAACGCACCATCCTCTTCGTCGACGAGGTGCACCGCTTCAACAAATCGCAGCAGGACGCCCTCCTGCCCGCGGTGGAAAAGGGCACCGTGATCTTCATCGGCGCCACCACCGAGAACCCCTACTTCGAGGTCACCGCGCCCCTGGTGTCGCGCTCGCGGGTCTTCGAGCTGCGGGCGCTGGACGAGGAAGACCTCGAGAGGATCCTCCGGCGTGCCCTCGCGGACGAGGAGCGCGGCCTCGGCAGCTACCGCGTGCGCCTGGAGCCGGAGGCCCTGGCCCACATCGTCCGGGTGGCGGCGGGCGATGCCCGGTCCGCCCTGAACGCGTTGGAACTCGCGGTATTGACCACCCCACCCGATCCCGATACGGGCGAGCGGCGGATCACGCTACCGGTGGCCGAGGATTCCATCCAGCGACGCGCATTGCAGTACGATCGGGATGGCGACGCCCACTACGATACCATCTCGGCCTTCATCAAGAGCATGCGCGGGTCCGATCCCGACGCCACGCTCTACTGGTTGGCCCGGATGGTCTACGCCGGCGAGGATCCCGCCTTCATCGCGCGGCGCCTGGTCATACACGCCGCCGAGGACGTCGGGCTGGCGGATCCCCAGGCGCTGGTGGTGGCCGAGGCCGCCGCGGCCGCGGTCGATCGCGTGGGGATGCCCGAGGGCAGGATCATCCTGGCGGAGGCGGCGCTTTACATCGCCCTGGCCCCGAAGAGCAACTCCGCCCTCGGGATCGATGCCGCCCTTCGGGAGGTGGAGCACGGCCGCGCGGGTGGCGTGCCCCTGCACCTGCGCGACGCCAGCTACCGGGGCGCGCGCCAACTCGGCCGGGGCGAGGGGTATCGATATCCCCACGACCACCCCGGGGGCTGGGTGGAACAGCAGTACCTCCCGGAGGGGTTCGCCCGGGGCAGTTACTATCGTCCGGGTGGGCGCGGGCTGGAGGGTCGGCGCGCGGAGCGTCTCCGCCGGCTCCGGGGTGAAGATGCGACGCCCGATGATGCGGACGAATCGGACCCGCCCTCGCGTCGGGCGGACGGGTAAGCATTCGCCGCGACGGGTGACCCGGCGGATTCGACCGGCCAGGGTCTTCGACCATGCGGCAGCCACCCCGCGGCGCGGGCGCGTCCGGGGATAGAGGAGGCAAAGAACATGAAGGGGCAGTATCCTTTCTGGCGACCATTCCTCGTATTGTTTCTCCTCGGCTTCATCGGCGTGCTTTCATTGACGTTTACGCTCGGGGGCCAAATGGATGAAATCCGTGCGCTCTACCCGGACCTGGCGGACCTTTCTCCGGCGGCCCTGGTGTCCCTCGTGCTGGGTCAACCGACCGCGATGGTACTCGTCGCCGCCGCGGTGGGATGCCTGTTGGCCCCGCGGGTGGGGCTGGTCTCCCTGTTCTACGAGTGGGCCGCCTTCGGCCGGGGGATCGGCACGCGCCTGCGACCCCACCTCCGTTCGGCTTTGCTCCTGGGGCTTCTGTTCGCCGGCGCCGCGCTGGCCATGGACGCGGCCTTCCTGCCGGCGATGGGCGAGGCATTCGCAGCCCTCACGCCCGCATCGGAACAGGGGCTCGCGCAGCTGGGCACCGGTGTGCTCTACGGGGGGATCACCGAGGAGATTCTCCTCCGATGGGGGATGATGTCGCTTCTGGTATGGGTCGGGGCGAGGCTGGCCGGTCGTCGGCAGGCAGAACCACCGCCGGCCGTCGCGTGGACCGCGATCGTATTGGCCGCGGTGCTCTTCGGCGTCGGGCACCTGCCGGCCGTGTCGGCGCTGGTCCCGCTCAACACCGCCATCATCGTCCGCACCATCCTGATCAATGCCCTGGGTGGTGTGATCTTCGGGTGGCTCTTTTGGCGGCGGAACCTGGAGGCGGCCATGGTGGCCCACGCCAGCACCCACCTGGGATTCTTCTTCGTCGGCCTCCTGGGCGTTTTCTAGGGATCCCCCGAACAGGGTTGGGATCCGCCCTCGCGCGCGGGCGGCGCGGCCCGGTGAGGGGGCATCCTGTGAGGGACGCGTGCGTGGAGGAAATGGCGCGCGAAGGGCGAAGGGATTTCCAGGCCCAGCCGGGGCAAACCCAACGGACGGAGGCTACATCATGGGGATGACTCCAACCCCTTCAACTCCTGCTGTTTCCCGGCGGGTCGGAATGGGACGCTTCTCCCTCCCGGTCACCGGTACGGTCGATGCTGCACCCCGTCTCCAACAATACGACCATCCCTTTCTGGTGCTCCTCGGGGTTTCCACCGATGTGGCCCCCGGCCTTCCTTTGGACGCGCTCGACACCGACCCGACCATGTGCACATTCCTGCTCGATTTGCTCTCGGGTGCCGCCGCGGCGCCCGGGGAGCCGGTGTACGGTGCCCACAGGCCATGCCATGCACCGGCCGTGGAGGGCGTGGCGGTTTCCATTTTCGATGACGTGGCGGCGGTCGTGCTGTTGGGTGCGGCCGATCCCGGTGACCTTGTCGCAGCCAAGGCGGGGGATGGCGAGATGGCGGGCATCCTCGAGGTTTCCTCCGGGCTGGGCGTCCCGGGAGGATTCGACGACGCCACGTATCCGCGCGCGGCCCTTTGCGCGATACCTCGCGATCAAGGGCGCGAACGCACCGCCCATTACCGGCAGTTCATTGAACACCTCCAGGGCATCGCGTACCAGTTTCGGCCGGGGGGATCCCCGGCGTTTATGGAGGGCCTGGTCGAGGAGATCACCGGATATACCGCGGACCAGTTTTTGGAGGGCGAGATCTCCTGGATCGACCTGGTGTACCCGGGGGACCTGCGACGGGTCATGGAAGAGGACCGGCGGTACACCACGATGCCGGGGTATCGGCTGGATATCGAGTACCGCATCGTGCGCGCCGACGACGGCATCCGCTGGGTGCGCGACATCGGCCGCGCCGGATGGGGGGAGGCCCCGTCCGGGGATGCCCTCGTGAGCGGCATCGTGTACGATGTGACCGCTTCGCGCACGGCGCGGGCCGCCCTTGCGGAGGAACGCGAGCGCTACGAGCGGCTCACCTCCTACGCCGGCGCCGTGATCCTCAAGGTGGAGGTGGAGAGCGGCCGCGTGGTGTACATCAACCCGGCGGCCAAGCGGGTGTTCGGATACACCGCCGAAGACTTCGCCCGCCAGCCCCTGCTCCTGGTCCGGGGCCTTCATCCCCGCTCCCGTGATGAGGCGCTGGCCCTGATGCGGTCGGTGCGGGCGGGGGATGTCGGCACGCGCCAGACGACCCTGTCCTGGATCACGCGCGAGGGTGGAGAGGCATTCCTCGAGATCACCGTTATCCCCCTGGTGGAGGAGTCCGGGGAAATCCGTTACGTGGAGGCCATCGGCCGCGATATCACCCGGGAGCGCGAGCACGCCCGCCGGCTGCAGTACATCAGCATGCACGATCGGCTGACCGGGCTCAGCAACCGCACCCATTTCGAGGACGCCCTATGGCGCCTGGAGGAAGGGCGCGGCGAGGGGTATCCCGTGACCCTGCTGGTGGCCGATGTCGACGGCCTCAAGCTGGTAAACGACACCCTGGGCCACAGGGAAGGGGATCGCCTCCTGCGCCACGCCGCCTCTATGCTGACCGGTGCCCTTCGGCGCTCCGATATCCTGGCCCGTATCGGCGGCGACGAGTTCGCGGCCATCCTGCCGCAGACGCCCGCATCCAGGCACCCGGAGATCGCCGCCCGCATCAAGGATGCCCTGGGCCGGCACAACGAGCACCATCCCGACCTGCCGTTGAGCCTGTCGGTCGGCCTGGCGGTCGCGGCCGACCAAAAGACGCGTCTCGAGGACGCGTTCCGCCGGGCCGACGACCTGATGTACCGGGACAAGCTGCACCATCGCGCTTCCTCCAAGAGCTCCCTGGTCGATGCCCTGCTGGCCGCCATCGAGGCGCGGGAGTACCCCGGGGAGGTGCCGCCCGAGACCCTCGCCGCCCTGTGCCGGGCGATCGGCGAGGAGCTGGGGCTCTCGGTCTACGAGCTCGGGGATGTCGAGACCCTGGCGCGCGTCCACGACATCGGGAAGATCGGCGTACCCGACGAGGTCCTCTTCAAGAGGGGCCCGCTCGACGAGCGGGAACGCGCCCTGGTCGCGCAACACCCCGAGATCGGCTTTCGCATCGCCAGTGCCGCACCCGACCTCAAGAACATCGCGGAGCTGATTCTCAGCCATCAGGAGCGCTGGGATGGCAGCGGGTATCCGATGGGACTGCGGGGCGAGGAGATCCCCATCCAGTGTCGCATCCTGGCCGTGGCCCACCAGTACCTGTCCGCGCTTTCGTGCCCCGACGCCGGCGGGGCGCACGAACCGCAAGGGGCCCGACGTGAAAGGGCGCGGCGGCACGTGCATGCCGGGCGCAAAGGTGCGTTCGACCCCGCGGTGTTGGATGCCCTCGAGCGCGTGCTCGTGCAACGCTCCTTCCTCGCGTAAGCCCACCCGTGCAACATCTCCCTTCGGTGCCCGTTGACACCCCTCCCCGGGGGTGATAGGCTATACCCGATAATGCCGAGTAGATTAGTCAGGAAAGTGGGCACCCGGTTTGAAGATTTCAACACGTGGCCAATATGGCGTCCGGGCGATGCTGGTGCTGGCGGATCGCGCCGGCGAGGGCCCGATCCCGGTGAAGATGATCGCATCGGCCCAGGGACTATCGCCCAGCTACCTCGAGCAGTTGCTCGCACCCCTGCGTCGAGCCGGGCTGGTTCGCAGTGTCCGGGGACCCGAGGGCGGATATTACCTGGCCTCCGAACCGGACGCGATCTCCGTGGGGGACGTGTTGCGCGTTTTGGAGGGGCCGCTCAGCCCGGTGGATTGCGTCGAGGAAGATGGCGGAATCTGTGGGCGGGAGTCGGAGTGCCCCGCGCGGCGGGTGTGGGTCATGGTCCGCGACAGCGTGGCCGGTGTGGTGGATTCGGTGAGCCTGGCCGATCTGCTCGTTGACGACGACGGGCGGCAAGGCGTCATGGGTACTTCCCGCGCGGAAGGCCCGGGGCACCGAGGCGCAGGAAACGGGAGGCAATAACATGAAACGCGTGTACCTTGATCATTCGGCGACGACCCCGGTGCACCCGCGGGTGGCACTGGCGGCGATGAACTTTATGATGAACGAATACGGCAACGCGTCGAGCGTGCACACGCAGGGACAGCGGGCCGGGCAGGCCGTGGAGCACGCCCGGGAACAGGTGGCCGGGATGATCGGGGCCAATCCCCGTGAGATCATCTTCACTTCCGGTGCCACCGAGGCGGACAACCTGGCCCTGCGCGGGATTGCCGAGATGCACCGCGAGCGCGGAGACCACATCATCACCACGGCGGTGGAACACCACGCCATCCTGCATGCCTGTGATGCCCTGGAGAAGGATGGCTTCCGCATTACCCGCCTGGCGGTGGACGGCGAGGGTCGGGTCGATCCCGACGACGTGGCGGAGGCGATCGAGCCGGGCACCATCCTCATCAGCGTGATGCTGGCCAACAACGAGGTGGGTACGCTGCAGCCGGTGGAGGAGATCGTCGAGATCGCCCGGGAGCACGATGTGTGGGTACATACCGACGCGGTGCAGGTGGCGGGGCAGTTGCCCGTCGACGTGGATGCCCTGGGCGTCGACCTGGCCAGCTTTTCCGCCCACAAGATGTACGGACCCAAGGGTGTGGGCTGCCTGTACATCCGCCGCGGAACCCGCATCCGCGCCCAGATGTTCGGGGGGCACCACGAGCGCTGGCTGCGCGCGGGTACCGAGAATGTACCCGGGATCGTGGGCTTCGGCGAGGCATGCGCGCTGGCCGATGAGGAACTGGCGTACCGCCGCTCCCATCTCACCGCGTTGCGGGATCACCTCATCGAGGGGCTCGAGGCACGAATCCCCGACGTGATGCTCAACGGCCACCGCACCGAGCGGCTGCCCGGCAACGTGAACGTGTGTATCCCGGGGGTCGAGGGCGAGGCCATGCTCTTGCACCTGGACATGAAGGGCATCTCCGCCTCCTCGGGGAGCGCGTGCACCTCCGGGAGCCTCGAGGCCTCGCACGTCCTATTGGCCATGGGGATCAAGCACGAGATCGCCCACGGGTCGCTGCGTTTGACCCTGGGGCGCGAGAATACCCGGGAGGAAATCGACTACCTGCTCGAGATCCTTCCGCCGATCGTGGAGAATCTTCGCGCGATGTCGGCCTGGAAGCCCGGCGAAGATACCACCTTTTCCAGCGGAGGAGGAAACTGATGTATACCGATAAAGTCATGGAGCATTTCACCAGTCCGAAGAACGTCGGTGAGATCGAAGATTTCGACGGCGAGGGCCGGGTGGGGAATCCCGTATGCGGCGACATGATGGCCATGCAGATCAAGGTGGAGGACAATGTCATCACCGACGCGAAGTTTCGCACCTTCGGCTGCGGGGCCGCCATCGCCACGAGTTCCATCGTGACCGAGATGGCCAAGGGGAAGACCCTCGAAGAGGCGGAGGCCATCAGCAACAAGGCTGTGGCCGAGGCCCTCGGCGGGTTGCCCACGAACAAGATGCACTGTTCCAACCTGGCCGCCGACGCCCTGCACAACGCCATCGCGGACTACCGCGAGCGCACCGGGGGCGACGACGGGGGAGCGTGAACCCATGCGGGTCCTGGTTGGCATGAGCGGCGGCGTGGATAGTTCCATGGCCGCCGCCCTGTTGTCGGAGGCGGGACACGCCGTGACCGGCGTCACCATGGCGCTGCTCCGCCCGCCCGGGGAGGATCCGGCCGTGCGGCGCGCCCGACGGGTGGCGCACGACCTGAACATTCCCCACCGGGTCGTCGACCTGCGCGATGCCTTCCGCGCACGCGTCATCGACGCCTTCGTATCGGAATACCGGCGGGGGCGCACGCCCAATCCCTGCGTGATCTGCAACAGCGAGATCAAGTTCGGCGCCCTCTGGGACGCCGTCGGTCGCGGGCGTTTCGACGCCCTGGCCACCGGGCATTACGTCCGCAGGCAATGGGATGGAGCGCGGGGTGCCTGGGTGCTTCGCTGTGCGCGCGATGCCAACAAGGACCAGACGTATTTCCTGTATCGCATCACCCAGGATCAGCTCGGGCGCTGCCTGTTCCCCCTCGGGGAGTGGCCGAAGGACGCCATACGCGAGCTGGCCCGCGACCGGGGCCTTTCCTCGGCGGATCGATCCGAGAGCCAGGAGATCTGCTTCGTCGAGGGAGACTATCGCGCCTTCCTGGCGGAGGAGGCAGGGGAGCATTTCGCGCCCGGGCCCATCCGCCACGTGGATGGCCGGGAGATGGGGCGACACGCGGGGCTGTCCCGCTACACGGTCGGGCAGCGGCGGGGCCTCGGGATCGCCGCGGGGGAGCCGCTATACGTGGTGCGGCTGGACGCGGCGCAAAACGTCCTCGTCGTCGGCTCCCGCGAGGATCTCCTGGCCGGTGGGGCGCGCCTTTCCGCGCTGCACTGGATCGCGGGCCCGCCGGGGGAGGATGCGCAGGAGATCCCGCTAAAAGTGCGAATCCGCTACGGTGCCGATCCGGTCGGCGCGGTGCTTTGCCCGGAAAACGGGGGGGATGCGAGCGTGCGATTCGAAGAACCCCGTCGCGCCGTGGCCCCGGGGCAGGCGGCGGTGTTTTACCGCGGGGACCTGCTGCTCGGCGGCGGCGTGATCGAGGCGCCCCTTCCCCTCGAGGGGGAAAGGACCCCGGGCCGCGGGGAACGCCCGGCGAGCGAGATCGAGAGGGAGGAATGATTCGGTGGACGATGCAATCCCGGTAGGGGTAAGTGCCTGTTTGCTGGGCCAGGAGGTGCGGTACGACGGGGGGCACAAGCGCGACCGATACGTGACCGACACCCTGGCCGACTATTTCACCTTCGTCCCGGTGTGCCCGGAGACGGAGTGCGGCCTGGGGATCCCGCGCGAGCCCATGCGCCTGGTCGCGGACGATGGCGCGGAGGAGGATGTACGGCTGATCACGGTTCGCACCGGGGTGGACCTGACCGAGAGGATGCGACGCTGGTCGCGGGAACGCGCCGAGGCGCTGAGCGGGGAGGGGTTGTGCGGCTTCATCTTCAAAAAGGATTCGCCGAGCTCAGGGCTGTTCCGCGTGAAGCTATACCACCCCTCGGGGCAATCCTCTCGCCGGGAGGGACGGGGCCTGTTCGCCGACGCGCTGACCCGTCGCCTGCCCCTGTTGCCGGTGGAGGAGGAGGGGCGGCTCAACGATGCCCGCCTCCGCGAGAACTTCATCGAGCGTGTCTTCGCCATGAAACGCTGGCGCGACTTCCTCGCCGATGCACCGGATTACCGGAAGTTGATCCAGTTCCATACCCGCCAGAAGCTCCTGATCATGGCCCATGACCCGGAGAAGTACGGGGAGATGGGGCGCCTGGTGGCCCGGGGCAAGGAGGTGCCGCGGGAGGCGCTGCTGGCCGAATACGGGCGGCTGTACATGAAGTCGCTCGAGACCTTTGCCACGGTCGGGAAGAACACCAACGTGCTGCAGCACATCATGGGCTATTTCCGCGACCACCTGACGGCGGACGAGAAGGCGGAGCTCCTGGAGGTGCTGGAAGACTATCGCGCCCACCTCGTGCCGCTTACCGTCCCCATGACGCTGGTCAAGCACTACGTGCGCAAGTTCGACATCGACTACCTGGCGGACCAGGTGTACCTGGCGCCGCATCCCGCGGAGCTGATGCTCCGCAATCACGTGTGAGGTGTGCAATGGAGAGATCGACTGCGCACATACCGGGGGAACGCATCCGATTTCTCAATGAGGCGTCCCGGGGCCCGGGACCCGTGGTCTACTGGATGCAGCGTGACCAGCGGGTCGGGGACAACTGGGCATTGTACCATGCGCGCGAGCGGGCCCGGGCAGCCGGCAGTGCCCTGCACGTCGTGTTCGTGCGGATGCCCTCGTATCTTGGCGCACGGGCCCCCCATTACCTGTTCATGATGCGCGGTTTGCGGGAGGTCGCCGGGGATCTCGGGGAACTGGGAATCGGATTTCACCTGCTCGAGGGTACGCCCGAGGCCGTTCTCCCCGGTTTTTGCCGGGAGCTGGAGGCGGGCCTTTTGGTCTCGGATTACTCGCCGCTGCGGGAACCGCGGCTTTGGCGAGAGGCGGTGGCTGAGCGCGTGCCCATCGCACACCACGAGGTCGATGCGCACAACGTCATTCCGCCCTGGGTGGTGAGCGCGAAGCGGGAGTTCGCCGCCCGCACCCTGCGACCGAAAATCCATCGCATGCTCGCCCACTATCGGCGTACCGTCCCCGCCATCGATCCGATGCCGGCGTCCCGGGCTTCCTCGGGTGCGCGGGTCGATTGGGATGCGCTCGTGGATGCGCTGTCGGTGGCAGTGCCCGCAGTGCCGCGCGCACCCGTCGAACCCGGCGCACGCGCGGCGCAGCGCGCCATGGGGGCGTTTTTGGATCACGGGTTGCCCCACTATGATCGGAGGCGCAATGATCCCAACGCCGGCGGGCAGTCCGGGCTCTCGCCCTATCTGCACTTTGGACAGCTGGGCGCGGGACGCTTGATAGAGGAATTGCTGCGCCGGGAAGAAGCGGGTGCCGATATCGAGGCATTCCTGGAAGAGGCGCTGGTGCGGCGGGAGTTGTCCGAAAACTTCTGTCACTACGAGCCGCGCTACGATCGGGTTGAGGCCTTTCCGCAATGGGCGAAGAAGACGCTGCAAGAGCACGCGGAGGACACGCGCGACTACCTGTACGCGCGGGAGGAGTTTGAGGCGGCCCGCACCCATGATCCCCTCTGGAACGCCGCCCAGCGCGAGCTGGTGGTGACGGGGAAGATGCACGGCTACATGCGCATGTACTGGGCCAAGAAGATCCTGGAGTGGACGACTTCTCCCTCGGAGGCCATGGAGATCGCGATCGCCCTGAATGATGCCTACTCCTTCGATGGACGGGACCCCAACGGTTATGCCGGGATCGCCTGGAGCATCGGGGGTGTGCACGATCGGGCTTTCGCCGAGCGCCGTGTTTTCGGAAAGGTGCGCTTCATGAACGAGCGCGGGAGCCGCAGGAAGTTCGACGTCGATGCCTACGTGGCGGCGATGCATGCGCTGGAGGGGTTTCCCTTCGAGGACCGGGAGGGAAGCTGATGGGAGCGATCGCCTGGCGCGCACTCCTCGTCGGCTGGGGTATCCTTTTGGCCGCCATCGTCCTCAACGTGATCGCGGGCCAGCTCGGTATCGCGACGTGGTACGAGTATCTCGGCCGCGCGGGAGACCGGGGGATCGCCGCCGCGACCGCGAGCCTCTCCATCGCGGAACGGCTGTTCTTATTCTTGCTGTACCCGGGCTTGCTCGGGTTGGTGGCCCACCTCGTGGCGTCGCGCGGATAGTGCGCGTGGCGGGGCGAGCGAGGTGTCGGCCCGGGGCATTTGTGCTATACTCGAATATGGTCCGTATGGACCTGATATGCGGTGATGACGGGCGCGAAGTACCCCTCGCGGTGCGTCCCCAGAGAAGGGATCGGACGCTGCGAGATCCCGGCCACGGAGGGGGAAGGCCAGCCTCGAGCCCGCGGGCACGTGGTCGCATCTTCGGCCGAACCCGCGACGGAACCGGCCCGTTATCGCCGGCCCGAGCCGGGCGCCTGCGCCCGGGAAACAGGGTGGTACCGCGGAAGACCCGCCCCTGGAGGGGCGGGTTTGTTGTGTGTTTGCGGGGTAAGGAATAAAATCGGGGGGTTTCTTCATGGAATCGGATCGAAACGAAACGATGACGGCCGCCGAGATTCGCGAGCGCTTCCTGCGCTTTTTCGAGCAACGGGATCACCTGCGGGTGGAGAGCGCCTCGCTCGTCCCCGCGGATGATCCCACGCTGCTTTTTACCAACGCGGGCATGGTGCCCTTCAAGGATATGTTCCTCGGGCGCCGCCCGGCACCGCACGAGCGGGTGACCAGCGCGCAGAAGTGCGTGCGCGCGGGCGGCAAGCACAACGACCTGGAAATGGTAGGGGCCACCCCGCGCCACCAGACGTTTTTCGAGATGCTCGGGAATTTCTCTTTCGGCGACTATTTCAAGCGCGAGGCCATCGCCTTCGCCTGGGCGTTCTTGACCGGGGAACTGGGCCTGCCACCCGAGCGGCTCTGGGTTTCCGTCTACCACGAGGACGACGAGGCCGCGGCGCTCTGGCGGGAGATCGCGCCCGTTGTCGCGGATCGGCTCGTACGCCTGGGCGAGGAAGACAACTTCTGGTCCATGGGAGAAACGGGCCCCTGCGGTCCCTGCAGCGAGATCATCTACGACCGGGGTGAAGAATTCGCGTGTACGGCGGAGCGCTGTGCCATGGGCGCCTGCGACTGTGATCGCTGGCTCGAGCTTTGGAACCTGGTGTTCATGCAGTACGATCGCGATGCGGAGGGCGTGCTCCACGAACTGGAACGCAAGGGGATCGACACCGGGATGGGGCTCGAGCGGGTGGCCTCGGTGTTGCAGGATGTAGACTCGAACTACGATACCGACCTTTTCCGGCCCATCCTCGAGGACCTCGAGGCACGCACCGGGATGGCGTACGGGGGGACCGACGAGCGGGCCGATTTTGCCTTCCGCGTGATCGCCGATCACGTCCGCTCGTGTACCTTTCTCATCGCCGACGGGGTCTTCCCGTCCAACGAGGGTCGCGGGTACGTCCTGCGCCGCATCCTGCGCCGCGCCTACCGTTTTGGCTCCGTGCTCGGGATCGACGAGCCCTTCATGCATGCGCTGGTGCCGCGCGTGGTGGATGTCATGGGCGAGGCCTTCCCCGAGATCGCGCGGGGGATCGACAGCATCCGCGGGGTGATCCGGCGGGAGGAGGAGCGGTTCGCCTCCACCCTGGCGGCCGGCATGCACATGCTCGAGAATATGCTGGATGCCGCCGAGGACGCCGGCGAAGGGATGCTCTCGGCCAAGGATGTGTTCACCCTTTATGACACCTTCGGTTTTCCACCGGACCTCTCCGAGGACGTGGCCACGGAGCGGGGACTCGGGGTGGATCGCGACGGCTTCGAGTCTTTGATGCAAAAGCAGCGCGAACGGGCCCGGCGGGCCCGGGACGAGGCGGCTGCCACCCACGAGACCCTGTCGGCTGCGGTGGATGGGCTGGCGGAGACGGCGTTCGTCGGCTACGACCACCTGGAGGTGGCGGCGCGCGTGCGGGCCGTGGTCGTCGACGGCGAGGCGGGAGACGAAGCCTCGTCTTCGGAGGAGGCGGTGGTCTTCTTGGATCGGACACCCTTCCATCCGGAGGGGGGCGGCCAGGTCGGGGACACGGGCACGCTGCTCACCGACGATGGCCGATTCGCGGTGACGGACACGAAATCCCTGCCCGGGGATCGCATCGCCCACTTCGGACACGTCGAAGAGGGAGTTATTCGCCGGGGCGATACCGTGACCGCGCGGGTCGGTTCCGCGACACGTTGGGACATCGCGCGCCACCATACGGCCACGCATCTTCTGCACGCGGCGCTTCGCGCGGTGCTGGGATCCCACGTCACCCAGGCGGGTTCGCTGGTGGAAGCCGGGCGGCTCCGCTTCGATTTCACCCACCCGGATCCGCTGGGCACGGATGCCCTTCGTGCCGTCGAGGACATGGTCAACGAGCGGGTATTGGAGGCGCGATCGGTTCGGGCGTTATGGATGGATCGCGAGCAGGCCATGGAGTCCGATGCCATCGCCCTCTTCGGTGAAACGTATGAAGAGACGGTGCGGGTCATCGCGGTGGAGGGGGTATCCAGGGAGCTCTGCGGCGGGAACCACGTGGACAACACCGGGCAGATCGGCCTGGTGAAGATCCTCTCCGAGGAGAGCATCGGCTCGGGCATTCGCCGCCTGGAAGTCGTGGCCGGGCGCGCCGCGCTCGCCCACGTCCGCGCGCTCGAAGACGAGCGTGCCGGGCTGGCAGAGGCACTCGGCGTGGCGCCGGGCGAGGTTGCGCAGCGCGTGGAGGGGCTGCAGGAGGAACTGCGGCGCCTTCGGCGCGAGGCACAGCGCCTCCAGGCGAAGTTGGCGGATAGCCAGGCCACGGATCTCTCCGAGCGCGGGCGGGAAGTCGCGGGGATCCGCGTGCTCGCGGAGGTGGTCGAGGCCTCGGGCCCGGATCGCCTGCGCGAGATGGCGGACTCGTTGCGGGAGAAACTCGGCGAGAGCGCCTTCGTCCTGGCCGCGTCCGCGGGGGAAGACAAGGTGCAGATCGTGGGTGCGGCGACGCCCGGCGCGGTTTCGCGGGGCGCCCACATGGGGGATATCGTGCGCGCCCTGGGACAGCGCCTGGGCGGCGGCGGTGGCGGCCGGCCGGAAATGGCCCAGGCGGGAGGCGCACGTCCCGACCTCCTGGAAGAAGTATTGCGCGAAGGCGAGCAGATGATCGCGGAGCAACTCGCGGAAGGGGAGTAGTAGAATGACGAGGGACGAGGGCAGTCACGTGGATCGACGCGGTACCCGGATCTTCATGCCCGGTACCCGCGGCGAGGAGTCTCCCGAGTCGGTGATCGCCGGGGTGTACGCGGCACTCGAGGAACAGGGCTACGACCCGGTGGAGCAGATCACGGGTTTCCTGTTATCGGGCGACCCCGCCTACATCACCGAGCACCGGGGTGCCCGGGGCATGGTACAGCGCGTGGAGCGCGACCAGTTGTTGCAAAGCCTGGTGGCCCATTTCGTGGGCGCCACCGACGACGAATAGGGCGGAAGGGGCGGCCTGACGGTCGCCCGACACCGGGGAGAGGGGTGCTGCATGCTCCCTTTACGGGACAACATTACCACGCGGGGACGACCGTGGATGATGTACTTCATCCTCGCGACCAACGTCGCCGTGTTCATCTATCAGGTCGGACTCCCGCTTCCGGACCTGTATCGGCTGGTGGAGATTTACGGCGTCGTGCCCACGCGCATCGACAACCCGTTCCTGCTGCTCTTCCCGTCGCAGTGGGCGACCCTGATTCCCCTGGTCACATCGCAGTTTCTGCACGGCGGCTGGGTGCACCTCGGCGGGAACATGCTCTACCTTTGGATTTTCGGCGACGACGTGGAGTGTACCATGGGATCGATTCGCTTCCTGGTGTTCTACGTGTTGGCGGGCATCGCGGGGAACCTGGCCCACGTGATGATGAACCTCGGCAGCTCGACGCCCACGATCGGCGCCAGCGGCGCCGTGGCCGGGGTGTTGGGCGCGTACCTCATGAGTTTTCCCTACGCCCGCGTGCTGACCCTGGTCCCCCTGGGGTTTTTCCTCACGGTGGTGGAGATCCCGGCGGTGCTGTTTTTGGGTTTTTGGTTCCTCCTGCAGCTGGTGAGCGGGCTTTCGGTGGTGGTGGCCGGGGCCGATTCGGTGGCGTGGTGGGCGCACATCGGGGGGTTCGCGGCCGGCATGCTCCTCATTTTTTGGTTCCGAAGGAGCACCCGGCGTACTGGACGGTACGCGGGCGTGGGTGTCGCGGGGAGGAGGTCCGGCCGTGGGACGTATCATGGCCCTCGATATCGGTGAACGGCGCATCGGGGTGGCGTTGAGCGACCCCGACCGCATCGTGGCAACCCCGCTGGAGGTGCTCACGTGGGGAAGGGGATCCCGGGCCCTCCCGGATCGCGATGCGGTGCTGCGTCGGGTGGCGGACTTGATCCGCGCCCACGATGTACGGATACTGGTGGTCGGGGTGCCGCGGAGCCTCGACGGACAGATGGGGCCGCAGGCGCGGTATGTCATGGAGTGGGTGCAAGCTTTGGCCGAGGCCGTGGATGTGCCCGTTGAGGTGCAGGACGAACGCCTGAGCACGGCCGGCGCACAGCGGGCCCTGCTGGATGCGAACGTCCGCCGCCGGGGACGCCGGCAGGTGATCGACAAGATGGCGGCGGCGCTGATCCTCGAGACCTACCTGCGCACGCATCATGACGGTTACGCGGGCGCGGAAGAGACCGACGCGACGGAGGAGGAGACGGATGACGGAACACAACGATGAACGCAGCCCGGTTCCCGAGGATGGGATCCTGGAGCTAATCGATCCGGAGGACGGGACCCGGCACCGCTTCGAGGTGCTGGAGATGATCGTGGTGGACGGCATGGATTATGTCATCTGTGCCCCGGTGGACGGCGAGGTCGATGAGGCCTACGCATTCCGCCTGGTCACCGAGGAGGATCAACCGTACCTCGAGGATATACCCAATGAAGAGGAATGGGACATGGTGGCCCGGGCGTGGGAAGAGGCCCAGGACGAGATCTGACCCGCGCCGTGGGCCGGGGGACATGGAGGCGTTAGCATGCGTTTTGCGATCATGGCCGTGATCATACTGGTCTTTTTCGGGGGGCTGGCCTTCCTCGGTTTCACCGTCTACGATTTCATGCTGGAGGCCCTGGAACCGGCGGATCCCGCGGCGACAGAACCCGTTCCCTTCCAGGTGGAACCCGGATCCTCCACTTCCGACGTGGGTGCGGCGCTGGCCCGCGAGGGCATCGTCCGCGATGGGGTGGTGTTTTCGCTGTACGCCCGCTACCGTGGTTATGATGGGAGATTGCAGGCGGGTTGGTACGCGCTGAGCCCGGCCATGAGTCCCGAGGAGATCCTGCAATCCCTGGTGGAGGGAGAGGTGGCCGATCGCACCGTGACCGTGCCGGAAGGGCTCAAGATCTCGCAGGTGATCGAACTGCTACACACCCAGGGCATCGGCACGGAGGAGGCGCTGGAGAGGGCCCTTTCCGACGCCTCCCTGGTCGAGGATTGGTTGCCCGCGGACTACGCCGGTGAAGATCCGCTCGAGGGATATCTCCTGCCCGACACCTATCGCATCTCCTGGGAAGCCGGCCCCGAAGAAGTGGTGGAGCGGATGGTGCGGGAATTTGACGCCTTCTGGACGGAGGAGCGCCTCGCGCGTGCGGAGGAACTCGACATGACCGTGCACGAGGTGGTGACCCTGGCCTCGATCATCGAGCGCGAGACCGGCGCCCCCGGCGAGCGGGAGAAGGTGTCCGGGGTGTTTCACAATCGCCTCGACATCGGGATGCGGCTTGAGGCCTGTGCCACCGTGCACTACGCGATCGGTCGGCCGGGGGGCACGTTGACCAACGCGGACCTCGAAACCGATTCCCCCTACAATACCTACCGGAAAGAAGGTCTTCCACCGGGTCCGATTGCATCCCCGGGTGTCGCGAGCCTTCGCGCCGCGCTCTATCCCGAGGAGGTTCCATATTACTATTTCGTTGCAAAGGACGATGGGACCCACGCCTTTGCCGAGACGTTTGCCGGGCACGAGGCCAACATTCAGAAGTACCGCTAGGGAGAAGTTTTGCCCTTTCACCCCCTGGGGTGAAAGGGTCTTTTTTCCCATGATGCCGGGTGTTTCCTGCGTTGCATCTTCCCTGATCGACGGTTCCGGTTCGGCCTACGGCATGTGTCGTGCGCATACCCCAATGGCGGATCCTATGATTGCCGTATGGAGCCGTGGCCGAAGGAAGCGCTCCTTGCCCGGGCGAGATCCTCTTGTCGCGTCCCGCGTTGAACAGGAATCGCCCTCACGTGCAGAGAAGTATCCCCGCACTACGAAGCCATTCCGAAACGGATGTCCGGGGTAACTTGCGCGCCCGAGGGGTGTGTGGGTTCTCCGATCCCAAGATGCGGCGTGCTGCAGCTGGCGCCGCTCTGTCGTCGGGTGAACGGTAATTGATGGTGTGAACCCGCAGCAGGTATGGGTCTTGGGTGGGTGCCCAAGGTGAGCCCGCCCGTGCCGGGTGTGGGGGAGCGATGATCGTGTGGGCGGCGGGTGGTACCGGTGTCCCGGGAAAGGAGAGAGTGTACCTATTGCGGCAGTTATTCGGCCTACTGGTACCCGATATGTACGCGTCGGCCATCGGATATATCGACCTGGATGCACTGGCACAATCGGGTGTCGAGGTGTTGATCTTCGACCTGGACAATACCCTGGTCCCCTGGGGCTCCGACGATATGGATGACGAGGTTCTGCAGTGGTTCCGGGGGGCGCGTCGCCGTTTCCGCTTGGGTATGGTATCCAATGCCCTTACGGAACGGGTGCAATACTGGGGGGATCGGTTGGGCATCCCCGCGGTGGCGCGGGCAGCCAAGCCGCGCCGGGGAGGGTATCGGGAGATCCTCGAGCAGATGGGGGAGTGCCCCGAACGCGTGGCCGTGATCGGTGATCAGATGTTCACCGATGTCGTAGGAGGCAATCGCATGGGAATGATCACCGTACTCGTCGTTCCCCTGTCGCGGCGGGAGTTCATCGGTACGCGCATGGTTCGCTGCGTCGAGCGCGCGGTCCTGCGTCTGCTCGTCGGCCGGGGGCTTACCCGCAGACTCGATGGATCGGAGGGCGAAGTCCATGGCTAAAGTACCCGGGCAACAGGGAATCGTGACCGCGGTTTCCTACATCGCAAAAGATTCAGCATTTGCGGATGGCGAGACGTTGCTCGAAGGAATGGTCGACGCCCTCGAACGGGTTCGGGCGTGCAATCCCGACCTTGCTGATGCCTCGCTTTGGGACATTGGGTTGGTGCGGCGAGGTTCCGAGACCGAGGTGCGCTACCATTTCCTCCCGCCCAGGACGACGGTGTCCGGGGACGCAAGCGACAGTGTGTGCCCGGACGACCCTGCTGATTGCGGAATTATTGAACGCATGTAGGCTGTGAATCGGACCTCGTATTAAAAATGTAAACTAAATTCGCAGGCCATGCAGGATTTTGGCGGACCGGCTGCGAAATATCCAAGATCATAGCTGTCTATTTCTGCATTTTGGCGTGTGAAACTTTGTGAGCGGGGAACAGTATCGCTAGGAATACGCCAGAGGAACAGCGAGACTCATCGATGGGGGCGGAATCATGCCGTTCTATACGTATCAAGTGGTAGACAGCGCCGGGCAGGTGCACTCGGGAAAGCTGGAGGCCGAGGGAGAAGCGGCGGCGGTCGGTCGCCTCAGGCGCCTTGGGTACACGGCGCTGGAGGTTCGCGAGGTTCGCGAGTCTCCGTTTAAGAATCTCTTTAAAGTGCGAAAGTCCGTGGGCATTGGTGACCTGAGCCTATTCAGTCGGCAGCTTGCGGCCATGCTCAACGCCGGTATCCCGCTGATTCGCACGTTGTACGCCCTATCCGAGCAGGCGCCAAACCCCACGCTCCGAAGTGCCCTGGGCGAGATCGCCGCTAGCGTGGAAAGTGGCGTCAGCTTTTCCGAATCCCTCCGTGGATACCCGGACATCTTTTCCAGAATGTATGTCGACATGGTCAAGGCCGGTGAAGTGGGCGGCAACCTGGTCGATGTCCTCGGTCGGCTTTCCGACCAGATGGATAAGGACAAGAGCTTGCGGGACAATATCAAGTCGGCGACCTTCTATCCGCTTGTCGTCATCGCCTTTGCATTTGTCATCCTGACCGCGATGCTCCTCTTCATCGTGCCCGTATTCACCGGGATGTTTCCACCGGATGTGGCGCTTCCATTGCCTACCCGCATCATCGT
>Ga0207421_10001486_pt1 | contig 30064 bp, 22 predicted proteins | sample SodLakKL_010_SED_4_FD_187542 | JGI IMG/M metagenome (GOLD analysis project Ga0207421, IMG submission 187542) | Alkaline sediment microbial communities from Lake Tanatar, Kulunda Steppe, Russia - 8KL_010_SED (SPAdes) (version 2) | ecosystem: Environmental > Aquatic > Non-marine Saline and...
AGCCGGTCACGAGCCCCACCTACGCAATCATCAACGAGTATGAAGGCCCTGTCCCTCTCATCCACGTCGACCTATACCGCATAAGCGAGTCCGAAGAGCTGGAGCTCCTCGACCTCTGGGCTCATTTCTCCGATGCTGCGATCATAGCCATCGAATGGGCAGAACGGATACCTGCCTCCTGGCTTCCCGGTGAAACGATCCATGTCCACATTGCCCTCACCGAAGACCGAAAGTCCGGCCACGCGCCGGCGTCCAACGAACGGACGATCACTGTCTCGGGTGGAGGCATCGCGCAGCGCCAGAACATCGGGGATTCGGGAAGGAGCACAGCCGGATGAACTGCCTAGTGGTAGACACAGTGTCCGCTCGCTTGGAGATCCTTTTGCGGACGGACGACGCATGCTATTGGCGCGGCCGGGCATCAGGTCTGACCCATAATGGCACGCTGGCCCCCGCAATCGCTGAAGTCTTGACGGAAGCCGGCATACAAGCCGCGGACCTTGATCTACTCGTGGTCCCTCGCGGCCCCGGCAGCTTCACCGGACTGCGAATCGGCTTCTCCGTCCTGAAGGGAATACAGGCTGCGGTGGGATGCGAGCTCACAAGCGTAAGCTCGTTGGAAGCGATAGCTGAGCCGTACCGGCCACTCGGTCTTCCGGTGCTCGCGGCGATAGATGCGCGAAAGAAACGCTTCTATGCGGCGCTATTCAGTGCCGGCGATACGCTCGAGGGGCCTGCCGACATTGCCGAAAGTGGTATCATCGACTGGTGCGATGGCCTGTCTCATGTGCTGGTAGCCGGACCTGACGCGCCGGATCTTGTGCGCCGCATGACCGCCTTGAAACAATGGAACGACGAGCCGGCTGAAGACCGTGCTCGGGAAGAGTACGCGGGCCGCAACGCGCCTCCTCAGAAGAAACACGCACCAACGGATCAGAGGACACCTCCACGCCTCACCGTTATACCCAGCGACGGAGGCCTAACCGGGCCCTTGCTTCGCTTAGGTATGAAGGCATTCGAGCGGGGCGAACGAGAATCCGAAACCGCGGGGCCCGACTACGTTCGTTCTCACCAGGGCAACGAGTAGCCCCCGATCCCGGCACCCGCGCCGTTCCGAACCGCATCATTCCCGCGACCGGCTTTGGGTTGTTCCGCGAGAATCCGCTGGGGAAGTCTTCCCCTTCTCCGAAGAGCTCTCGAATGAACCGCGCTCTCCAGCCGGATTAGGAGGGCTCTCCTCGGAACTGTCTGAGCTACCTTGAGAGAAGATCTCGATCTCCGGAATAGCCCGGGCCGCTGCCGCGGCGCGGTTCTCTTCCTGGATTGCTTCATACACTTCGGCGCGGTACACCTTCACGTCCCGCGGCGCACTGATCCCGAGCTTGACCTGATCGCCCTTGATCTCGACGACTGAGACCTCCACATCGTCGCCGATCATGATCTTTTCATTGTGCTTCCGTGCCAAAATCAGCATGCGTTCGTCCGAAGGCGCTCCAACTCCTCAAGTATGGTGTGCCGAAGCCCCCAGCTAGGGTTCGTAGAGATGGTCTGCCGCCCGACGCGGCGTTTACGGTTGATGACCAGCGGCCCCTGAAGGTTTGCCGTCATCAACCTCTCGTCATCGGGGATTGTCACTATAGCAAAAACGAGTAACTCTTGCACGTCTTCGGCCCCGACCGCCTCGAGATCCTCCTCCGTGACATCCAGCGTGTAGTCGGGACGGAAGACCATCGGATCGATAAGCACAAACGCGGTCGCAGGCTCTTCCAGGCTCTGAAGTATGTAGAACGGGGGGCGATGAGAGTCTAAGAGGGCAAACCGGCAGAGCCGCTCGAATCCGAAGAGACCGGCCGGGAAATCGATAATCTGCCGCTCGTCGATCTCAACGGTCCCGTACTGTTTTGTCTGAATACTAGGCATACCTTACCTCAAAAAATCTAGAAGTGTGGGTGGAAGAATGCGAGCCGCGGTCTGCACGGCGGCACGGTGGGTGTGCTCCATCATCCGGAAGTCGGTGATAGCTTCCGCCAGATCGATATCCACCTCTCGAGAGTGCTGTCGGTCGATTCTTCCGCGTACGATGTCATTCCGCTCTCCCGCCATCTCCAAGCGCGCATCCAGCGCACCAAGACGCCCCAGCCTGCCGAGCATGTTATCCATCGCCTCATCAATGCCGCGGAGCCCGTCGCCGCCCACTTGAAAACTGTCACCTTCCATAAGCCGGTCCCGGAGCGAGATAACCATATCAAACGCGCTCCCCCCGTAGACTTCCGCCGTGTCCGCGATGTTGTCGGGAGCTCGTCCACGCTCCTGGATGAGCCCTAGATCCTGAAACACGCTGCCTTCCCCATCTTCCAGCCATATCTGATGCGGCGTTGTCGATTCGATGACAAGCCCATCCTGGATCGGGTCCAGCCGGGCCCTAACGGCAGCGTCGCTCGCGTTGATCCGGTCGATGATTGTCTGGGCGGTATCGCCTTCCTGCAACCGGATCTCGGCATCGTCGATGAATACGCTCGAAGGCTCCTGAACGACATAGTTCGTTGCATCCACGGTCGAGTAAACCTGCTGGTTCTCCGCCCAGAAGACTTGGTTGCCCGGAAAGTTCAAGGGTACGAACGCGTCGTCTCCGATTTCCGCACGGTTGGCGGTCAAATCTCCGCGGTAATTCACGTTCGTTATGGCAAGATCGTCGAAGCCATCGATACTCCCTCGCAACACCTCGAACGCATCCCCATGCGTCCGGCCCCCACCGAAAATGGTCTGCCCTGTCCCGTTGCTTGCGTTGGCGATGTCCACCATCTCCTCGAGCAGCTCATTGACCTCGCGGCCCATCGCTTGAAGGTCTTCCGGCTCATATACTCCGTTGGCGCCCTGTACGGCAATCTCACGCACCCGCTGGAAGATGTCCACTGCCTCACGGAGATACCCCTCGGTCACTCGATGGTTGTCCTGCGCATGGCGGATATTCTTGGCATAGCGGTCCAGGCGATTCCCCACGCTGTCGTACCGGGTTGCCTGGCCTGCCGAGACCGGATCGTCCCGCATGTTCTGGAGCCGCTCCTGAGAGGAGAGACGATCCTGCTGCTCTTGCAGATCGACCTGTCTACGTTGCATGTAGAACTGATTGCTGTCGTTGGGGAGATTAGTACTAATCCGGTTCATAACGTCCTCCCGGCTCCTCGAGTCACCCTGTTGGGCAACCGGATACTGCCGGATGCGCACCAACGGGAATCAGGGGGGCGCCCCGTGCCGATAACGCCAGTCAGTACTCCGCGTTCCCGTGTCGTTCTTGGCCGCACGCGCTACACCCCCATCCGGTTTATGATCGTATCGAGCATCTCGTTTACCTGTGTCACGTACCGCGCTGCCGCCTGATAGCCGTGCTGAAACTTGATCATCTCCGACAGTTCTTCGTCCATATTTACACCGGATATCGATTGCCGCCAGTCGCGTAGGTCCTTGGCCAGGTCTTCGTGGGTCCGGAAACTCTGTTGGGCCTGCTCGCTTCTTAGACCGGCAGCGGTAGCTGCCTCGGAAAAATAGTCGTCGAACGTGGCCATGTTTCCGACCATGACAGGGCGGTGCCGCAGTGCGGCAATCTCCTCCGCCGCGGCGCCGTCACCAACCTCCCCATCGCGCGTGCCGCGGGCAAAGCCGCCGGCGACGTTGGCCGGCTCACGCTCCACAGTGGGATTGATGCCGATCCATCCGGATGGATTCGCCCGTGGCGCCACGGCGAATTCGACGTCGTCCCGCAAGTCGTCGACCGCATCGGGAACGTTCCAGCTATACGCGCCGTCTGGGCCGGACTCCGGAAGCAGACCGGCGTATCCAACGAGGAACTGACCCGAATCTTCAACGTGGCGAATAACGAAGTCCGGATTGTCTCGAACGGCGGCTGGAGTACCCTTCATGCTCAGTCGCCCATGACGGTCGAGCCTGGCCACCACTTCCGCCTCCGAGTTGTTGATTCGGCGAACAACCTCGTCAACCGTATCCGTCGGCGCGTACTCGACTTCTACCGTGTTCTCAGGTCCGGAAAGGGTCAAGGTTCCGTCCAATCCGATCTGCTGATCCGGATTCAGCTCGTTCGTGCCGGTCACGCGAAAGAGATAGGAGGAGTCGAGCTCACCGTCACCGCTGCGATCGAGCGTTCCCAACGTGTTCTCAACGAAGGGAAGCTCCACGAAGAAATCGTTCCCGGTCTCACCGTTCAATCCGTAACCGTCACGGTGGACCTCGTTGACGGCATCGACCAGGTTCATCGCCATATTGTCCAGGCTCTGTATCTCATCTACCAGATCCTGGTCCCGCAATTCGAGAAATGCTGCAAGCTTTCCGGAACGGAGCTCTACCTCGTCCCCGGAGCGCGACCACAATACGCGACTGAAGCCGTTGTTCTGAGGATCGGCCTCTAAATCGAACCCCTTCGCCGTACCGCCTTGAACGATGACGCGGCCGCCGACATAGAGATTGAACTCAAGCGGATCGCGGTCGTCCACCGCTATGTCGACGTGACCGGCCAATTCCTCTACTAGTAGGTCGCGGCGGTCGTAGAGGTCGTTCGGGTTGTCACCCGCAGCCTCCGACTTGACAATTCGTCTGTTGAGTTGAGCGATCTCGCGCGTCAGATCGTTGATCTGATTTACCGAGCCCCGGATCTCTTCTTCCAGCGATGTTCGAATCCGCGAGAGCTCATTATATCGCTCTCGAATGGTTTCGACGACCGTCTGACCGCGCTCCACCACCGCCTCGCGAGGTGCTCGCTGATCAGGGTGCAGCGAGAGCTCTTGCCACGCTTCCCAGAACCTGTCGAGCATACCTCGAACGGACTGGTCGCCCGGCTCGTTGTGGAGTTGATCTACCATGAGGCTGTACTTGTCGCGCTCCTCCCAGTAGGTCTCGTGGCCCGCCTGAGTAAGGATCCGGCCTTCGAGAAGCTGATCACGGACACGCTCGATAGCCGTCGCTTCCACACCCTGACCGAGCATTCCAGGACGGTCGGCGCGCGCAAGACTGGGACGCGTAATCGAGTGATACGCTGAGAGCTCGACACGTTGTCGGCTATAGCCCTCGGAGTTCGCATTCGATAGGTTATGTCCGACCGTACTGAGCGCCCGCCTGTGCGCCAGCAGGCTGCGCCGGCCTATCTCAATTCCCGTAAAGGTCGATTGCATGCCGTCCGTCCTCTGCTATGGCTCCACTACTGCTTTGGCCCCACTACGTTCTACAGTTCCTGATCGACGACGAGCGGACGCTCCGTGACTCCGGCCTTGGACCCATCACGGGCATATACGGTTCCCTTACGTTCGGGGAAAACTTCGCCGAGCACCTGGTGCAACGTGTCGCCCGCCGCGGAGACGTACGCATCGAGGCCGTCAGTCGCGTTTCGTACGCGCATGACGGCAACCTTGAGCCTGCGATAAACGTCGTTCAGCCTATTGCGATCGGAATTATCCAAGCTACACAGCACGTCGTAGAAATTCGCGCGATTCTCCAGCCGTAGATTGTCGCACACCTGCTCGTACATTGCGCGGCGTTTCTCTTCGACGAAATGGATCTCTTCCCCGAGCGTGTCCAACTCTCGCAGAAGCTCATCCAGTGTATGCCAATTCCGATCGATAACCGCCCGCTGGAGCTCCTGCTGCTTCTGCGCAGTCTCCTCCAGGAGCTCTACTTGCCTACCGATGACCTCCGCGAAGCGATCGATTTCGGGCATAGACGACATATAGCCCTCCCCTGGCGTACGTTCCACGTTTATCCTATCGGCATCAACGACCAAACCATTAGTCCCTTTGCTCGCACACGGCCTCGCCCCACATTGGGAGTACGATACATTTACGCAGATCCAGGTTTTCGGTACGATTAACACTATGAGCGAGGTGCTCAGCTCAGCAAGATTTGCATGGAAGACCTCAAGCGATGGCGACGTGCCCCCTCGACCTGCCTATGCCCAGTGCGGAAGCTTTCCTCACTGCACGTCACCGGCGGGGCTGCTCGGCGCCATCTGGGCTTTCCTGTTCATCGTGATGCCCCTCCCCTTGCCGGCTGCCCCTGGACTTCTGGAGCCGCGCCTGGAAGTATCGGATCGCGTGGCTTCCCCCTCGTCGGGGTTTTGGCAGGACGGTCCGGATGAGGCCGCCGTTGAGCAGATCGTCGAGCGGATGACGGCGGAGGAACGGGTAGCGCAGCTTTTCATGCTCGGTTGGGAAGGGATCGAACCCAGCACACACCTACAAACATGGTTGGAAGAACGTGGCGTAGGCGGTGTGAAAGTATTCGGCTGGAACGCCAACCACGTTCCACGGCTAGCTCGCAGTCTCGGCACCATGCAGAAGACTGTCCTCGAGCAGCACTCACAGTCGATCCCACTCCTCACCGCCACCGATCAGGAAGGCGGATGGGTTCGTCATGTGCACGACAGCACGTCGCTCACCGCGGGGAACATGGCGATCGGCGCCACCGGGCTACCCGCGGACGGAGTGCGAAATGCCGACCTCATCGGGCAGGAGCTGCGGGCCATCGGAATCAACATGAACTTCGCGCCTACGGTCGACGTATATCGGCACCCGGAAGCGCACGTGATCGGCCCGCGAGCGTTCGGCGACGATCCCGTTCAGACCGGGATGCTGGGTACGGCGTACTACCATGGCCTGGAACACAATCGCGTGGTTGCAGCGGCCAAGCATTTCCCCGGACACGGTGGCGTCGAAGGGGACAGCCACGTCGTGCGACCCGTTCTCACAGCTTCGCGGCTCGAGCTCGAGGAGAAAGATCTCCTCCCGTACCGCATGTTGATCCCGGAAGGGCTTCCTGCAGTCCTGAGCGCTCATCTCGCCGTCCCGGCGCTGAGCGGAGACCCGAGGCTTCCTGCATCTCTGTCGTCAGAGGTCATGATCGACCTGCTAAGAGACGAGCTGGGATTCGAAGGGCTGGCGATCACGGACGACATGTACATGCAAGGGGCGAGGATCTGGGAGCGTGAAGAGGGCTTGAGCTTCGCACAGCTACTGGTAGAGGCAATACGTGCCGGCAATGACATGATCATGCTGTCGGAGACCCCCCCACCACACGGCGAAATATGGAACACGATGTTGGAGGCATACCGGACTGACCCCCAGATGACCGCCCGAATTGACGAATCGGTGAAACGCATTGTCGCCACAAAGCGCCGCTATCTACTCGACGACCGCCGGGTGCCGTTGGCTCCGGTTTCCGACGAATTGGCGGACCTGCTCCCCGCCTCATCGGCCGAACCTTACTTCACGGACCACGCAACTCGCGCTGTGACAGTCATCGCGGACGAGGACCTACCGCTTACCGTCTCAGACGATGACGAAATTCTGCTGGCCGGGAACATGCGGAACTTCTTTGCGGAAGGCCGGCGACGGTTTCCGGATGCTGACGAGTTCTCTTTCCCGTACGGCCAGTCTCCGGCGGTGGACTCTCGGTATGTGGAGCAGCTGAGAGATATAGCTGACGAGTACGACGTGATCGTGTTCAACCTTGCGACACGTGCCGCGGCGACGATTCTTTCGGCACTGTCGGATCACTCCGAGCGCACGGCGGTGGTTTCCGCTCTGACCCCTATCTACTTTCGGGATCTCCCCTGGGTTCGGGCAGCCGTCGCAATCTACGGTATGGGAACGCGCAGTTATAGAGCCGGCTTCGATGCCCTGCTTGGCGACATCAGGGCACACGGCTCTCTTCCGATATCGCCATCACGTTTCGAGGATGAAGGACGATGAGATTGCCGACACGCAGACGCAGTTCAACGTGGCACACAGTCCGCGGCGCCGGCAACTCCGGAATCGAGAATTTCCTGCGACGAAGGGAGTACATATGCGTCCCGATCACTGATTGGCTGCGACGGAGGCGAAGCGGAGCTTACGTTGGCTCGGCGCGCTTCATCGTCAGTGGCGCGCCCCAGGATCCTACCGGTCTCGTATTCGTGACCACCTACGGCTTCGTATATCCGGTTTTCGGTCCTGCGATGCGGCAGGCTTTCCGTACCGCTAGTGCGGATCAGCTTGGCCAAGATCACGGCCAGGATCGAGAGGCCGAGCATACCGAGCGTGGGAGCGCCACCCGTGGGACCGCCGAAGGCCGGGAACAGCTGCAAGCGCTCGGCGAACAACTCCTAAAGCACTCCCGGTTCATCTACTCGGTGATGGGAACTGAACGTGACGTCAGGATTGTTGAGAACGCACTCGAAGCCGCGGGAGTTCGCTCTTCGACCGGAGTAGACTACCACTTGATGGTTCGCAATGCTGATCCGATAGAGATCGATCACGCCGAGCCGCAATCGGCTCTGAGCTCCCTGAGGGTTCGGCGAGCGGGCCCCGCTGATGCGGAACGTATCTATCCCCTACAACGCGCGTACGAGCTGGAAGAAGTTGTTCTGTCGCCGGATCACTTCGACCCAGCCGGCTGCATGCATCAGCTGAGACAAGCGCTTCGCAACCAGGTTGTCCTCGTTGGGGAGACCAACGGTACACCGATTGCCAAGGCCGCTACGAACGCTCGTGGCTTCGCTTGGGATCAGATCGGAGGTGTATACACCGCACGGGCATACCGCGGCTGTGGCGTAGCACGGAGGCTAATGCAACACCTCCTTGCCAAGCTGAGCACTGAGGGACGTCGAACCTCTCTCTTCGTTAAGACCAACAACCCGCCGGCTTGTGCGCTCTACCATCGCCTTCACTACCGCGAGAAACACCCGTTTCGCATCACATACTACCTCGGCGCAAGCGGAAGATCCTCATGAGCTACGTCTCCCAGTCAGACGACCACTCACACGAGCTACCACTTCGCGTTTTGATGGTGACAAGCGAGGTCGCTCCCTCTGCGAAGACAGGGGGCCTCGGGGACATGGTCGCAGCGTTATCCCGTTCGCTGGCTTCGCGAGGCGCCGACGTACGGATTCTGATCCCGCGCTACGGAAGGATCGATTCCTCACGGCATTTTCGGCATCCGGCTCCTCTGCACGTGGCCATGCCGGACGGAGATCTCTGGGCGGCAATCCTGGAGTCTTCGCTTGGACCGGCGCGCGTGTATTACTTGGACCATGCGGAGCTTTATGATCGTCCCGGTATCTACGGACGTAACGGCGGGGATTATGCCGATAACGCTCGACGTTTCGCTGTTCTGGCTCGGGCGGCGTTTGCCACGTGTCGTTTGCTTCAATGGACACCGCACATCATCCATGCACACGACTGGGCTGCGGCCCCGTCACTGGCTCTCCTTGCCGGCGTGGAGCGCCGTTCTCCATTCGAGCGTACGGCGGGAGTACTCACAATCCACAACATCGGCTACGCAGGCACCTTTTCCCCCGACCACGCCGGCGAGTTGGGGCTTTCGGATGCAGCGCTTGCCCGATGCGGGTTCATACGCCAAGGAGGGATCAGCTTCCTCCAGGCCGGTATTACCGCCGCGGAAGCTGTTACTACGGTGAGTCCAAGCTATGCGCGAGAAGTCACCGAAACGGAACTCGGGTTCGGATTGCAGAACCACCTTGCAGCACGAACAGACGGTGTCGAAGGCATTCTCAACGGGATGGATTACGACGAATGGAACCCCGCTACTGACTACCGGCTGGCGGAGCAATACGATTCCGACACGCTCGGTCGCCGTCCCGTCAACACCGCAGCGCTACGACAGGCGCTCGGACTTCCCGATCGACCGGATTTGCCTCTGTTCGGCTCGGTAGCCAGGCTGGTAGACCAGAAGGGATTCGAAGAACTCTTGGGAGAAAACGGTTGCCTCCCGGAGCTTCTTGCCCGGGGGGATGCGCAGTTCGCTTTCCTTGGAACGGGAATGCCGATCTACGAAGACCGTTTGCGCGAGCTTCAGAAGCGCTATCCGGACCGGCTTGCTGCCGTCATTCGATTCGACGACGATCTGGCGCACCTCTTCGAAGCCGGAAGTGATTTCTTCCTGATGCCCTCGCGTTACGAGCCGTGCGGCCTTAATCAGATGTACAGCCTCAGATACGGGGCACTGCCAATCGTAACCAGAACCGGCGGGCTTGCCGATACGGTTCGGGACATTTCGGAGCCGAACGGAACGGGCATTGTAATAGAACCCGCAAACCCGCGGCAGATTCTCGAGGGCGTTCTCCGTGCATGTGAGCTGTGGCGCACTCCCGGCCAACTGCTGACAATGCGCAAGCGAAGCATGCAGGTCCGGTTCACGTGGGATAGCTCCGCCGCTCGTTACGAAGATGTCTATCGGCGAGCACAGTACCGCCGAACACGGCAGGAGGTTTGCGCTGCCTCTACGGGGCCGTCGGAGGAGTGGCAAGGCCGGCACGGGTAAGCGCTATCTCCGGACTGCTCGCGTGGAGCTTCCGCCGCAACCGTGCCGCTCGATACCGCACCTCTTCCCGAAGGTGCACGGCCTCGGCCCGCTCGAGGATAGCCGTGCACACAGAAAGCGCCCCGTCGTAGTCCCGCTTTCGATGCTCCAGGTGCTTGGCAAGCTCGACGCCGGCCCGTAGGCTCCCGCCCCGGCGATAGAGCGATTCCCAGATTTCCCGTGCCTCTTCATACCGTCCCTCTCGACGATAATGACGGGCGAGGAGCTGCATTGACCGTCGCGCATATCCGATTGGCTCGTCGTAGTCGGCGGAACGCTCAAGGACAGCAACCGCATCTTCGGCTCGGTTTAGGTCATACAGGAGACGAGCCAACCCTACCGGATCAATCGGTGCTCCCTGCGAATCCATGCTGGTGGCGGTGCCCCCTGGAGCAGGGTCTCCGCCGTTACCGGAGCCGGCGCTCGTCTCGCCCCTGCCTCCTTCGGAGTGAGCATTGCCGACGGCGAGACAGTCAGGCGCTTCAAGGCGGCACTCTACCTGGTTCAGAAGGCGGGCCAAGGTGCGCACATCATGCTCGTGGTGTGCGACCACTTCGCTGAGCACCGTCGGATCTTCGCCATCTAGGAAACGGAAGAATCGTGCAGGGACTTCGAATCCCGGGATATCCAACTCTCGCCGGAAAGCCAGAACGTGACGCTCGAGTGTAGAAAGACGGCAGTCAGGAAGCACTCGGCGCCAGAGGCGGCGGGCAGGATAGAGCAAATCAATCTGACGGGGCTCCGTCCAAGCCACGCCGTTCATGAGGAATCGTTGTCTGAGTATCTGTAAATCGAAGGATCGCCCATTGTAGCTCACTATGACGTCGTCCGGCCGAAAGCGGTCCCGAAGCAGCTCGAGAAACTCCGGCTCTCCGGGGTAATCCGCAAGCAACAACTGCTCGATCCGGATCTCCTGTTCCACAATGCGTCCGAGGCCGACAAGGAAGAGAAAGGTCCCCGCTCCTCCGGAGAGCCCGGTCGTCTCGGTATCGAGAAAAACGAGCTGCTCTGCTGTGCATCCCGCTAGCATGCTTCCTCGGGCGGAGAGCTGTGCAATCTCGCCGGTGAAACTCTGATCGCACCCGGCGACTCCACGTTCACCAGCTGTGCCCGGCTCACTCGATGTCTCCCCAACAGTGTCACCGGCGATTCTTTCCGTGTCGCCTCCCGCCGACGAAGTGGCGGATGTCACACGACAATAGACGAGCTCCCCGATAGGAAGGAACCCAAGCTCCCGCAAGCCTTCGTCGGCGGGCCGACTACGTCCTTCCATACCCGTAGTCCCGGGCTCCCTTCGCGTTCGGTCATCGGCCCTGGACCGGCCTTCACCGGCGTCACGGCTTTCCGGAGGTAGCGAACCCGCCTTCGCCTCAGAGCGAGTCCGCTGATTATCGGCACGGCTTCCTGCCCGGCCTGAGCGGATACGGATCAATCGCTCCTTCAGACTATCCGACACCTGCCACTCTCCCCTTGCCTGCTCCCTATCCCTTGCTCACTCGCTCCGGACTCTTTCCGTCACCAGTTGAGCAAGAAACTCCTTGACCGCGAGCTTCGGGTTTCTGTCTATCTCACTTCCCTGATCACGAGGCCCGATGCAGCTCGGGCATCCCTCCTGACACGGACACTCCGTCACCAACTCGAGCGCCGCCGCTACCAGCTCCTCCCAGCGCTCGATGACCGACTCCGCCAGTCCGATTCCCCCAGGGTACGCATCGTATAAGTAAAGCGCAGGCGCTTGGAAGTGCGGATCGCGCACTCGTTCAGCTACACCAATATCCTGCTCTTCGCATAGCAGATACAGGGGAGCAACCCGCGATATCAGCCGGCCGGTCCGCGCAATCACGACGGCTTGAAGGTCCAACGGCTGCCGTGACACCACATCCCCTGCCTTCCCGTCCGGAGTCATCACGACGCATGCCGCACGGGTATGCATCTCTTCTTCCGGCAAGCTAATCTCCCCGTATCCGACGTTCTCATGGGTATCGAAACGGATCTTCTTGAACTTGGCAACCTGAGTTCGTACCAACACGTCGCCAACGAGCATCCGGAAGCCGGTGCGGTCAAGCTCTCGATCCTCATATAGCACCTTGATATCGCGCTTGACTAAGGCATCCGTGTAGTAGTTGACTCCGGATTGCTCGACGTAACACCGGCGGTTTTCGATATCGAGCTCGGCGACAATATACTGTTTCCCGCGGTGAATGTAGACGGCGTTGTCATGGACCAGCTCCTTGGCGCTGGGGCGATCCATTTCCCCAATCACCTGGTTCCGACCCGCTGTCCGGTCTACGATCACCACATTGTCGCTGGTCGCAGAACGGAGTGAGATTTCCTCCGCCGGATACGAGCGCTCCGACCAGTAGAAGCGTCCGCGGGTGAAACGAACGACGCCCGTCTCCTCCAGAGCGTCCAGATACTCGACGCTCTCGGAAGGGAACACCGAGTCCACAGCCCCCGACTCTCCGGAAAACGGTAGCTCGAATACCGCACATTTCAGATGATCGGTGAGAATGAACGCGTTTTCCGGATCCACATATCCCCGTTCCGGCGGCCGGCCAAAGAAATAGTCCGGGTGCTGCACCATGTACTGATCCAGGGGATGGGAGCTTGCTACCAGGATCGCTGCGCTCGGCTTCCGTGTTCTGCCCGCCCGTCCCGCCTGTTGCCAAGCTGACGCCACCGACCCCGGTATACCCGCCGCGATCGCCACATCCAAGCCGCCGATGTCTATGCCGAGCTCAAGAGCATTGGTGCTGACAACTCCGTGTACCGTACCTTCCCGCAGTCCACGCTCGATATCCCTACGCTCTGTCGGGAGATATCCCCCTCGATAACCCTCCACGCGAACACGGGAGTTGTCCGTATAGACGTTTTGCAGTGCCCGGTTTATGTAGGAGGCGATGAGCTCAGTCCGTACGCGGCTCTTGGCGAATACTATCGTTTTGATCCCTTCGCGCAGAAAGCGCAACGCCAGGTGCTTGGCCTCCCGAACCACTCCTCTTCTGATTCCCTGCGCGCGATCCACCAGCGGCGGATTATACAGAATCACGTGCCGAGGGCCTTTAGGAGCCCCGTTCTCGTCGATAAGATGCATCGGAGCTCCAACCACGCGTTCCGCGAGCTCACGGGGGTTCCCAATGGTAGCGGAACAACAGATAAATACCGGATCCGCGCCATAGAAACGCGCAATCCGGCGAAGCCTACGGAAGAGGTTCGTGAGATGCGAGCCGAAAACCCCGCGATATGTATGCACCTCATCAACTACGACGTAACGGAGATTCTTGAGAAACGTGGTCCACTTGGGATGATTGGGCAGAATCCCCGCGTGGAGCATGTCCGGATTGGAGATGACGATCTGCCCGGTGGTTCGTGCCGAAGCTCGGACGGAGGTTGGTGTATCACCATCGTAGGTAGCCACCTTTACCGGCAGCTCAACCGATCCGGCCAGATCCCCAAGCGCCGCCTGTTGATCCTGGCTTAATGCCTTGGTAGGGAATAGGTACAATGCCCGAGTCTCCGGTTCTTCGAGCATCCTCTGCAAGACCGGAAGATTATAACACAGCGTTTTCCCGCTCGCCGTGGGCGTCACAATTGCGGTACTTCTACCGTCGCGGACGGTGCGGTAGGCCTCATCCTGATGAGTGTAGAGTTGCCGAATCCCTGCCGAGTCCAACGCGCGTCGAAGCGTTCCGTGCAACTCTTCCGGCAAATCCACGCACCTTCCTGATTCCGGCGGTAGACGGACCCAACGGGTTACATTCTCCACGAACCCGTCATCATTCTCCAGTTGGGACAGGACGGCAGAGAGGTGGTCCGCACTCGTGTCTGGGGTCATAACGAAACGTATGGTAGCACAGGAGAGACCTCACTGCACACTCACAGTCTCGCCCTTTCGAGCGTGTTGCGCCCGGAAGAGGTCCCAAAAACTCGGAGGTCAGCCCTGCAGAGGCGCCGTGTCATCGTCAACGGCAGAGAGTGCATTTCGCTCTCCAGACGAAATGCATCGGGGTCGGCCATTGCAAGATTGACGAGCACCGCCGGTGACCATAGACTAAAGGCCGCTGTTGCTGTAAGCAAGCAGTCTTACTTGCTGCCGTCGTTGGGCCGCCGTATCACCATACGCGGACCGGTACCCGCCGAGCTGCGACAGAAACCGGAGAAGTCGACAACGACGGCACTAGTTTCCGCAGGAATTCAACAGGCGCTCATCCCGCTATGTAGCGCTCATACGGATCGTAGCGTCTTCGGAGGTGATCGGTGTGTCGAACGTGATCTCGATTATTCTCGGCGGCGGAAAAGGAGCGCGGCTCTATCCCCTTACCAAAGAGCGTGCCAAACCCGCCGTTCCCTTCGGTGCGAAGTATCGAATCGTCGATATACCGATCTCCAATAGCATTAACTCCGGCTTCCGGCAGATGTACGTACTCACGCAGTTCAACTCCGCTTCCCTCCATCTGCACCTTGCGAGCACCTACATATTCGATCAGTTCAGTCCCGGATTCGTGGAAATTCTGGCTGCCGAACAGACGTACTCCAACTCGAGTTGGTACGAAGGGACAGCGGATGCGGTCCGCAAAAACCTCCAACACTTCAGAACGCAACAGCCGTCACACTATGTCATTCTATCGGGAGACCAACTCTATCGAATGGACCTTCGTAAGATGTACGAGCAACACATAGAGTCGGGAGCCGAGATCACGGTGGCTTGTACGCCGGTAACACGAGAGGTTGCCGCTGACCTAGGCATATTGGATATCGATTCGAGACACCGCATAACGGAGTTCGTCGAAAAGCCGCCCTTGGAACGGGACATATCACATCTTGGAGTTACGGAGCGAGAGGGCATTCCGCCGCAGATGAAGGAAACAGGTCGCATATATCTAGCCTCGATGGGGATCTACATCTTCAGCGCCGAGCGCATGGAGACTGCGCTTGATAACAGCATGACCGATTTCGGCAAGGAGATCATCCCACGGGCCATCGATCACGGCGGCGTCTATGCGTATGTGTTCGACGGCTTCTGGGAAGACATCGGGACCATTCGCAATTTCTACGAGACGAACCTGGATCTCGCCGACATCAACCCGGCCTTCAACTTCTACGATGAGCAGATGCCGATCTACACACGGCGCCGAGACCTACCGGCGAGTAAGTTCAACTCATGCCGGATTTCCAATACTCTGGCTGCGGACGGTTGCGTTATCACCGACAGCACACTCTCCGGCTCTATTGTCGGGATCCGAACATTCATCGAATCCGGCTCCGAGCTGGATGGGGTAGTGCTTATGGGAGCCGATTACTACGAAACCGATCGCCAGAAGGCCGACAACCGCCGTCGGAAGATACCGGATCTCGGCATCGGCCGGAACACAAAGATCCGGAACGCGATCATCGATAAGAACGCCCGCGTGGGGAACGGTGTCCAGATCGGTTACGCCAACGACTCCTACACGGACGGGGATTTCGAGCACCACTTCGTGCGCGACGGGATAATCATCATCCCCAAAGGAGGCGTAGTTCCGGATGGCGCAGCACTCTGAGCCTCCACCAGTAACCGGCAACCGTCCCCTGGGGGCGGCCGGCTCTTCTGCTCATTAGGCTCCGGGCCCCTTCTCCCGTTGGCTCCGGAGCTATACCCACTCGTCCTGGTCATGAAACTGCAGATACTCGACCACTCCGTAATCGCTGTCGGACAGCTCCATATCGAGCATCTCATCCACGGTGAACCACCCGACCTCGTCATGCTCCGACAGAAGCATCTCCTCATCCAGTAGCGTAACCTGGTACACCTGCAGCGTGAAGTGAACGTCCTTGTTCCTGAAGCTACCTCGATAGAAGAGCGGGCCAACCTCAATCGACACGCGGAGTTCCTCCATAAACTCGCGGACCAACGCGTGGGCCGGCCGTTCTCTGACGCCTACCTTGCCGCCAATGAACTCCCAACGCCCTCCTTGACTCCCGCCCGGCTTTCGACGCCCCAGCAGGAATCGTCCGTTCCGCGCCGCCACCCCAGCAACGGAGACGGTTTCCTGCAGCCGCTCGTCGGGGGAAACGGAAGGATCATGTTCAGCCGAGACCGCCACGGATTGCTGATGGGATGCTGACAGCGGATCATGCGGTTGGGCCATAAGCTCACTCCCCGTCGGGACTTACCTTCCAAGATATGACACTTCCAATCAGAGTCAGATTCAGAGAAACAGCACGCTATGAAGGAGAAAATGCAGTATAGCCGAGAGAATAGAGATGCCCCCGTACACAGATCGGGGCGCAAGAAAGAGGCGGTCCAACCGCTGCAGCGCCCGCGTTTCCTCTCCCCGTCTATCGCGATAATACTCAAGCATGAGAGTGAACCCAGCTACCAAACCGGCAATGGCAGGAAAGAAATCACCAAGAATGTACCAATCTCCATGCGTGACGCTCCAGAGTTTGAAGAAGGCTGCCACGAATGTTGCCACACCTAGCCCGAAGCGGAACTTGGCACGCTGGAAGAGCTCAGGGTTGAAGAAGGTACTCACACGCACCCTTTGGTCCAGCGAGTCAAACGCCAGTGCCGTGCCCGCAAGCAGATTGAGCACAATCACCAGAAAGTAGAATTGATACATGGCACCTCCCGAGCACGTCCGAACATACTCCAATAGGTCCACGGCGTCAACTCGCGCTTACAGAACAAACGCAGTTAGGTGAGGCGGAAGACGTTTGAACGGAGGCGGGGTCCGGAAGGCGCCGGACTTCTAAACGGAGGCGGAACTCGGTAAGAGGCGGCGTTAGGAAGGGGGCCGCCGCCACAGCTTGATCGATTTGTCGGGTCCGGAAAGCTCGACATCCACTCTATCCGCCTTCCGGGACAGCTCCGCACGGAAGATACGCCTACGTCCTTCCTCGGGCGTAACCTCGGTATAGCTGACCGCGTCGATAGGCTTACCGTCGCGAGAGGCTACGAACCGGGCCTCGAGATGGCGCCCACCGATCGCCTCCGACGTCCCTTCTACTTCCAGACGGGCAACAAGGTAGTCTTCCTGACGACGAAGCTCCAGACGGGCTTCGGATCCTACCAAAGATCCGCGCCACGGGTCCTCACGGAGAACGAAATACCAGACTCCAAACAGAAGGAGAACCAACACAACATCGATCAGCAGAATCGTCAACGAGCGATTGCCCCGAAGCACCCCTCCACGGGTGCCGGGGCGTTCGCGACGGCGCGTTTGCTCTCGTTCCTCAGCCCGATAGTGGAAATGTAGCTCCTTAGGCGACGGCGAGTCCGAGTCGACGAAACGCACTTCCTGTCTGTATCCCCGGCGACTACCCATGTCTAGCTTCGATTATATCACCCTTCGGCGTAGTCGGTGCATTCCCCAAAAACTCGTCCAAGCTCGAGCGCGATCTCCCCGGGCGTACAGTATCCGCACTGCTTAGCCGCCCGTAGACCGGCAAGCCCGTGCGCCAAGACTCCGCCTTTGGCCGCGGGCATCGCAGCGATTCCGTTCCCAAGCAGTCCTCCGATCGCCCCGGCAAGCACATCTCCACTTCCCCCGACGCCCAACGCCGGCGACGCGCCGTCCCAGACAGCGGCTCCGCCGCGGTACTCGGCAACGGCCGTTAGAGAGCTCTTCACTACACATACTACGCCGAACCGTGCAGCTATGCGCCGAGCCGCGGCCAGAGGATCCCGGACGACCGTGTAAGGGTCATCTCCGAGCAGCCGCGCAGCCTCCCCGGCATGCGGTGTCAGGACGGTAGGCGATACACGGGACACGGTGAGATCTCGGAGCTCCGCATCCGCCGCAATGAGGTTGATTCCGTCTGCGTCCAGGACGAGCGGTCGGTCCCAACGGAGAAAGGCGCTCAGAACCGCTGCCCGATCGGAGTCCGTCCCCCAGCCCGAACCGAGTACCGCCGACCGAATCCGCTCGGGGACAAGTCCCCCAGCTAAGAGAATGTCCTCCGCATTGCCCTGCACGGCTCGGCTCACTGTGCGAACCATAACACCGTCGCCGTGAAGATCGAGCCGAGTAGCGACCTCACCGTCGCACAGCAGACTCACAAGGCCGGCGCGCGCCCGGACAGCGCCTGTAGAAACCAACCCGGCAGCGCCGGCGGTGCTCGGCGCCCCCGCTAAGACTGCAACGTGCCCGCGGCGCCCCTTGTGTGCGGTTCTGGAGAGCGGAGGAACCAAAACGCTCAGGTCATCCCGCTCGAGATACGCGACGTGCTGCGGCCCAGCTTCAATAACGGGAGGCGGAAACCCGACCGAGCAGAACACCATCGTCCCGACGAAATGCCGAACGGGCTGAGGCAGAAGCTCGTACTTTGGGAGTTCCATCACCAGCGTCAGGTCGGCCTCTACTGATTGTTCGCCCGCCGCTCGTGCCCCATCCGTATCGGTCGCGCCGAAGACAGCTCCAAGACCGCTCGGTATGTCCACGGCGCAGACGGTTGCACCTCGCCGTCGCGCCGCTCGCACGGCAGCGATCACCGTGTCGTACGGCGATCTCGGCACCCCGCGAGCCCCCGTGCCAAGGAGCCCGTCCACAATCACATCCGCTTCCTCCAGACAACGCTCGGCTTCGCGGCGCTTCTCTTTCCACTCTACCGGCTCGATTCCAAAGGAGCGAAGCATTTGGCACTGAGCTCGGCACACTTCGGTCTCTTCCGCTCCTACCGTGATGACGTGCATCTTCCGCGCACCGGAGGCCCTTGCATGACGTGCCATCACCAGCGCGTCCCCGCCGTTGTTGCCCTTGCCGGCGACGAACACGAGCGCGGCGTCCTTGCCGAGGCGTCCCGCAAGCGCCTCCCATCCGGACCGCCCGGCATTTTCCATTAGCACGGGCTGGGGATAACCGTACTCGGACTGCGCGAAGCTATCGAGTTCCCCCATCTCCAAGGATGTAACAAGCCGCCTCATCTGCATGTCCTCTCGCTGAACCCACTCACTGTCCCTACACCCTGGTTGTTTGGCGACACTCACCGCAAGACGCGGTCGGTGCGCCACCACGCCACTTCAACGCCGTCCTCGCGAGCGATGAGCGCGTACAGGGCTCCTTCCGGCGAAACAGTGAAGTCCAAATCTACCAGCCGATCGCCGCCTAACTCCAGACTCCTACGCTCGACGACCTGACCCGACGCATCCCGGATCACAAGGCGAGCGGAGTGCTGGTCGCGAAAACCGAGGAAAAAGAGGTTACCCTCCGGCCCCACTCCCAGGAACCTGGGTACTGTCACCCGCTCTCCACCTTTCTCGATCGAACGAGTATCCGGTGAGTTGTCGATATCGAACTCTTCGCGGGGCACTTCGATAGAATCAGTATACTCTCCCTGTTCTAGATCCAGGACGTAGACCCTTCCTTTCGGATCCTCGACCGATCCTGCGCCCTCTGCTTCCGGGTAATATACCGCACTGATGTAGAGAAGATCCTTTTGGGGGTCAGGATACACGCGCGAAAGCTCCCCAGACGTCTGCCTCCCGTCTACCTGAGGAGGTTCCGGAAGCACCCCCGGCTCCAGCTCAACCTGGTATACCGGTCTGTTCTCCCGATCATACCAGTACACCTTTCTTCCCTCCGCAGTCCGGGCGACCACAACAAGCTCCCCGTTTACCGCAGTCAACGACTCGATATTCGTAAACGGAGTCCCTCCGATCCCTTCCCGTCCCAGATATTCCCGATACTGTCCTGTCTCGTCGAACCGGCGAATAACCCGCAGCGCCCGGACTCCAAGATCGTCGTCGGAAAACGCCCGGTCCGACTCAACTCGGTCCGCAACATAGAGGTTGTGTTCCGGTGTCACGGCTATCTCGCCTATCTCTCGGAACGCGTACGGCACAGCGCCGCGAGTAGCCCCCTCCTCCGGGCTCCCCAAACGCACCGGAACCGGATTGCGCTCAGGATCATAGACTAGTCGCACTAGATCTCCGCGTCCGGTAAACGTCATTACCTTGTTGCCGTTGCCGTTGGCAATGTATACGCTTCCGTCTCGCACGGTCATTCGATTCGCAAAACGGCCACTCTGGAACGCCTGCTGGAACAGGTTCATCTCCTGGTCCAACATGCCCACTTCGAGCTCGAAGAGGGTCTCTCTCTGGAAACCTCCGTCGTCGGCACACCCCGCCAGACCAGCCATCACGGCTATCCCCAGGATTCCAAGGCGCAAAGCTGCCATTCTAGTGCGCGCTCTCCGCCACGAAGGCGGGCGAGAAGGCCTTTCGCCTTCCGGATTAGTTCCGGCCGAATCTCCAGTCGGAGCATACGGAACGGTTAGGAAGCGAATAGCTGTCCTCGGCCCACGAGAAGAGACAGGTATGCAGGATCGGGGGTGCGGTAGTCTCACCTTGACGATAACCTATGACATAATCCTACGAGTACTAAACGGTCACCAAGCTCCGATGCACAACTTTCACAAGAACGGGCAAGCACCCAACCGGCCGCAGAGGCTCGTTCCGTCAGCGATTTCTATCCGAACCGTGCCGGCTCCAAGCCGGCCCCCAGCAACAGTGACGCTGATGGTATCCCCCGGAGCGTCTTCCTGTCAATCTTGACCGCCCGCGCCGGGAACCGATAGAGTTGCGTCATGCTACTGAACCGCATCATCGAGCTTCTCTTCGGCTCGAAGCACGAGCACGATCTGAAGAAGCTCCTCCCTATCCTCCACGAAATCAATGCCCGGGAGCCATGGGCCATGTCCCTGCCCGAGGAGGAGTTCCCCCGACAGACCGAGAAGCTCCGGAATAGAGTGCAAGAGGGCGAGACTCTGGACGATATACTGCCGGAGGCGTTCGCCCTCGTGCGGGAGGCCGCACGCCGGATACTGGGCGAGCGGCTCTATGACGTACAGCTCCTGGGCGGCATCGTTCTCCATCAGGGAAAGATCATGGAGATGAAGACGGGGGAAGGGAAGACCGTCTCCTCCGTCACCGCGGCGTATCTCAATACGGTCGCGGGCAACGCCGTTCACATTGTCACCGTCAATGACTACCTTGCTCAGCGCGATGCGGCGTGGATGGGCCCCGTATTCGGGTTCCTGGGCGTCACTGTCGGGGCAATCGCTGCTCAGATGGACCATGACCGGCGCAAGCAAGCCTACCAGTGCGACATCACGTACGGAACCAATAACGAGTTCGGTTTCGATTACCTCCGCGACAACATGGCCTACAGCATCTCCGACAAGGTTCAACGAGGTCACCATTTCTGCATCGTCGACGAGATCGATTCCATCTTGATCGACGAAGCACGTACGCCTCTCATCATAAGTGGAGCCGCGGAGGACGATACCCAGAAGTTCCGCGACATCAACCGGGTGGTCGGAGAGCTCGTCGAGTGTGAGAAGGACCCCGAAACCGGAGACTACCCGGAGGAACCCATCGGTGATTACAAGCTGGACGAGAAATCCAAGCGCGTATCGTTCACGGATCAAGGTCTGAACCACCTGGAGAAGCTGCTCCAACGGAACAAAACGATTCAGGGGTCTCTCTTCGCTAACGAGAACTTCGGGCTCATCCACTACGCAACACAGGCTGTGAAAGCGCACCAGCTCTATCGGCGAGACAAAGAATACGTAGTAAAAGAAGGAACGGTGCAGATCGTCGACGAGTTCACCGGACGAATCCTCTACGGCCGCCGTTTCTCCGACGGCCTGCACCAGGCGATCGAAGCCAAAGAAGGGATTCAGGTCAAGCAACGCAATCGCACCCTCGCAAGCATCACCTTCCAGAATTTCTTCCGTATGTACAACAAGCTATCGGGAATGACTGGGACCGCTGAGACGGAAGAGAAGGAGTTCGGGAAGATCTACGGCCTTGAAGTCGTCGTCATCCCCACCAATCAGCCGGTAGCAAGGGACGATCTCGATGATCTTATCTATCTCCAAGAAGACGACAAGTATCAGGCAATCTCCGAAGAGATCCGCGAAGTGAACGCCCGCGGCCAACCAATGCTGATAGGCACCGCAAGCGTGGAACGTTCGGAACGACTCTCACAAGTACTGACTTCGCGCGGAATCAAGCACGAGGTGCTAAACGCGAAGAACCATGCTCGCGAAGCTCTCATCATAGCGGAAGCAGGCGCCAAGGGCGCGGTGACGATCGCGACGAATATGGCGGGCCGCGGCACGGACATCAAGCTCGGAGGGAACCCTGAGCACCGCGCGCGCCGTCGCGTTGGTACTGAAGCGGACCAGGAAGAGTATAACCAGGCGGTCCGCGAAGAGTATCAGCGATGGCTGGATGACTATGAAGAGGTGAAGCGACTGGGCGGCCTGTACGTCCTCGGAACCGAACGCCACGAAAGCCGACGGATCGACAATCAGCTCCGAGGCAGAAGCGGACGACAAGGTGACCCCGGGAAAAGCCTTTTCTTTATCAGCATGGATGACGACCTCATGCGGCTGTTCGGCGGGAGCCGGACCAACATGAAGAGTCTTATGTCCCGAGTCGGCATGCGGCCGGGCGAGCCAATCAACAGCCCGATGATCAACAAGAGCATCGAGCGTGCCCAGAAGAAGGTCGAAGAGCGTAACTTCGAGATCCGCAAACACCTGCTTGAGTACGATGACGTACTGAACGAACAACGAAAGTTCATCTACCAGCAGCGAGACGAAATTCTCAAAGACACCAACTTGAAGGACCGTATTATCAGTACTTCCCGCGATGTACTGAACGAGTGTCTGGAGGAGGCGCAAGCGAAAGTCGAGCGCGAATCCGATACGGCGGCCGAAGTGTTGCGGCTCCTCAAGGAGAGGGTCTACTTCTCGCCGCCCAACTCCGACGAGCTGGAGCAGCTTCCCCCGGACAGTGTGCGTGAAGCCATCCTGGACGAGATGGCTCGAGAGCTTGCGGAGAAGGAGCAGGCTGCGGGCTGGAAGCTCTTCAACCTAGCCATCCGTTCGGAGTACATACGGAACATCGATCGCCGCTGGCGCGATCACCTGGAGAATCTCGAAGCGCTTCGGGAAGCGGTCCACCTCCGCCAGTACGGGCAGAAGAACCCTCTTCTGGAATACAAGCTGGAAGGATTCAGTATCTTCGACGAGCTCCTCTACGACATTCGTCTGGCTATCGCGCGGAAATTCTTCCTAGTGGACGCCGAGACATTCCAGCAGCTTCCGGAACAGGCAGCTGCCAGACAGCAGGGTGAAGCGCAACACAGCCGCATGGGAAGCTTCGCCGGCGCGGGAACCGGAACGGGGACATCGGCAACAGCAACCGCGAGCCGCACCCGCACCTCCCAGAAGCCTGCGCAAGTAGTGCGCTCAATGCCAAAAGTCGGTCGAAACGACCCGTGCCCGTGTGGCAGCGGTAAGAAGTATAAGCACTGTCACGGGGCAACGTAGTCGATGGCCGCGGGCTCAGAGGCAGCTCCACGCGCTCCCTGAGCGCGTGCCAAGGACGACGGCAAGGGGGCGCCGACGGCGGCAGCCCTACACGCTCCCTGAGCCCGTCGCCCTCCACCGGTGGAGCTCCCCCATCAGTGGAGCTCGTGAACTAGTGGAGCTCCCGGAGCGGATTGATCGGTTGCCCGTTCCGGAATATGGAAAAATGCAGATGAGGCCCGGTGCTCCGGCCGGTGTTGCCTACCCTTCCGATCCGTTGGCGCTGTCCCACCCGCTGATTTGTCTGAACGATTATCTGGCTGAGGTGGGCGTACAGCGTCTGATATCCCCGAGGGTGTTGGATCACCACATAGCGCCCGTATACCGAGTTTCGCCCCGTATCGACAACGCGTCCGGCCATCGCAGCACCTACCGGCGTGCCGACCGGCGCCGCCCAGTCCACCCCGTTGTGGAACGAACGACGCCCGGTGAACGGATCGTTACGATAGCCGAAGCCGGAGGTCAGCCGGCCGCGAACAGGATAGACGAACGCCTCCCCGAGTATGATTCGCAACTCGCCCGGATCCATTGTGGCGCCGGGGACGAAGAGTTCTTGACCGGGCGACAACGTATCCGTACTGAGGTCATTGGCATCGAGAATGTCGTTGACCTCGACTCCATACTCCGAGGCCACCCCCTCAAGGGTGTCACCTCGCTCCACGATGTGCCGAAGACCATCACGGCTGGGAACCTTGAACTCGGTCCCGATCTGAACCCTGCGGCTGTCGCTGATCTGGTTGAAGCTGACCAGCGTGTCCATCCGAATGCCGTGCTGTTGAGCGATCCCTGTGATCGTCTCCCCCGCACTAACCGTGTGTTCGGTGAACGAGAGCTGTTGAAACCGCTCGATATCTAAGTCTTGGGCTGATTCGGAGACGTGTCCGCCCGCATCGGCTTCCCGGAACGATTGAGAGACGAGCTCTTTCCCTTCCCATATGCCTTCCGGAGATGGGGCAATCGAAAGCCCGGTAACAGGAGGGAAAGAATCCCGGTTGATCAACCGACTGACCGGCTCCACCTGAGGCAGCCAAAGACCTACCAGCACAAACAGCATAGCCCCTGAGGCGAATGCCATCGTCTTGGGAGCCGGATTTCGCGCCAGGCGCGCCCCAACAGCATCACGAAACCGTAGCACAAGTCGCCGCCTCTTGACCGGCCTGCCGATCTGACGTGCCGTTGCCAGAAGACCGGAATGGGCCGTGGCACCTACATAGTCTTTCCCGTTACTTCGTATTGACGGCAGTGCCCGGATACTGGAGCGAGAGTCATGTGGCGAATCTCCTTCGCCCTTCCATGGGGTGAGACGACTCCATGCTCCGGAGAGTCGAACAACAGCACTCCGAGGCCAGCGACCAAGAATCCTTCGCGATCCGACAACCCATTGGGCTACTCGCGAGCCGATCCGGGAAGTGCGTAACCACCGGCGCACGCTGCGAGCCCGATTTGGAGGCTTCCCCGGTTTCGGCGAATTCCCCGGCTTTCGCGAAGGAGAAACGGGATCTGACGGACCGGAGCTTCCCCGACGCGTCTTCCTCTTCTTCTGTTCCTGCGGTACCCGCTTCAGTACGTAAGACCCAGCTTCACTTCCGGTCTTGCCCGGCGAGGCGACTCCGTGATTCGCCGCAGACGAAAAGAAGCCAGGCCGGAAGACTCTCCCTCCGGGCTTGGAACGATCGTTGACTCGCTGCTGTGCGATGACGCTATCCATCCTAGTGTTGCATATCGACAAGAAGCGTGGGGCATATTATAGTAGCCTCGATACTCGGTCAAATGTGTATATCCAGCGCGCCGTCCGAATTACCAAATGCAGGGCGAAAACAACAGCGAGCTCGCCTGATATGGAGCGTGACTCTGTGCGTGTTACTGTTGGCCGGCATTCGTGCATTTGCGCTTGAGCTATATCGAGTGGAGGGAACATCCATGGAGCCGGAGTTCGATGATGGATCAGTGCTGATCGTCAACCGAGCGGCTTACGCGCTCCATGTACCGTTCTCAAGTGCCCAACTCACCCGTTGGGCACTTCCCCAAAGAGGAGAAGCTATTGTCTTCAATACACCCCAGGGAGGAAGACCGGCGGTGAAGCGTGTCGTCGGCATTCCGGGGGATCCCGTTCGGAAGCTCAACGGGGCTGTTTCGGTTTCGGACCGAACATATGTGGTTTCCGTAGCAGCCTACAGCGAGCTGTCACGCACTGCGACTATACCCGAGGGGCAACTCTTCGTGCTCGGCGATAATCAGCGAGCATCGTTCGACTCCCGTGATTATGGCCTAGTCCCGATCGACTCCGTTCGTGGCAGAGTATTCCGGCGGATCGAGCTCTGAAGACCGAATTCTGAAGTATCGAGTTCTGACGTATCCATGGAAAGATTCCGACAATCAGAAGGGCAGACTATGGGAAATCAGAAACTCAAACGCCGCTTCGCCATTGTCGTCGGACTCTCGGCTGCCGCTTTTCTTCTCGTCTTGATCCAGTACGTAAGCCTGATGCTACCGGGCGCTTCGGGCGATTCCGCAAGAGCGAGACGTCCTCGCCCTGAACGCGGAGCCATTCTGGACCGTAACGGTAATATTCTTGCACTCCAGACCGAGCTCAAGGCTGTGACCGCGTGGACTCCTCATGTGCGAGATCCGCAGCGTACTGCAGGGGAGATAGCCGCGGCGTTAAAACTCGACCGCGCGGCAGTTGAAGAACGGTTACGTACAACGGACGGGTTCACCTACATCCAACGCGGTCTTGCGCCGGAAGAAGTGGAAGGTATCGAAACACGAGTAGACGATGGCGAGCTTCCCGGAATCGCCGTGCAGTCGGACTACGGCCGAACATACCCGGAGCGAAAGCTGGCTTCCCACGTGCTTGGGTTTGTAGGGACGGACAACGTCGGGCTCGACGGCATCGAGTATGCTTTGGATAATCACCTTGCTCCCAACGAGGATAACGTGCGCGGGGCTACTGCATACGGCGACCAGGTCGTACTGACGATTGACACAAACATCCAGCGTTTCACCGATCAGCTGACTCGAGAGAGTCTGGAACGCGAAGATGCAGAGTCGGTGACAATTCTGGTTATGGAGGCAAAGACCGGGCAAATGCTCGCTTACTCATCCGCCCCGGCGTTTGACCCGAACAACTTCGCCGGCGCTTCTGCCGAAGTCCGAACTAATCGCCCGGCGCGAATGATGTACGAGCCCGGCAGCGCATTCAAGATCTTCAGTATCGCTGCATTCCTCGAGTTAGGAGCCATCGGGCCGCACGACGTGTTCGAGACGGATGGCCGTTATCAACCGAACTCCTGGGGAGACGCGCCGCCCATTACGGACATCGCCAACTACGGGGCCCTCGATGCACGCGACATCATCAGACGGTCCAGCAATGTCGGTACAGCCTATGCATCGGAAGGCGTAGGGGATGAGTCATTCTACCAGATGCTTAAGCTGTTCGGTTTCGGCGAGCGCACGGGGATAGAGCTTGCGGGGGAATCGCCGGGCTCGCTCAGGCCGCCTGAGAGCTGGTCGTACCGCTCGAAACCTACGATCGCGATGGGCCAGGAAATCGGCGTGACAGCACTTCAGATGGCTGCAGCCGCAACCGTGTTCGCCAACGAAGGAGTGCTGTTGCGGCCGCAGCTCGTACGGCGCATACTCACCCCGGATGGAGAGATTATCTCCGAAGCGGAACGGGAACCCGTTCGGGAAGCCGTCAGCCCGGGCGTGGCCAATACGATGCTCGACTTCATGCGGAGCGCGACCGAAGGCGACGGGACTGCTCGTCGGGCCGCCGTCGAAGGCATGGACATGGCGGCGAAGACGGGTACTGCAGAGTGGTTCGACGGCAGCGCATTTCAGTATTCGGCCAGCAAGTTCATGGGATCGACAATCGGTCTCTTCCCGGCTGATGATCCGGAGATAATCGTTTATGCACTGGTTGAGCGTCCCCAAGCTCGTTCGATTTGGGGCGAGCGTGTCGCGGCACCGCTTGTCCGTGAAGTGGCAGAGTTCCTCATCCCATACCGCGGCATGCCTCGGCAAGGTCAAGAAACGCTCGAGCTAGCGGACCAGGTTGTTCTCGAGCGCTCGGATTTGCCGGAGTCAGGAAACACGGTCCCGGACTACAGAGGATTGCCGAAACGCGCGCTCTTGGAGCTCTTCGAAGAGGAGGACGTTTCGATCGAGATGGTCGGATCAGGCTGGGTTGTTGAGCAGGACCCGGCTCCGGGAACTCCGATCTCCGATGATCCGCTAACCCTTCGCTTCCGCCTGGAATAGATGCCATGGAGCTCCCCGGCCGGAACCGCAACTGCTCAACGGCTCGCCGAGCACTCAGCATGCGGCACATGCGGGCAAGCCTGCCGGTGTCCTTCAGGTCGATGCTATGACGCAGACGACGCGTGACCGAGACGCCTATCTGGAGATCAACCTCGCCGCTATCGAGTCGATCGACCCTCGTACGTCGGCTGGTCTCCGGGAGCTTCTCCGAAGCGACCGGCAGACCTACGCGGACTTGGAGATTATCGAACATGATGGCGTCCTCACCGCCCGCGTCGGATCCCGGTACGTCCACAGCCCCAGGCGTCCTTGGCGCGAAGCACAACGTCTTGCTGAAGCGCAGAAGGTTGCCCAAGCACGAGCAGTAGTGTGCCTTGGCTTCGGCTTGGGGTATGTACCGGAGTGTGTCGCCAGGCTCAGGAACACCCCCCGGATAGTGGTGTATGAACCGAGCCCCGCGCGGTTTCTAGTAGCCCTGGGTTGCCGCGATATGCGAGCACTCATTGAATCCCCGGAACTGTACCTGTTTGTCGGAACCCCGCCGGAACACGTCGCTCAAGCCTTGGAAGGCATAGGCGCCGCTGAGCTTCGCATCCTTCCGAACCGGACACTCGTCGCCCAGGAACCGGAGACGTTCGATCGGCTCCAGCAGGCTTGCGTGGCCGCAACCGCCCGTGCCGACGTTAACCGGAACACACTCCAACGGTTCGGCAGGCGGTGGATCCGAAATCTGACGCGCAATGCCGGCCTGCTCCGGACTGCGAAGCCCGTATCAGACCTGTTCAACATTGCGGAGGGCATGCCGGCGCTGGTTGCAGCCGGGGGCCCCAGCCTGGACCGCTTCTTAGGCGAGCTCCCAGGACTTGCGGAACGGTGCATAGTGATTGCCGTTGACACCAGCCTCAAGGCGCTTGTTCGAGCCGGAGTACAGCCGGACTTCGTTGTCGTGGTTGACCCTCAGTACTGGAACTCCCGCCATTTAGACTGGGTTCATGCGCCGGAGACAGCGGTCATATCTGAGTCCTCGACATACCCGCGTGTGTTTCGAACACTCGGAGGCCCTCTTTTCTTCTGCAGCTCACTCTTCCCCTTGGGCCGCTTCCTCGAGTCTGCTGCAGGGCACTTCGGCGTGGTCGGGACCGGGGGATCGGTAGCGACCACCGCATGGGACTTCGCTCGCCAACTGGGGGCAAGTCCAATCTACATGGCTGGTCTGGATCTGGGCTTCCCGGGGAACGCCACTCACTTCAGGGGTAGCTTTTTTGAAGAACGAGCACTTACCTACGGCGACCGCCTGTCTCCGGCGGAACAGATGGCGTTCACTTACCTCAACCAAGCGACAAAACGATCGCTGCCGGACAATTCCGGCGGAACCGTTCGCAGCGATGAGCGGATGCGGGTGTACATCGACTGGTTCGAGCGCCAAGCCGGGCTCGATTCCCACCCGCCGACCTACAACCTCTCATCGACCGGCGTGGCGTTGAGGAACATCCCTTATGCATCGCTCGATGCTATTCTGGCCCATCCTTCCCGGGCTAAGCGCGTCCGGGAACGCATCCGAGCGGCCGTTCGCCGGCCGACGCCGGACCGCGCCCCCCTGATCGCTCAGCAGCTTGAGCTTCTCAGTAAGGAATTGACACAACTCGAGCAACTTGCCGAACGAGCAACGGAGCTACTCCGAACCGACGAACTCCAGCCTGAGCTGCGTGCGAAACTGGACGATCTCGACCGTAGGATCCGGGCAGTGCCGCACCGCGACGTAGCCGGCTTCTTCCTTCAGAACATCCGTGAAGCGCTCGGGAGCAGCGACGACCCGTTGTCGGGCTCCCGGGCCTTCTATGCGGAGCTTGTTCAATCCGCCCGCTTCCACCGCAAGGAGATCGGGACCGCCTTGAATCGGCTACGCAAGGCAAGGCTCGATAGCAATTGAAAGAATCTTAGGTCGGTCCTGGCTCAAGCTCGCGTGTCTGGTTGACGATACTAGGGGATGACGGATGCAATCGCTGTATTTCGTTAAACGGTATGCTCGCTGACGTCCAGGCATACCGTTTTTTTATGGTTAATGGCGGGCGCCCGTCCG
>Ga0207421_10001487_pt1 | contig 30062 bp, 28 predicted proteins | sample SodLakKL_010_SED_4_FD_187542 | JGI IMG/M metagenome (GOLD analysis project Ga0207421, IMG submission 187542) | Alkaline sediment microbial communities from Lake Tanatar, Kulunda Steppe, Russia - 8KL_010_SED (SPAdes) (version 2) | ecosystem: Environmental > Aquatic > Non-marine Saline and...
ACCGCGGCGAACGCCGAGCTCTCGCTCTGCCCGCCGTGACTGGAGGAGTAGTAGGCGGGGACGATGTCCCCCTCGTGGACGACGACCTCGCCGGCGGTGGCCTCCACGGCCTCGACCCACGCGTCGGGCGATTGCGGCGAGTAGACCTGATCGCCGGGCGAGTCGTCCAGGTGCGGGTCGGCATCCGGGTCGTCGAGCAGCCGCTCGGCGGCGAACGAGCGCGCGGCGATCGCCTGGGCTCCCTGCGCGGCGCCTGGCCAGTTCGAGGGCACCTCCCGGAGGCCGTACAGATAGCGATCGATGGCGTCGACGCCGCCGCGCTCGCCGATCGCCACGCTCACCTCGAACGGCTCGCCGGCGACCTCATCGGATTCGCCTTCGGGGATGACGAACCGCAGCGTGCCCTCCGTGTAGGCATGTGGGTCCCACGCCTGGACGCGGTCGGCGTCGGGCAGCACCGCGCCGAGCTCGTCGGCGTCGACGTCGAGTCGCACGGTGTCGCCGGGCTCGCCGCCACGCCAGACCTCCTCGCCGGCCTCGTCGCGTAGCACCAGCAGGCCCGGCTCGTCGTCCCCGTCACCGTTGTCGTCGCTCCCGTCGCTCTCGCTGCCGTTGTCGTCGTCCTCGTCGTCGGGCTCGACCGGCTCGAGGGTCCAGGCCTCCTCGTCGGGCTGGGCCGGCTCGGCCTCGAGGTCGTCGTCGACCGGCTCGGGCACGTCCCAGGTCAGCGTGCCGCCTTGGGCCTCGACGGTCGCGTCCCCCCAGCGCGGCTCGCCGGAGCGCAGCAGGCTGACGCGCACCTCGTCGGGCAGCTCCTCCGCGTTCGGGATCGCCGCGGCCTCGGCGCCGGGGTAGTAGGTCTCGATGATGTCGGCGGCGCTGCAGCCGAGCAGCGCCGCGCCCAGCGCGCCGTACTGGCTCATGCCGGTGCCGTGGCCCCAGCCGCGCCCGTAGAGCACCCAGTCGCCGTCCTCGCCGGGCCCGTCGTCGTGCTCGTAGTCCTCGTAGGCGTCGGTGCCCGGCTCGGGGTGGGCGGGCAGCTCCCCGCCATCAGGGGGCAGGCACGCGGTCTCGGCGCGTCCCTCCCCTCCCAGTACGACGGCGAGGGCAGCGACGGCGAGCAGGGCGGTGAGCGCGGCGGTGAGCGTGCGCACGGGGAGCAACCTCGCTTGGGGCGGTCGGGGCGGTTGGCTCGGGCAGTGCGGCCGGGGCCACACCCCGATCCGGCGTGGGGGTCCTCGCAGAACCCCTCGGCGGGCCGGACGCCGCCATCAGGGGTCGGGACGGCTAGGACGCGCGACCGTGGGCGAGCGTACGGGCCCGACGGGGACAGCGCCGGCACTGAACGGTGTGATGGCGCTGCGGCCGGGTCGCACCCGTCCGCCCGGACGAGGCGCCAGGCCAGGGGCTGCCACCGGGCGCCCGAGCGCACCGCTCGAACGCCGAGGCTCACTCGGCCAGCAGCCGCCGCACCCCATCGAGCCAGTCCGGCAGCGGCTCCCAGCCGAGCAGGCGCGGCAGGTGGTTGTCGAGCACCGCGAACGCTGGGCGCGGTGGCGCGGTCTCGCTCCGCGCAAGGGGGCGCACGGGGACGTCCAGGCCAGCGTGGGCCAGCACCGCTTGGGCGAGCTCGTAGCCGGTGCAGTGCCCGGCGGCCGTCAGGTGGTAGGTGCCCGGGCGCCCGGCGGCCGCTACGTGACGCAGCGCCGGGGCGAGATCGGCGGCAAGCGTCAAGTTGGCGCTGGTGGCATCGTCGGCCTCCACCACGCCCTGCTGGCGGGCCTGGCGCAGCACCGCACCCACCGGACCCTCGTCTGCGGCGCCCTGCAGCCAGGCGGTGCGCACGATGCAGTGGTCGGCCAGGGCGGTCCGCACCAGCTGCTCGCCGGCCTCCTTGGCGCGCCCGTGCACCGAGGCTGGCGCGGGCGCGTCGAACTCGGTGAGCGGGCGTCCCAGGCGTCCGTCGAACACGTCCTGACACGACACGTGGATCATCCGGGCGCCGGCGATCGCGCAGGCGCGCGCCACCCACCACGCGCCCAGCGCGTTGACCTGCCAGGCGCGGTGCGGGTCGGCCTCGCAGGCCTCGACGTCGGTCAGGGCCGCGGTGTGCACCACCACCTCGGGCGCATGGTCGAGCACCGCGGCCATGACGCTGGGCTCATGGGTGATGTCGCAGTCGTCGCGGGTCAGCGGCGTGGCCGCGTCGGCGGCGAGCGCCTGCGTCAGGGCCCGGCCGAGCTGCCCGTTCGCACCCGTGATCAGCGCGCGCATCCGCAGGTCCTTGGTCGCGGGGATGGTGCCGACGCACCGGCGGGCGGAGTCTGACACGTCGGGTCGAGACGACCAACTCCGCCGCGCCGGATCAACCGGAGGCTGCCCACGGCGCAGCGCAGCCGAGGCGCTCCAACGCGTCGGGCAGCGCGGCCAGCCCCTCGACCGACAGCAGCCGCTCGCTGCGGTCGGGCACCTCGACGTCCTCATGCACCCACACCGACGCCGCGGGCACGTGCACCGCGGCGCCGCCGAGTGCCAGCACCGGGGCGCAGTCGGAGCGCAGCGAGTTGCCGACCATCACGAACCGCTCGGGGCGCACGCCGAGCTCGCGGAGGATCCGCGCGTAGGTGGCGGTGTCCTTCTCGCTGACGATCTCGACCCGCGTGAAGCGCTCCGCCAGCCCGGACCGCTCGAGCTTGGCCTCCTGGTGGACGAGGTCGCCCTTGGTGATGAGCACCGTGGGATGGCGCGCAGCGGTGCGGGCCACGACCTCCGCCGCGTCGGGCAGCAGCTCGACGGGGCGCTCCAGCAGGTCCTTGCCCAGCGCGACGAGCTCGGTGATCTCGGCGGCGGTGATGGCCCCGTCGGTCACGGCGACGGCGTGCTCGACCAGCGACAGCGTGAACGCCTTCGCGCCGTAGCCGAGGGTGGCGAGGTTGCGCGACTCCACGGCGTACAGGCGCCGACCGAGCTCGGCGGCGTCGAGATCGACGTGGCGCTGGCAGATCTCGGCGGTGCGGGCTTCGACGGCGTCGAAGTGCTCCTGGCTGCGCCACAGCGTGTCGTCGGCGTCGAACCCGACCAGGTCGACGCCGCCGCGCTCGATGGTGCGTCGCATCGCGTGCTCCTCGGCTGCGGGGCGCGCCCCGCGTGGCGCGCGTCAGGTCGCACGGTAGCGACGCCCGCGGCCTGCGGGTGGTGGGCCCACGAGTACGCTTCCCACCGCTGATCCCGAGAAGGGCCTGCGAGATGACCTCCCACGACCATCCTGCACAGAGCACCGAGCCCTCGGGTGAGCAGCCAGCCCCGCCGCAGCAGCCCGTGCCGCTGGCCGATCTCGTGGCGGCGACCTCGGGTGACGAGCCAGCCCTGACGTGGCGGGGCGGCGGCGAGCGGGTGGAGCTCGGCTGGGCGACGCTGCGCAACTGGGCCGAGAAGGTGGCCGGCTGGCTGCGTGACGACGTGGAGCGCGAGCCCGGCGACGTGCTCGCCGTCGACGTGGGCGACCACTGGGTCGGGGTCGCAGCCATCCTCGGCGCGTGGCGGGCACGGCTGGCGGTGCGCCTCGGGCCGCCCGAGCCCGGTGAGGCAGCCGTCGTCGCCCAGGGCCGCGAGGAGGGCTGCGCGGCCGACCCGGAGGCGCTGCTGGTCGTGGGGCCAGGCGGCTTCGGGCTGCCCGCCGGGACCCTCGCCGACGGCGAGCCGTTCAACCAGGTGATCACGGTGATGCCTGACGAGAGCCAGGCGCCGCGACCCAGCGAAGGGGACGTCGCGCTGCTCACCCCGCAGGGGTCGGTGACCCAGGCGGCGGTGTCGCGTGCGGCTCACGTGGCGGCGGTGGCAGCCGGCACCCGCCAGGGGCTGCGCCTGGCCAGCGTCGTGCCGACCGACTCGGTCGACGGGCTGGTCACAGGACCGCTGGCAGCGTGGGCGAGCCACGGCCCGGCGGTGCTGCTGAGCGACGGCCTGACCGATGACACGCTCGGCCAGGCCACCGCCGAGCACGCGCGGCTGCTGGTCGCGCGCCCCGAGCAGGCCGAGGCACTGCAGCCCGCCGCCGCGGCTGGTGCCGGGGCCGACGGGCAGCACGTGCAGGTCGTGGCGCTGGTGTGCACCGTGGAGGATGGCCTCGTGCGGGTGCGCCCGGCCTGACGGCCGCGGTGCGGCGCGCCGGCCAGCGCCAGCCCGAGCATCACCCGATCAGGGCCAGCACCAGCCGGTCAGCGCCAGCGGGAGAACCAGCGGCGCAGGATCTCGACCGTGGCGCGCCACGAGGACCCGGTGATCGGCACGGCGCCCTCCGGATCGGCGTCGGGGTGATCGGGTGGGAAGCCGCAGCGCATCCGCGCTCGCGGCAGCAGCCGGGCGCGGATGAGCCCCAGCAGCACCGAGGTGACCGACTGCGGATCCTGTGTGCCCAGGCGGCGCACGTCCAGCGGCGCCCCGATCTCCACCGCGGCGCGGCGTCGCAGCGGCGGGCCCGGCAGGTGCGGCTGCATGCCCCACAGGCCCATCGGCACCACGGGCACGCCGGTGGCCAGCGCGATCGCTCCCGCGCCGGGTCGCGCCACCAGCCGGTCGCCGCGAGCGAGGTGGCCCTCGGGGTACATGACCACGAGCTCGCCGGCCTCGAAGGCGCGTCGGGCGACCTCGATCACCGGGGCGGACCCGTGGCCGCGCACCACCGGCAGCGCGCCCGCCCGCCGCAGCCACCAGCCCACGAACGGGTCGTCGAACAGCTCCTCGCGAGCCAGGTACCGCGGGCGCCGCCCACGCCGGCCGAACAGGGTGGTGAACAGCACGATGGGGTCCAGGTGGCCGAGGTGGTTGGCCACCACCAGCGCCGGCCCGGTGCGCGGCACGTGCTCGAGGCCCGCGATGCGCACCGAGAACAGCGTGCGCCCCACCGCGTCGACGGGTGGGCCGAGCAGACGCCAGGCCGGCTCGCGCCGCCCCCAGATCGGCTCCTGGGGGTGTCGCCAGTCCGGCGCGGTCGCGCGGTGCATCGCCTGCCTGCCCTCCCGGTGCGCGCTGTGCGCGCTTCAGTCCTCGGCGCCTGGCTCGGGACGGTAGGTGCCCAGGCGCTGGATCCGCTCCTGGCGCACCTCGCGTCGGATGCGCGCCTGCCCCTGGCGTCGCCGCTCCTCGGCGGTCTCGGTGATGAGGCCCGGCACCTGCCGGGGCCTCCCCTCCTCGTCGATGGCGACCATCACCAGGAAGGCGCTGGTGGCGTGGCGGCGCGGCCCGCCGCGCCACGGCTCGGCCTCCACGCGCACCCCGCACTCCAGCGACGTGCGACCCACGTCGTTGACGCGCGCGTGCACGATCAGCACGTCGCCGAGGTGGACCGGCTCCAGGAAGCTCAGCTCGTCGATGGCCGCGGTCACGCACACCACGCCGGTGTGGCGCGCTGCGGCCGTCCCGGCCGCCGAGTCCACCTCGCGCATGATCACGCCGCCGTGGACGTTGCCGAGGATGTTGGCGTCCAGGTTGCTCATCGTGCGGGCGAAGGTGACCTCGCTGTCGCGGACCCGCTTGGCGCCTGCGCTCATGCCTCGGCCTCCCACGTGCGTGCCGCGCCGCGTGCTGCGGCCCGCTGCGGAGGGGCCATCACAGCTTGCCCAGCGCCTGGCGGGCAACCACCATCCGCTGGATCTGCTGGGTGCCCTCGTAGATCTGGGTGATCTTGGCGTCGCGCATCATGCGCTCCACCGGGTAGTCCTTGGTGTAGCCGTAGCCGCCGAACAGCTGGACGGCGTCGGTGGTCACCTGCATCGCCACGTCGCCGGCCTTGAGCTTGCTCATGGCGCTGGCGCGGGTGAGGTCGGCAGCGCCGCGGTCGGCCTTGGCGGCCGCGGCGTAGACCAGCTGGCGGGCCGCCTCGGTCTCGGTGACCATGTCGGCCAGCATGAACTGCACGCCCTGGAAGCGGCCCACGGGCTGACCGAACTGCTCGCGCTCCCTGACGTAGGCGGTGGCCGCGTCGATGGCGCCCTGGGCGATCCCCACCGCCTGGGCACCCACCACCAGCCGGGTGTGGTCGAACGCCTGCATGGCGTAGTAGAAGCCCTTGCCCTCCTCGCCGACCAGCCGGTCGGCGGGGATGCGGCACCCGTCGAAGTGCACCTGGCAGGTCGGCGAGCCCTTGATGCCGAGCTTGTCCTCGGCGCGGCCGACGCTGAACCCGGGGTCGTCGGCGTGCACGAGGAACGCGCTGACCCCGCGCGGTCCTGCCTCGGGATCGGTCTTGGCCAGCACCGTGTAGTGCGACGAGGGGCCGGCCATCGAGATCCACACCTTGGTGCCGTCCAGCACCCACGCATCGCCGTCGCGGACCGCTGTGGTGCGCATCGCCGCGGGGTCGCTGCCCGCGTCGGCCTCGCTGATGCAGTAGCTGATGAGCTCCTCCCCCGAGGCCAGCGGCGGCAGCCACGCCTGCTTCTGCTCCTCGCTGGCGGCGAGCAGCAGCGGCACGGTCCCGAGCTTCTGGACCAGGGGGATCACCGAGGAGGAGGCGCAGACCTTGGCGACCTCCTCCACGAGCACGCAGAAGGCGAGCGCGTCGCCGCCCGAGCCGCCGTACTCCTCGGGGATGTGCAGGCCGAGGAGCCCCGCCTCGGCCAGCGCCTCCTTGACGTCCCAAGGGAACGCGGCGTCAGCGTCGATCTCGGCGGCGCGCGGCGCGATCCGGTCGGCCGCCAGCTTGGCCACCACCTCCTGCAGGGTCCGGTGCTCCTCGGTGAGGCTGAACGGCTCGCTCATGGGGGCTCCTCGGCTGGCCGGGGTGGGGCCGCATCCTACCGAGCCCACCCGAGCGCACGGTCCCGCCGAGGCCGCCCCGCGACCATGACAGAAGTCGACCATCTGGCCAACGAACGTCCCAGATTCGAAGGGTCCGATGTCCACGAGTGCGATAGGATGTCCCGGCACGAGCCGAGAAAACCCTCTGAAGGAGCCGACCCATGCGCCGCATCACCCTGCTGCTGCTCGCACTCGCCGCGCTGACGCTGCTCGCCGCCGCCTGCGAGACCGAGGAGGCCGAGGAGGCCGACCCCGAGCCGGACGAGGAGGAGCCGGACGACGACGTCGAGGACTACGACCCCGCCGATCAGCCCGACGACGCGAGCGTGTCGTTCGTGACCCCGCAGGACGGCGACACCGTGGAGACCCCGGTGGCCATCGAGCTCGAGGCCGAGGGGTTCGAGCTGATGTCGGTCGACAACCCGCCCGCGGTCGGTGAGGGGCACCTGCACATCCTCGCCGAGGAGGACTGCTACCCCGATGGCGAGGTGATGCCCGGGCCGAGCGATGATCTGGAGGACGCCAACGAGATCTGGCACTTCAGCGACGGACAGGCCGAGGACGAGATCGACCTCGACCCCGGCGAGTACGAGCTCTGCGCCCAGATCGGCGACTCGGGTCACATGGCCTACGGCCAGACCGACACCATCACCGTCACCGTCGAGTAGCCCGACCCTGGCGCTCCGGCACGGCGGCGCTCGACTCGGCCCACCGCCACCCGGCCCCGAGCGGTCCTAGACTGCTCGGGGCCGTCGCCTGTCGCAGCCCGTGGGAGGAGCCCTGATGTCCGCAGCCGTCACCGTCCGCCGCCCGGTCCTGGCCGATGCGATCCCGGGCGCCCTGCTGCGCGACGTCGCGCTGGTGGCCGCCGCGGTGCTGGTGGTCGCTGCCACCGCACAGATCCGCATCGAGCTGCCGTTCACGCCGGTGCCGCTGACGGGGCAGACGTTCGGCGTGCTCCTGGTCGGCGCAGCGCTGGGGCCGGCGCGCGGCGCGATCGCCCTGGTCGCCTACCTGCTGGTGTCGCTGGGCCTGCCGTTCTACGCCGGTGGCGAGTCCGGGGCGCAGGTCTGGTACGGCGCCAGCGCCGGCTACCTCGCCGCGTTCCCGATCGCCGCCGCGCTGATCGGGCGCATGGCGCGTGCGGGCCACGACCGCAGCGTCGTGGGCACGCTCGCCGCCTTCCTGCTCGCCAGCCTCGTGGTGCTCGCCGGTGGAGCGCTGTGGCTCCATCTCGGGCTTGGCATGCCCGCCGTGCAGGCGGTGCAGCAGGGTGTGGTCCCGTTCCTGGTCGGCGACCTGCTCAAGGCGCTGCTGGCCGCCGGACTCCTGCCGGGCGCCTGGCGGCTGCTCGGCCGCGCAGGCGATCACCCGCCCGCGCGAGGCTGACCGGCGCCCATGCGACCAGCGCGCGGCAGCCGCGAGGGCCAGGCGCTCGGCTCGCCCGGCCGGCGAGCCAGGCCCGGTTCCCGCGCGTGGTCGCGGAGGTAGGCGGTGCGTCCGCTCATCGTCAGCGGGATGACCGGTCCGGACCACGTCGAGCCGCCGCTGGTCCGCGACATCTCGCTGGCGGTCGAGCCCGGGCGCACCTGCGCGCTGGTGGGCCCCTCGGGCTCGGGCAAGACCACCATCATCCGGCTGGTCGCGGGGCTGGACGCGCTGACCGCGGGCGCGGTGCTGCTCGGCGACCAGCGCATCGACCGGCTGCCGACCGGCAAGCGCAACCTGGCGCTGGTCGACCAGGAGGCCACGCTGTACCGCCACCTCGACGTCGGGGAGAACCTCGCGTTCCCGCTGCGCATGCGTGGCATCGGCGCCTCCGAGCGCGGCGAGCGCGTGCGCGCCGAGAGCCGCGTGCACCGGCTGCGTGACCTGCTGAGCCGCAGACCGCGCAGCCTGTCCGCCGGCGAGCAGCAGCAGGCCGCCCTGGCCCGCGGCACCGTGCGGGTCCCAGAGCTGATGCTGCTCGACGAGCCCATGGCCAAGCTCGACGCGGGCCTGCGCAGCACGGTGCGCGCCGAGCTGGCGACCTACCTCGCCGGTCTGGAGGCGCCCACCCTGATGGCCACCAACGACCAGATCGATGCGCTCTCGCTGGGCGACGACCTCGGCGTGCTCCGTGAGGGTCGGCTGGTGCAGATCGGGCCGCCCCAGGTCGTCTACCACCGCCCCGACAGCCCCTTCGTGGCCGGGTTCCTCGGACTGCCCGGCGCGAACCTCGTCAGCGGCCGGGTGGCGATCGGCGGCCACAGCGCCTGGATCCGCATCGGCGAGGGGGCGTGGGAGTTCGCCCCGGCGCTGGGGCCGGTGCGCACGCTCGCCGACCGGCGCGTCACCGTGGCAGCCCGCGCCGAGCACCTGCGGCTCGGCGGCGCCGACGAGGCCAGCGTGCCCGGGCACGTGGCGCTGACCGAGGTGCTGGGCAGCGACGGGCTGGTGCACGTGCGCCTGGCCGGCGCCGCCGAGACGGTGGTCCTGCGCCGGGACCGACCCCTGCCCGCGCGCGGGGAGCGGGTCGCGGTAGCCGCCGATCCGGAGCAGCTCACGCTGTTTGAGCCCGAGCCCGACCCCGACGTCGGCGCGGTGCTCGCCCGCGGCGGCGAGAGCGGGGCCTGACCGCCAGGCCGCCGCGCACCGCACCCACGGACCGGAGACGCATCATGAGCCACGGGGCCAACCCGCCCGTCGACGAGACCGGGCGCTTCGAGCGCGACACGCGCTACCTCGACGACCGCATCCTCGACGACCCGGAGGCTGCCTGGCCGGTCGAGCCCGGCCGCTACCGCCTGGTGGTGGCGCGCGCCTGCCCGTGGGCGCACCGAGCGGTGATCGTGCGCCGGCTGCTCGGCCTCGAGGACGCGCTGTCGCTGGGCCTGGCCGGCCCGACGCACGACTGGCGCAGCTGGCGGTTCGACCTCGACCCCGGCGAGGTCGATCCGGTGCTGGGCATCCACCGCCTGCGCGAGGCGTTCCTGGCCCGCGACCCGCACTACGACCGCGGCATCACCGTGCCCGCGATCGTCGACGTGCCAAGCGGCCAGGTGGTCACCAACGACTTCCGCCAGATCACCGTCGACCTCGCCACGCAGTGGCAGCGCCACCACCGTGACAGCGCGCCTGACCTGTACCCGCCGCACCTGCGCGCGGCGATCGAGGAGATCAGCGAGCCGATCTACCGCGAGGTCAACAACGGTGTGTACGAGGCCGGGTTCGCCACGAGCCAGTCGGCCTACGAGCAGGCCCACCGGCAGCTGTTCGACCGCCTCGATGCCTTGGAGCAGCATCTGGCCACCCGGCGCTACCTGGTCGGCGACCACCTCACCGAGGCCGACATCCGGCTGTTCACCACGCTGGTGCGCTTCGATGCCGTCTACCACCTCCACTTCCGCTGCAACCGCAGCAAGCTCGCCGAGCTGCCGGTGCTGTGGGCCTACGCCCGCGACCTGTTCCAGACGCCCGGCTTCGGTGACACGACCGACTTCACCCAGATCAAGCAGCACTACTACCTGGTGCACACCGACCTGAACCCCTCGGGGATCATCCCCGCCGGGCCGTTGCTGGGGGGCTGGGCGCAGCCGCACCACCGCGAGCAGCTCGGCGGCACCCCGTTCGGCGAGGCCACCCCACCTGCGCCGCCGCCGCCCGCCGAGCGCGTGCCGACCGCGGACAACCCGGCGCTGTCGACGCTGGGCGCCCCGACCGCCGAGGGCTGACGCGGTGGGCATCGGCTAGCCTGCCGGCCATGCCACACGCACTGCTCGAGGGCTTCCAGCACTTCCGCACCCACGACCTGCCGCCGCGGCGCGAGCGCTACCGCCGCCTGGCGCAGGAGGGCCAGCGGCCGCCGGTGCTGTTCGTGGGGTGCAGCGACAGCCGCGTGATGCCCCAGCTGCTGACCGGCTCCGAGCCCGGCGACCTGTTCGTGGTCCGCACCGTGGGGGCCCTCGTCGGCCCGCCCGAGACCCCCGGCGAGACGACCCACGCGGCCGCCGAATACGCCGTGGCAGCGCTGGGCGTGCGCGACATCGTGGTGTGCGGGCACTCGCAGTGCGGCGCGATGGCCGCCGTGGACGCCGGCGCCCCCGAGGACATGACCCACCTGCGCCGCTGGCTGACCCACGCCGAGGACGCGGTCCTGCCCGCCGAGGAGCGCGCCACCCTGACGGATGCCGAGGCGGCTCGGCGGCTCGAGCAGCGCGCGGTGCTGCTCGGGCTGGAGCGCCTGGCCGCCAACCCGATCGTGGCGGCGGCACGCCAGGAGGGCCGCGTGACGTTGCACGGCTGGCACCTGGACCTCGCCACCGAGGACGTCGCCGCCTTCGACGCCGCAACCGGCACGTTCCGCCCGCTCGAGGACGTCCTCGGCGACGCGGCGCCCGGGGCCTAGCCTCCGCGCCGCCGCCTCAGGCCGCGCCGCCGTGCCCCTCGGCCTCGGAGGCGAGGTGCTCGACGTCGCCGACCTGCACCACACGCTGGGCCTCGCCGTCGTCGAGCACCAGGGCGCCGTCGACGGTCAGGTCGGCGGCCCGCCCGCGCAGCTCGACCGCTCCGGGCAGCGTGACGCGCACCGGCTGCCCGAGGGTGGCGCAGCGGTCGCGATAGGCCCCTCGAACCGACTCGGGGTCGGCGGCCGCGTCGTCGAGGCGGTTGGTGAGCACCCCACAGAGGCCAGCCAGCAGACGCCACCGGTCGACGGGCCGGTCGGCGGCCTCGGACAGCGAGCGGATCGCCAGCGGCGCGTCCGGGCGGTCCAGCCCGCGCCAGTCGACGTTGATGCCGCAGCCGATGACCACCCAGCGCTCATCGGACTCGACCAGGATCCCCCCGGCCTTGCCCCAGGCGCCACCGCCGCGGCGCACCAGCAGGTCATTGGGCCACTTCAGGGCCACCTCGGCGCCCTCGGCGTGCGCGCGGGCGGCCTCGGCCACCGCCACCCCGACGGTCAGCGGCAGCAGGCTCACCCGCGCCAGCGTCGAGCGGTCCAGCAGCAGCGACAGCATGAGGCTCGACCCGGGTGGTGCGCTCCAGCCGCGTCCCTGACGTCCACGACCGGCGGTTTGCTCGTCGGCCACGACCAGCAGCCCCGGAGGGCCCTGCTCGTCGCGGGCGGCGTCGAAGGCGCGGCGGTTGGTCGAGTCGATGCGCTCGTGCCACTCCACGGAGGTCACCAGGGAGGGGCCGTCCACCAGGGACGCGACGAGCGCCGAGGGGGGCGCCGAGGGCTGGTGCATCACGGGGGAGCCTAGAGGGCACCGGCGGGCCGTGTCCGCACCGTAGACTCCGCGGCGGCCACGTGGACGCGAGGAGGCCTGCTGGTGAGCGACGAACCCTCCCAGGAGACCAACGCCGAGAAGCTCGCCGAGCTGCACCGCCGCGAGGCGCTCGCCGAGCAGGGCGGCGGACAGGCCGCCATCGACGCCCAGCGCGCCAAGGGCAAGCTCACCGCCCGCGAGCGCCTCGACCTGCTGCTGGACGCCGGCTCGCTGGTGGAGCTCGACAAGCTCGCCACCCACCGGGCGCGCGGCTTCGGCCTCGAGGAGCAGCGGATCCCCGGCGACGGCGTGGTGACCGGCCACGGCACCATCGCCGGGCGGCGCGTGTGCGTGTTCAGCCACGACTTCACCGTGCTCGGCGGGTCGCTCGGCGAGGTCTTCGCCGAGAAGATCTGCAAGGTGATGGACCTCGCGGTGCGCATGGGCGTGCCGATCGTGGGCATCAACGACTCGGGTGGGGCGCGCATCCAGGAGGGCGTGGTCAGCCTGGGCGGCTACGGCGACATCTTCGCTCGCAACGTGGCGGCCTCGGGCGTCATCCCCCAGATCAGCCTGGTGCTGGGCCCGTGCGCCGGCGGGGCGGTGTACTCGCCGGCGATCACCGACTTCGTGCTCATGGCCGAGGGCACCGCCCGCATGTTCGTGACCGGCCCGCAGGTGGTGCGCAGCGTCACCGGCGAGGACGTCAGCGCCGAGGAGCTCGGCGGTGCCACCAGCCATGCGACCCGCTCGGGCGTGGCCCACGTGACCGCCCCCGACGAGGAGACCTGCCTGGCCGACGCCCGCGACCTGCTCGGCTACCTGCCCGACAACAACCTCGAGGAGCCCCCGGCGGGCCCGCCGGCCGACGATCCCGACCGCGAGGACCCCGACCTCGACGCGTTCCTGCCCGAGCACACCAACCAGCCCTACGACATGCGCGCGCTGACCGAGCGCGTCCTCGACCCGGGTGGGCTCTACGAGATCCACGCGTCGTGGGGCGACAACCTCGTGTGCGGGTTCGCCCGCTTGGACGGGCAGGCGGTGGGGGTGGTCGCCAACGACCCGCGGCACCTGGCCGGGGTCCTCGACGCGCGAGCGGCGGAGAAGGGCGCGCGGTTCGTGCGCACCTGCGACGCGTTCAACGTGCCGATCCTCACGTTCGTGGACGTGCCTGGCTTCCTGCCCGGCACCGAGCAGGAGTGGGGCGGGATCATCCGCCACGGCGCCAAGCTGCTGTACGCCTACTGCGAGGCGACGGTGCCCAAGCTGACCGTCATCGTGCGCAAGGCCTACGGGGGCGCCTACGACGTGATGGGCTCCAAGCACGGCGGTGCGGACCTGAACCTGGCCTGGCCCACCGCCGAGGTCGCGGTCATGGGCCCCCAGGGTGCGGTGAGCGTGCTGTACCGCCGCGAGCTGGAGCAGGCCGAGGACCCCGAGGCTCGCCGCGCCGAGCTGGTCGACCACTACGACCGGGAGCTGGCCAACCCCTGGCGGGCCGCCGAGCGGGGCTACGTCGACGCGGTGATCCCCCCGCGGGCCACCCGCCCCCAGCTGATCCACGGGCTGCGGTTCGCCCGCACCAAGCGCGAGGTGCCCCCGGCACGCAAGCACGGGAACATCCCACTGTGAGCGCCGAGGACAGGCCCACGACGGGCTCGGGGCTCGCCGAGGGGACCCGGGTGCGGGTGATGGCCGGGCGGCCCACACCAGCCGAGGTCGCCGCGCTGGTCGCCGCGCTCCATCACGACGGGGCCCGTCCGCGCCCCGCCCCCGCAGCGGCCCCGCCGAGCCGCTGGGCGCAGGCCGGCCGCCTCGAGCACGTCACCGGGACGCGGATCGTCGTGCCGGCCCACCTGCGCGGCGTGCGAGCGCCTTGGCGGTGATCGGCGGGGCGCGCCGCGTCGTGGACGCCGCCGCGGCTGCGGCTGGCTGCTAGCCCTCGACCTCCACGTCGAAGCGCATCGTCTGCTCGTGGCCGGGGATGTCGCAGATGAGGGTGAGCTCGTCGCCGTCCTCGAAGGTGTAGGTCCCGGTGGCCTGCTCGCCGCCGTCGAGGTCGTCGACGATCATGTCGCCGGTGTCCTCCACCGCGAGGTTGTGGACGGCGTTGCCCTGGTTGTCGAGCGTGAACTCGACCGTCCCCGCCGGCAGCGTGATCTGGTCGTCCATCTCCGGGAAGTCGTTGTCGACCGCCACGACCTCGACCGTCTCGACGACGTCCCCGTCGTCGGCGGCCTCCTCGTCGGCAGCCTCCTCGGCCTCAGCCTCAACGAGGTCGCCGGGCACCTGGTCCTCCTCGGCGATCTCGGGGTCCTGCTGCTCGCAGGCGCCGAGCAGCACCACGAGCACGGCGAGGGCGGCGAGGGTTGTCAGGCGCAGCATCGGGGCTCCTTGTGCGATCATTTCGTGAGGGCGGCGAGCCTGCTGCTCGAGCCCGGGCTCGACGCGAGCCAACAGGCGCGAGTCCAACCCGGCCACGCGATCCGAGCTCGGCCCAGGCGCAAGGGCCCGAGCCGTCAAGCCGAGCGTCCCTCCTGCCGTCCTAGTGTGCCGCGCGGCTCATGGCGCCGCGGCACCGGGAGCGCCACCACGCCGTCTAGCATGCGGGCCGCTCGCGCCTGGCTGCGCGGCGTGAGCACACCGGCCCATGGGAGCGCTGCATGCTCGACGCCGTCCTGGTCGCCAACCGCGGCGAGATCGCGCTGCGCGTGCTCCGGGCCTGCCGGGAGCTGGGCCTGCGCGGGGTGGCGATCCACTCCGAGGCCGACCGGGGCGCGCCGTGGCTGGACGCCGCTGACGAGGTCCACCTCGTCGGCCCGGCGCCGGCCTCGCAGAGCTACCTGGCGATCGATCGGATCCTGGACGTGGCCGCGCGAGCGCGGGTCGACGCGATCCATCCGGGCTACGGGTTCCTGTCCGAGCGCGCCGACGCCGCCCGAGCCATCACCGAGGCCGGGCTGGTGTGGGTCGGACCGCCTGCTGCCGCGCTGGAGCGCATGGGCGACAAGCTCGCTGCCCGCGCGGTCGCCCAGGCGGCCGGAGCACCGGTGGTGGCCGGCACCGACGAGCCGCTGACCGACCCCGAGGCGGCCCACGCCTTCGTGGACGCCCACGGCCTGCCGGTGGCGATCAAGGCCGCGTTCGGCGGCGGGGGGCGCGGCCTGCGCGTGGTGCATCAGCCCGAGGACCTGGCGCGCGAGCTCGACGCCGCGCGGCGGGAGGCCCAGGCGGCGTTCGGGCGCGACGAGGTCTACCTGGAGCGCTACCTCGCCCGCCCGCGCCACGTCGAGGTGCAGGTCCTGGCCGACGCGCACGGGCACGTCGTGGCCCTCGGTGATCGTGACTGCTCGGTGCAGCGCCACCACCAGAAGCTGCTGGAGGAGGCGCCGGCCCCCGATCTGCCCGCGCAGGTGCGCGAGGAGATGACCGCTGCGTCGGTGCGCATCGCCCGCGAGGTCGGCTACGTGGGCGCGGGGACCTGCGAGTTCCTGGTCGAGGGCACCGACTGCTCGTTCCTGGAGATGAACGCGCGCCTGCAGGTGGAGCATCCCGTCACTGAGCTGGTCACCGGGGTGGATCTGGTGCGCGCGCAGCTGCGCATCGCCGCGGGCGAGCCGCTGCCCTGGGACGCCGACGACGCGGCACCCGGCCATGCGGCACCCGGCCATGCGGTGCGCGGCCACGCGATCGAGGCGCGCATCAACGCCGAGGACCCCGCCCGCGGCTTCGCGCCCGCACCCGGGCGCGTGACGCGCTGGGAGCCACCGTCCGGGCCGGGGGTGCGCGTCGACGCGGGCGTCGCCTCGGGCTGGGAGGTCCCCGGCGACTACGACTCGCTGCTGGCCAAGATCATCGGCTACGGCGCCACGCGCGACGAGGCGCTGGCCACGCTGCGTCGCGCGCTGGGCGAGCTGCGGGTCGAGGGCGTGCCCACCACCACCGGCTTCCATCTGCTGGCCCTGGACCACCCCGACGTGCGCGCGGCCCGCGCCTCGACGGTCTCGGTGGAGCAGGAGTGGGACCTGTCGGGGCTGGTCGCGGCAGAGCCGCCCACGCCGGGCCTCGGGCCTGCCCGGCCCAGCCGCACCGTGACCGTGGAGGTCGATGGCAAGCGCATGGAGGTCGCCCTGTTCGAGCCCGAGGGCGCAGGGGAGGACCTCGGCGGCGGCGCGGGCTCCGGCGCCCCAGCGGCACCACGTCGCCACGGTCCGCCCCGTGGGGGCGGCGCCGACGAGGCGGTGCTGCCCGCGCCGCTGCAGGGGACCGTCGTCGCGCTGTCGGTGGCCGAGGGCAGCGCGGTCGAGACGGGCCAGCGGGTGGCGATGCTCGAGGCGATGAAGATGGAGAACGAGGTCACCGCCCACCGCAGCGGCGTGGTCACCGCGGTGCACGCCAGCGTCGGCGACGCCCTCGCCCGCGGCGACGCGCTGCTGACGATCGCGCGTGACCAGGCTGGGTGAGCGCCACGACGCGGCTCACGCGCCCGTGCGCCCCTCGGCGCCCTCGGGGGCTGCGGGAGGCTCGAGCAGACGACGGTCGGGGCGCAGGTGGCGCACGATCCGCGACAGCGCGCGCTGCACCACCGCCGCCTCCTCATCCGAGAGGTGGCGGGCGAAGTGCTCGTGGACGCCGGCGAGGTGCACCGGGGCGGCCGACTCGAGCACGGCCTGCCCCTCCTCGGTGATGCAGGCGAGGGTCCCACGGCCGTCCGAGGGGCAGCGCGTGCGCGTCACGTAGCCGGCCCGCTCCAGGCGATCGACCAGCCGTGAGATCCCGCTCTGGGAGAGCACCAGGTAGCCGGCGAGCTGGTGCAGCCGCAGCCCGTCGGGGCGGGACTCGCTGAGCACCACCAGCGCGTCGTACCAGCTCAGGGGCAGGTCCAGCTGGTCCTCGAGCTCGGTGTCCAGCCGGTCGACGAGCGCGGCGTGGCTGTACAGGAACGCTTGCCACGCCGCCAATCGGGTGGCTTCGACCTCCCCCATCCGTGCCTCACGTTTGTGCGCCGACGACTGTCTGCTCTAGACTGCGATTCGCACAGCCTAGACCTCTTGCGAATGCGGGCGTGGTCGTGGGGTGACCCCTCCCCCCGCGGGCTGCGGTTCGCAACGGCCTCGGGCGTCGCTGGAGCGGATACCCCTCCCCGCTTCTGCGATGCCCGGGGTCGCTGTGCGTTCGGGGCCGGTCAGGGCGCGTCGGGGCTCATCAGCAACCGGGCGGTCTCCTGGACGCTGCCCGACAGCGACGGGTAGATCGAGAAGGCGTGGGCCACCTGGCTGACGGTCAGGCGGTTCTGGACCGCCACCGACAGCGGATGGATCAGGTCGCTGGCGCGCGCGGCCACGACCGAGCCGCCGAGCACCGTGCCCGAGCCGCGCATCGCGAGGACCTTGACGAACCCGTCGGTGATGTCGGCCATCTTCGCGCGCGGGTTGCCCGACAGTGGCAGCGTCTCGGTGCGCACCGGCACCTGTGCGTGCTCGGCCTGTGCGGCGGTCATGCCGACGGTGGCCACCTCGGGGTCGGTGAACACGCAAGCCGAGATGGTCTCGGTGCGCAGCGGCGCCACAGCATCGCCGAGCGCATGCCACATGGCGTTGCGGCCCTGCATGGCGGCGACGCTGGCGAGCATGATCCCGCCGGTCACATCACCCGCAGCGTAGATCGTGGGGATGTTGGTGCGGCTGACCCCGTCCACCGGGATGGTCCCGTCGTCGGCGACCTCGACGCCGGCCTCGGCCAGCCCGAGCCCCTCGGACTCGGGCACCTGCCCGACGCACCACAGCACGTGACTGCCCTCGAGCCACCACTCCGCGTCGTCGCTGCGCTGCCACACCTTGACGCGCACGCCGTCGGCGTCGCGCGCGGCGTCCACCGCGCGGCAGCCCCGATGGATCGTCATGCCGCGGCGCTCGAAGGCGTCCTCGATCACCGCGGCGGCGTCGGGATCCTCGCTGGGCAGGATCTGCTGACGGCTGGACACCAGATGGACCTCGCAGCCAAAGCGTGCGAACGCGCTCGCGTACTCCGCGCCCGTCGCACCGGAGCCCACCACGATCAGCCGCCGCGGGAGCTCGCGCAGCGAGAACAGCTCGCGCGAGGTGAACACGCGCTCGCCGTCCGGCACGGCGTAGTCGAGCAGACGCGGCCGCGAGCCCGTGGACAGCAGGATCACATCAGCGGTGAGCTCCGAGGTGGTGCCGTCGGGATGGGCCACCGCGAGGCTGCGAGGGCCGGTCAGGCGCCCGCGCCCCTCCACGATGCGCACGCCGGCGCGCTCGACCTTCTTGCCGATGTCAGCGGACTGGTCGCCGGCCAGCGCGGCGATGCGGTCCATGACCGCCCCGAGATCCACGTGCGCCGACGCGTCGATCTCGGTGCGGCCCGTCCAGCGCACCCCGTGCTCGCGGGCGCGTCCCACCCAGTCGCGCGCCTCGGAGGAGACCACCAGCGCCTTGGAGGGCACGCAGTCCCACAGCACGGTGTTGCCCCCGAGCCCCTCCTCGCTGACCACGGTCACGTCGACACCGTGGTCGGCGGCCACGAGCGCGGCCTCGTAGCCGCCGGGCCCGCCACCGAGGATGACGATCCGCATGAGGTCCTCGCTTGCTCGCTTGGGGGTCGCCCACACCGGAGCGTAGTGGCCCCGCGCACCCCGCGCCCGCCAGAGCCCGCGCCTGGCCGCTCGGACACTAGGCAAAGCCCCCACCTGTCCGGTCGGCCCGCATACGGCCGCGATCGTTGGCCCTCATCGCTCCGCGACGCGCACACTGATCCCAGACCCCCAACTACGGAGGACCATCATGAAGACCCCGCGCACGCTCACCCTGCTCGCTGCCCTGCTGCTGTCCCTCGGACTCGTCGCCTGCGACGCCGAAGTCGAGGAGGAGGAGCCCCTCGACGAGGACCCCGTCGAGGAGGACCTGGACATGGACGAGGACATGGACGAGGACGACGACCTCGACATGGACGAGGACGAGGACGTGGAGGAGGAGGACGAGGACCTCTAGGCCCTCGGTCTTCGCACCCTCGCGGCGGGCCACTCGGCCAGCACGGAGGGGTGACGGTGCGGCGGCAGCCCGCGGGCTGCCGCCGCACCGCTGTGTCGGCCACGGTGGCCGGTCTGGCATGCTGCGGCCATGCGCACCCTGGCGATCATGCGGCACGCCAAGTCCAGCTGGGACGACCCGAGCCTGGATGACCACGACCGGCCGTTGGGCGCGCGGGGCCGCGCGGACGCCCCGCGGGTGGCGACCCACCTGGCCGCCCGCGGCCTCGCGCCCGAGGTGGTGCTGTGCTCGTCGGCCCGCCGCACGCGCGAGACCCTCGAGCTGGTCGAGCCGGTCACCGCCGGTGCGGAGCAGCGCGTGGAGGAGCAGCTCTACGGCGCCACGGGCGCGGCGCTGCTCGAGCGGGTGCGCGCCCTGCCCGAGTCGGTGACCACCGCGCTGGTGATCGGCCACAACCCGGCCTGCCAGGACCTCGTCGTGGCGCTCGCCGGCGCCGGTGCGCGCGTGGACCAGGCGCGCACCAAGCTCCCCACCGCCGCGGTGGCGGTGCTGTCGGTGCCCACAGCCTGGCAGGCGCTATCCCGCGGCGAGGCCACCCTCACCGAGCTGGTGCTGCCCAAGGAGCTGCGCAGCGAGCCGCGGGCCGGCGGCCGCTAGGCCAACGGCCCGCACGCGCCGGGCCGGCGGCCGCTAGAACGTGTCGGCGGGCTGGTGCTGGCCGAACACGCCGCGGAGCACGTCGCAGACCTCACCGATGGTGGCGTGGACGCGCAGCGCCTCCTTCAGGGGCGGCAGCAGGTTGCGGTCGCTGCGGGCGACGGCCTCGACCTCGCCCAGCGCCGCGTCGACGGCGTCGCGGTCACGCTGTGCCCGCACGCGAGCGAGCCGGTCCTGCTGGGCGTCGACCGCGTCGGGGTCGGGGCGCTGCAGCTCGGGCTGGACGTCCTCGTCGATCCGGTGGCGGTTGACCCCGATGATCACGCGCTCGCCACGGTCGACCGCCCGGGCGATCTCGTAGGCGGTGCGCTCGATCTCGCGCTTCTGGTAGCCGTCCTCGACCGCAGCGACGGCCCCGCCGCGCTCGTCGATGTGCGCGATCTGGGCGCGCGCCGCCTCCTCGATCTGGTCGGTGAGCGACTCGATCAGCCACGAGCCGCCCAGGGGGTCGGCGGTGTCGGGCACGTCGGTCTCGTGGGCCAGCACCTGCTGGGTGCGCAGCGCCAGGCGCGCCGCCTTCTCGCTGGGCAGCGCCAGGGCCTCGTCGTAGGCGTTGGCGTGCAGCGACTGGGCGCCGCCGAGGGTCGCGGCGAGCGCCTGGAGCGTCACCCGGGAGAGGTTCACCTCGGCCTGCTGGGCGGTCAGCTCCACGCCGGCGGTCTGGGCGTGGAAGCGCAGCATCTGCCCGCGCGGGTCGGTGATCCCGACGCGGTCGCGCGCCAGCCGCGCCCACAGCCGGCGGGCCGCGCGGAACTTGGCGACCTCCTCGAGGAGGCTCTCGCGGGCGACGAAGAAGAACGACAGGCGCGGCGCGATCCGGTCGACCGACAGGCCACGGTCCGCGGCCGCCTCCAGGTAGGCCAGGGCGTTGGCCAGGGTGAAGGCGACCTCCTGGACGGCGTCGGCCCCGGCCTCGGCCATGTGGTAGCCCGACACCGAGATGGTGTTGAACCGCGGCAGCCGCGTCGCGCCGTAGGCGAACGTGTCGGTGATCAGCCGCAGCGACGGGGCGGGCGGGAAGATGTAGGTGCCCCGGGCGATGTACTCCTTGAGCACGTCGTTCTGGATGGTGCCGCGCAGGTGACCGGGATCCACGCCTTGCTCCTCCCCCACCAGCTCGTAGAGCAGCAGCAGGAGCGCGGCCGGCGCGTTGATCGTCATCGAGGTGGACACCTGATCCAGCGGGATCCCCTCGAACAGGGCGCGCATGTCGGCCAGCGAGTCGATCGCCACCCCGACCTTGCCGACCTCGCCGGCGGCCAGCGGGTGGTCGGAGTCGTAGCCCATCTGGGTGGGCAGGTCGAAGGCGACCGACAGCCCCGTCTGGCCCTGCTCCAGCAGGTAGCGGTAGCGCCGGTTGGACTCCTCGGCGGAGGCGAACCCGGCGTACTGGCGCATGGTCCACAGCCGCCCGCGGTACATGGAGGCGTAGATGCCTCGGGCGTAGGGGAACGTCCCGGGGTCGCCGAGGTCGCGCTGGTAGTCGAGGTCGGCGTCCTCGGGCCGGTAGACGGGCTGCAGGGGGAAGCCGGAGGCGCTCCGGCGCGCGTCGCTGTCCATGGCGGAACCCTTGCCGTGCGGGCCGGGCAGTCTATGGGACGGACGGCCCCCAAGAAGAAGGCTAACGTCCGCGAACTGCAGCACGGGGGTGCGCGCTCGGGGACGGCGCCGAGGCCGCTGGTAGGCTCACGACAACGAGTGACGAGCGGCCCACCACCCGACGTCGCGGTCCGAGGAGCAGCGAGCAATGACGACCAGCGCCACGCCTCCCTCTCGGTCGGTCGGCAACCAGCAGCCACCGAAGGTCCAACGTCGCGACAACGTGCTGACCGAGCTCTACCGCTCGGCGCTGGGCAAGAAGTACCTCATGGCGATCAGCGGCCTCGTGCTGATGGCCTACGTGCTGATCCACATGATCGGCAACTTCAAGCTGTTCGAGGGCGAGGCGTCGCTCAACGAGTACGCCATCTGGCTGCGCGAGCTCGGCGAGCCGCTGATCCCCGAGTACGGCGCCATCTGGGCCACCCGCGTCATCCTGATCCTGGCCTTCGGCGTGCACATCATCGCCGCCGCCCAGCTCACGCGGATGAACCAGATCTCCCGCGGTCGGAGCCGCTACGCCGAGCGGCACTACGCCGCCGTGGACTTCGCCGGCCGCACGATGCGCTGGACCGGCGTCATCGTCGGGCTGTTCGTGATCTACCACCTGGCCGACCTCACCTGGGGCGTGCAAGCGGTCAACCCCGAGTGGGAGTACCTGGAGGTCTACAACAACGTGGTCGCGAGCTTCGCGAACCCGGTGTCGGCGGCGGTCTACATCGTCGCCAACGCCGCGCTGGGGGTGCACCTCTATCACGGGGCGTGGAGCCTGTTCCAGTCGATGGGCTGGAACAGCCCGCGGTTCAACCACTGGCGGCGCTGGTTCGCCATCGGCTTCGCGCTGCTGATCGCCGTGGGCAACATCTCCATGCCCGTCGCCGTCCAGCTGGGTCTCGTCGGGTGATGCGGGTGCACGGCCCGGCTGGCGCCCAGGCGCTGCCGATCCCCGTCGGTCGAGGAGGCTGATCCGCCATGCAGCTCGACGCCAAGGTGCCCGAGGGTCCGGTCGAGGAGAAGTGGGACAACCACCGCTTCAACCTGAAGCTGGTGAACCCGAACAACAAGCGGCGCTTCTCCATCCTCGTGGTCGGCACCGGGCTGGCGGGGGCCTCGGCTGCTGCGAGCCTCGGCGAGCTCGGCTACGACGTGACCGTGCTGACCTACCACGACTCGCCGCGGCGGGCCCACTCGATCGCCGCTCAGGGCGGCATCAACGCGGCCAAGAACTACCGCAACGACGGCGACTCGATCTACCGGCTGTTCCACGACACGGTCAAGGGCGGCGACTACCGCTCCCGCGAGGCCAACGTCTACCGGCTGGCGCAGGTCTCGAACGCGATCATCGACCAGGCCACGGCCCAGGGCGTCCCCTTCGCACGCGAGTACGGAGGGCTGCTGGACAACCGGAGCTTTGGCGGGGCGCAGGTCTCGCGCACGTTCTACGCCCGCGGCCAGACCGGCCAGCAGCTGCTGCTCGGCGCCTACCAGGCGATGATGCGCCAGGTCCACGCGGGCACCGTCAGCCTGCACAACCGCATCGAGGTGCTCGACGTCGTGATCCACGACGGGCGGGCCCGCGGGGTCATCGCCCGCGACCTGCTGACCGGCGAGATCCTGCGGTACTCCGCCCACGCCGTGGTGCTGGCCACCGGCGGGTACTCCAACGCGTTCTTCCTGTCCACCAACGCCAAGATGTGCAACGCCACCGCCATCTGGCGCGCGCACCGCAAGGGCGCGCTGATGGCCAACCCCTGCTTCACCCAGATCCACCCGACGTGCCTGCCGCAGAGCGACGAGACCCAGTCGAAGCTGACGCTGATGAGCGAGTCGCTGCGCAACGACGGGCGCGTCTGGGTGCCCCAGTCCCACGACGAGGACCGCCATCCCGACGACATCCCCGAGAGCGAGCGCGACTACTACCTCGAGCGGATGTACCCGGCGTTCGGCAACCTCGTCCCCCGCGACATCGCCAGCCGCGCGGCCAAGCGCATGATCGACGAGAACCGTGGCGTGGGGCCGCTGAAGAACGGGGTGTACCTCGACTTCGCGGACGCGATCGCCCGTCTGGGCACCGACCGCGTCGCCGAGCGCTACGGCAACCTGTTCGACATCTACCAGCGCATCACCGGCGAGGACCCCTACAAGGTCCCGATGCGCATCTACCCGGCCCCGCACTACACGATGGGCGGGCTGTGGGTCGACTACAACCTGGAGACCACCATCCCCAGCCTGTACGCGATCGGGGAGGCGAACTTCTCCGACCACGGCGCCAACCGCCTGGGTGCCAGCGCGCTGATGCAGGGGCTGGCCGACGGCTACTTCGTGCTGCCCTACACCATCGGCGACGGGCTCGCCCCACGCCTGGGCGAGCAGCCGCTGCCCACCGACCACGAGGCCTTCGAGGAGGCGGCCGCACAGGTCCGAGGGCGCATCGAGGGGCTGCTGGCCGTCAACGGCTCGCGCACCGTGGACTGGTTCCACCGCCAGCTCGGCAGGATCCTGTGGGACCACTGCGGCATGAGCCGCAACCAGCCGGGGCTGGAGAAGGCGATCACCGAGATCAAGGCCCTGCGCGAGGAGTTCTACACCGACGTCAACGTGACCGGTCAGAACGAGGACTACAACCAGGCCCTCGAGAAGGCCGGACGCGTGCAGGACTTCTTCGAGCTCGGCGAGCTCATGTGCCGCGATGCCCTGTACCGCGAGGAGTCCTGCGGCGGCCACTTCCGCGAGGAGCACCAGACCGACGACGGGGAGGCGCTGCGCGATGACGACCGCTTCGCCCACGTGGCGGCCTGGGGCTGGAACGGGCATGGCGAGGAGCCGTCGCTGACCGTGGAGCCGCTCCAGTTCGAGCACGTGACGATCGCCACGCGCAGCTACAAGTAGCCAGCCCGAGCCGCGGAGCCACCAGCCATGGACCTCACCCTTCGGATCTGGCGACAGCCCCACCACGACGCCCCGGGCGACTTCGTGCGGTACCAGGTGACCGACGTGCCCCGGGAGGCGTCGTTCCTCGAGATGCTCGACCTGCTCAACGAGCAGCTCATGGCACGCAACGAGGAGCCGGTCGTCTTCGAGTCCGACTGCCGCGAGGGCATCTGCGGCACGTGCGGGGTGATGATCGACGGGCGACCGCACGGCCCGTGGCAGAACACCGCGACGTGCCAGCTGCACATGCGCGCCTACCGCGACGGCGACGAGATCACCGTCGAGCCCTGGCGCGCCGCCGGCTTCCCGGTGATCAAGGACCTCGCGGTCGACCGCAGCGCCTTCGACCGGATCATCGAGGCGGGCGGCTACATCAGCACCCCGACCGGCGCGGCGCCCGACGCGAACATGATCCCGGTCGACAAGGCCACCGCCGACCGCGCCTTCGAGGCGGCGGCCTGCATCGGCTGCGGCGCCTGCGTGGCCGCCTGCCCCAACGGCGCCGCGCAGCTGTTCGCCGGCGCCAAGGTCGCCCAGCTCAACATGCTGCCCCAGGGCCAGCCCGAGCGGTACCAGCGCGCCACCGAGGTCGTGGACACCATGGAGGCGTTCTTCGGCTCGTGCACCAACCACGGCGAGTGCCAGGCGGCCTGCCCCAAGGACATCTCGGTGGACGTCATCGCCTGGCTCAACCGCGACTACCGCAAGGCCAAGCTGTCGGGCGCACGGGCCAGCTGACGCGGCCCGCGGCGGCCGGGAGCGTCGGGCTGGTCGTGCGTCAGCGCGCGGCCTCGATGAACAGCGCCGAGCGGTAGTAGCGCAGCTCGGCGATCGACTCGCGGATGTCGGCCAGGGCCCGGTGGTCGCCCTGCTTGGGCGGCGCGCCGGACAGGACCTCGGGGTGCCAGCGGCGCGCCAGCTCCTTGAGGGTGGACACGTCGACGTTGCGGTAGTGCAGGTGCGCCTCGAGCGCCGGCATGTGCAGCGTGAGGAAGGCCCGGTCGGCGTGCACGCTGTTGCCGGCCAGCGGCGCGGTCCGCGGCTCGGGCACGTGGCGACGCACGAAGTCCAGCAGCTGCTGCTCGGCCGCGGCCAGCGACAGCTCGGAGGCCGCCACCGCCTCGGTCAGCCCGCTGGCGGCGTGCATCCGCGCCACGACCTCGGGCATGCGCGCCAGCGCCGCCGGCGGCTGATGGATGACGAGGTCGGGACCCTCACGCACCTGGGTGAGGGTGCCATCGGTGATGATCACCGCGGCCTCGACGATCACGTCCTGCGCCGGGTCGAGGCCGGTCATCTCCAGGTCGATCCACACCAGCGGCTGGGCCAGCGGCGCGTCCTGCGCTGCCTGCGCCTGCTGCTGGGCGTGCTCCTGCGCCTCGCTCATGGCTCCTCCCCGATCATCGACAGCTCCAGCCAGCGCTCCTCCAGGCGGTCGTGCTCCTCGGTGACCTGCGCCAGCTCGGTGGCCACCTCCTGCTGGCGCGCGTGGTCGAGGTCGGCGCCGGCGAGCTCGGCGTGCAGCGCCTCCTTGCGGGCGGCGAGCTCCTCCAGGCGGGCCTCGGCCTCGGCGAGCTCGCGCTCCTCGCGGAAGGTGCGCTTGCGGGCACGCCCGCGCTGGGCGTCGCGACCGCTCTCGGCGCGGTCGGCGCTGGTCGTCGCGGCACGCTGGGTCCGCTCGGTGCGCCGCCGGTCGCGGGCCTGCTCCTGCTGGTCGCTGCGCCACTGCCGCCAGCCACCGGGGTGGTGACGCAGCGTCGCGCCCTCGACCGACACCACGTCGCCGCACACCCGGTCCAGCAGGAACCGGTCGTGGCTGGCCACCACCAACGCCCCCGGCCAGGTGTCGAGCAGCTCCTCGAGCACCGCGAGGGTGTCCAGGTCGAGGTCGTTGGTGGGCTCGTCGAGCAGCAGCACGTTCGGGGCGCGCGCCAGCACGCGCAGCAGCTCGAGGCGGCGGCGCTCGCCACCCGAGAGGTCGCCGACCACCGCGCGCTGCAGCGACGCGTCGAACAGGAACCGCTCCAGCAGCTCGCTGGCCGAGAGCCGCCGCTGCCCCGGGCCCAGCGAGACGCTGCGCACCTCCTCGTCGACGACGTCGTGCACCCGCGCGGTGAGCGCGAGATCGTCGGCGACCTGGCGGTAGAAGCCCACGCGCACCGTCTCGCCGGCGTCGCGGCGTCCCGCGGCGGGGGCGAGCTCGCCGGCCAGCAGCGCCAGCAGCGTGGTCTTGCCCGAGCCGTTGGGGCCGACGACCCCCATGCGCTCGCGTGGGTCGAGCCGCCAGTCCACCTCCGAGAGCACCCAGCGGTCCCCGAGCTGCACGCCGGCGCGGTGCAGCTCCACGACCTTGCTGCCCAGGCGCGGGGTGGGCAGCGCCAGCGACAGGCGTGACTCGTCGGGCTGGGCGTCGTCGGCGGCCTCGAGCGCGGCGTGGGCGCGCTGCACGCGAGCGCGTGACTTCGACGAGCGCGCCTTGGGGCCCTGGCGCAGGTAGGCGAGCTCCTCGCGGGCACGGTTGGCGGCGCGGCGGGCCTCGGCGGCTGCCTGCTCGCGGCGCTCCTCGCGCGCCTCGAGGTAGCTCGCGTAGCCGCCGCGGTGGGCGTGCAGCGCGCCGGCGTGCACCTCCACGACCCGGTTGGCCACCGCGTCGAGCAGGTAGCGGTCGTGGGTGACCAGCAGCAGCGCACCGCTCCAGCGAGCCAGGCGCGCTTCGAGCCACTCGACGGCGTCGACGTCGAGGTGGTTGGTGGGCTCGTCGAGCAGCAGCACCTCGGGCGGGTCGGCGAGGGCAGCGGCCAGCGCGATGCGCTTGCGCTCCCCTCCCGAGCGGCCGCGGATCGGGCGGTCGACCTCGGCCACGCCGAGGCGGTCCAGCGCGGCGCGGGCGGCGGCGTCCACCTCCCACCCGCCGTGCTGGCTCATCGCCTCCTCGGCGGCCTGGTAGGCGGCCAGCGCGTCGCGGTCATCGGGGCGCTCGGCCACCGCGCGGGTGGCGGCGGCCAACGAGCGTGCCGCCCGAGCGGCCGGCGTGTCCGCGGCGAGCACGACCTCGGACGGCGTGGCGGCATCGGGCAGCGTCGCCTCCTGCTCCAGCAGGTGGACCCGTGCCTGCCGGGCGTGGACCACCGAGCCGGCGTCGGGCTCCTCACGGCCGGCTGCGAGCATCAGCAGCGTGGACTTCCCCGACCCGTTCACGCCGACCACACCCACGCGGTCGCCCCGCTCGACGCCGAGCGTGGCGCCCTCGAGCACGACGCGGTCGCCGTAGACCTTGCGCACCTCGTGCAGGCCGAGCACGGTCATGGCGCGCCCGCCGCTCGACGAGGGCCGCCGCCGCTGCGCCTCACCGGAGCAGGCCGACGGCGTCGCGGACGGCCGCCATCGTCTCGGCGGCCACCGCGCGTGCCCGGTCGGCGCCCTCGTGCAGGGCCTGCTCGACCGTGCCCGGCTCGTCAGCGAGCTCGGCGCGCCGGTCGCGCACCGGGCGCAGGAACGCGTTGACGGCCTCGGCGACCTCGCCCTTGAACGTGCCGTATCCCGCCCCGGCGTAGCGCTGCTCGAGCGTGGGGATGTCCTCGCCGGTCACGGCGCTGAGGAGGTCGAGCAGGTTGGTGATCCCCGGCTTGTCGTCGCCGGCGCGGATCTCGGTGCCCGAGTCGGTCACCGCGCGCTTGATCTTCTTCTCGGTGGCCTTCTCGGTGTCGGACAGCAGCAACGTCCCGCTCTCGGGCAGCGACTTGGACATCTTGCGGTCGGCGTGCTGCAGGTCCATGACGCGCGCCCCGGCGGTGGGGAAGGTCGGGGTGGGCACGGTGAAGGTCTCGCCGAACCGGTGATTGAAGCGCTCGGCGATCGTCCGCGACAGCTCGAGGTGCTGGCGCTGGTCAGCGCCGATCGGCACCTCGTCGGCCTGGTAGAGCAGGATGTCGGCGGCCTGCAGCACCGGATAGGTGAGCAGGCCCGCGGAGACGCCCTGCTTGCCCTCGCCCTTCTCCTTGAACTGCGTCATGCGGTGCAGCTCGCCGTAGGAGGCCACGCACTGCAGGATCCAGGCCAGCTCGGTGTGCTCGCGCACGTGGGACTGCACGAACACCGTCGCGGTGCGCGGGTCGAGGCCGGCCGCCAGCAGCCACGTCGCGAGCTCGTGGGTGCCCTGGCGGAGCTCGTCGGCCTCGTAGGGCACCGTCATCGCATGCAGGTCGACGATGCAGAAGAAGTGGTTCGGGGCCTGCTGCTCCGCCCAGCGCCGGATCGCCCCGACGTAGTTGCCGAGGTGCAGGTCACCGGTCGGCTGGATGCCGCTGAGCACACGGGCCACGGATGTCCTCCTGACGGTCGTCGGGCGCGGGGAATGGTAGGCACCGCGCAGCCGCGGTGTCACGGCGGGCCGACGGGGCCGCTGATCGGGCGGGTCAGCGCGCGCCAGCACCGGAGGCGGCGGTGCGCCCGGCGGGACGCAGCACGCCGGCCAGGGCCACGAGCGTCAGTGCGGCCAGGGCTGCGAGGGCGAGGCTCGCCCGCAGGCCGGCGAGCTCGGCGATCCCGCCCACCGTGGGCGGCGCCATGATCGTGCCGCTGCGCGCGGCCACCGACGCCCAGGCGATCCCCTGGCCCGCGGCGACCCCGGGCAGGGTGCCCGCGGCCAGGAACATCGCCGGCACCACGGTCGCCAGCCCGAGGCCGACCAGGGCGAAGCCCAGCGCTGCCGTCGTCCAGGAGCCGGCGACGGCAGCCAGCGCGAGTCCGGCGCCGGCGACGAGCGCGCCAGAGCGGCTGGTGCGCACCGTGCCGAGGCGACGCACCACCGGGTCGCCGAGCGCCCGCCCGACCAGCTGCACCGCCGCATAGGCCACGAACCCGAGGCCCGCGATGCCCTGCGGGGCATCCAGCGTGCCGGCGAGGTGCACCGCCGCCCAGTCGGCGGGCACGCTCTCCAGGATCCCGAGCAGGCCGGCCACGCCCAGCAGGACACCGGCTGGGGCGAGCGCTGCGAGCCCCGCACCGAGCCGGGCTCGCAGCCCGCCGCGGCTAGTCGACGCGTCCGCGGCCGCGCCAGCGCCGCCCCGCGAGGCGGGCGCTCCTGCGTCCTCCGAGCCGGGCAGCAGCCCGCGTCCGGCCAGCGCCACGACGACCAGCAGCAGCGCGGCCACCGCCGGCAGGAACGTCGTGGCCCCTACGCCGAGACCGGCCGCGGCGCTGCTGGCAAGCGCACCGGCCAGCGCGCCGCCGCTCCAGCACGCGTGGAAGCCGTTGACGATCGAGCGGCCGTAGCGCTGCTGCACCGCGACCGCGTGGGTGTTCATGGCCGCGTCCATGGCCCCCTCGGTCACGCCGAGCAGTGCCAGAGCGCCTGCGAGCAGGGCCGGGCCACCCGCGAAGGGGACCAGCGCCAGCGACAGCGGCAGCGCGAGCGCGGCGGCCGCGGTCGCACCCCGCGAGCCGCGGCGTGCGAGCACCGGCCCCACGGCGAGGCTGGCCGCCAGCGCCCCGACCGGCAGGCCGACCAGCACCAGGCCCAGGCGGCCCTCGGACAGCCCGAGCGCTGCCTGCAGCTCGGGGATCCGCGGCAGCCACGCTCCCAACGCCGCACCGTTGGCAGCGAACATGAGCACCACCGCCAACCGAGCATGGCGGTCCGTGAGCCGGGCGCTGCGGTGCGCGCGGCGAGCGTGGTGGGGCGAGGAGCGCCGCATCATGCCACGCTAACCTCCCACCGCAGAGCGCAGGCACCGCAGAGCGCAGGCACCGC
>Ga0207421_10001488_pt1 | contig 30057 bp, 36 predicted proteins | sample SodLakKL_010_SED_4_FD_187542 | JGI IMG/M metagenome (GOLD analysis project Ga0207421, IMG submission 187542) | Alkaline sediment microbial communities from Lake Tanatar, Kulunda Steppe, Russia - 8KL_010_SED (SPAdes) (version 2) | ecosystem: Environmental > Aquatic > Non-marine Saline and...
CGAAAGGGCGCCGGCGCACGCCGGCGGTCCGGCGCCCCTTGGGTTCCGGACGGAACCCCTGGAAGAGCCCGACCCTCGGGCCGAAGGCCTTAAGGGTCACGCCCTTTTGGCAAACCCCCGAAACCGCTCACTGCGCTCAATGAGCTCATCGTGCGTGCCCTCATCCACGATCTCGCCGGCCTCCATGATATAGATCCTGTCACACGGCTGCACCGTACTTATGCGGTGGGCGATCATAATAATGGTCTTTGTGTGCATGAGAGTATAAATGGCATCCATGACCGCGGTCTCTGTAATGCTGTCGAGCGCGCTTGTCGCCTCGTCCATGACAAGGATATCCGGGTCGTGGTACAGGGCGCGTGCAATACCGATGCGCTGGCGCTGGCCGCCTGAAAGGCGCACTCCCCGTTCCCCCACTAAAGTATCATAGCCTTGCGGCAGTTCTTCGGTAATAAACCGGTCCAGGTTCGCTATTTCAGCGGCCCACCTGACCATATCCTGGTCTATATCTTTATCTGGAACCCCGAAGGCGATGTTGCGGGTAACCGTATCATCGCTCAAGTAGATGAACTGGGGCACATAACCGATGTTCCTCTGCCAGTTGACCAGGTTTGACTCGTTGACCTCCACCTCGTCAATTAGCAGAGACCCTTCCTGGGGGGTAAGCAGGCCTAAAATAATGTCCACCAGGGTGGTTTTACCGGCCCCGGTGGGGCCGACAAAGGCAACGGTAGTATTATATTCAATAGTTAAGTTGATATCCTTGATCACCGGTATACCGGCACCCGGGTAGTTGAAAGTTATATCTTTCAAACAAATTTCTTTTTCAAAGGGAAGCGGCTCGGGCAAGGTCTTTTTGGCCGGCAGGGATTCCGCCCCGGGGTTGCTTCCGGTCATGAGATCTTCATAGACCCGGTCCAGCACGGCCCGGTTGAACTGCATCTGGGTAAAGTTTTTGAACAGATCCTGCAGGGCCGGCATAAGGCGGTAACCGGCAAAAGCAAACAGTCCGGCCAGGGGTATGACCTGGCGGGCATCCTCGCGGGTAAGCAGGATGATCAATACAAAGATGATGATCCCCCCGAAGGCAATCGCCTCCATGGCAAACCGGGGCACCTGGCCGATAACGGCGTTCCAGGACTGCAGGCGGGCCTGCTTCAGGGAGTGCTTCGAAAAGGTCTGCAGGAAATGGGCCTCGCGGTTCATGACCTTGATTTCCTTGATGCCCCCGAAGGCCTCGTTCACAGTCTTGAAACGCATCTTGTTGGCCTGCATGCGCAGGGCACCCCTCTGCTTTAAGTTTTGGTTGATCCGCCAGAAGATGCCCCCGTAGGCGCCGCCCAGTACAACCAGGGCGGCCAGCGAAATCCAGGGGTCAACCCAGAAGAGCATTATCAGCATGAAGACGGCCACCATGCCCTTGGTGATGATCGTCAACATCGGGATCAGGTAGCTGTCGGTTAAATGCTTGATCTCACCGAGCACGTTTTTGCTCAAATCGGCGCTGTTCTGGTTTAAAAAATACACGTAAGGCATGGACAGATATTTTTCCAGCAGGCGCCTGGCCAGGCGGTGATTGTTCATCCAGGCAAACCGTAATTTAAGCCAGGTGGCAAAAGCTGAAATGCCGTTTGATATAAAGATAATAGCGAACATCACAAAGCCGGCGAAGATTATAAAGCGGTTGACGCTGTTGAAGCCGAAGGTTTCATAGACCCACAGCAGGTAACGGTTTTCAAAGACCAGATCGGGATCCATCACCAGGCTGATGAAGGGCATCACCGAGGCCACCCCTACGGCCTGCGAAAAAGCCATGGCGGTGATAGCTATGAGCAACGCCCCCACCTGGAGCTTTTCCCGGCGGGTGAGGATATATCTTAATTTTTGAATGGTGTCCGGCATTTAAAAAGCCTCTTTTCTTCCAGTGTCAAAGAAACGGATCCATCGTCTTCATTGCGGTATAGGGGCACACCTCCTCTGGGGAGGAATATCCTCTTTGTATATCGCTACGCTACGGTGATGCTCGAACCGTCATTGTAATCAGCTTACGGCAAAGAAAGGCGCACCTGGCCGCCTTTCTTGCCGGAAAGCTTATCACGCACGTCAGCAAGCAGTAAATCTTTAAACCAGGCTCAGGATGTTAAAGACCCGGTTATACCCGGTTAAATTTTCTTCGTCTTCATAGCGCCAGGTTAAGGTAAGCTGGTCTGGTTCAGGCCTGAAACTGTCCTCTTCCGGGCGCTTGATGACCGGTTTTATATTTAACCCGCGCAGGGTGTTTTTTAAGATCTGCTCAACTTCGTCGTCGGGGCCGTAAAGAACCACCTGTTCGGCCGAACCTTCGCTTAAATGCTCTGCGACCAGTTCTTCCACGGCGGCGTTGATGTTTAAGATCTGCTGGTAGGAACTGCGGACAAAGTTGTAGGTCAGCCTGGTTTTTTCCTTCATCCCCTTGGGGGTGAGGATATAGCGCACGGTGCGGGTATTTAACTTTTCCACCTTGATCAGGCCCTTGCGGACCATTTTTTTAAGCAGGATATTTACCGCACCTAAAGAAAGTCCGGTGCGCTTGGAGATCTTGCGCTGGGTGGTGATTTCATTGTCCTGGAGATGGGAAAGGATCTGGTATTCGCTTTCCATATAAGCTCCCTTTGAAAGGGGACAAACCTCCAGCAGAGGAATGTCCCCTCTTTCGTTGGCAGAATAACTGTTTTACCGCTTTTTGTTCATCTTGTGAACCATATTATAGCCACCGGTACAGAAAGTCAAGAATTAATTTACACAAAAGCAAAATTCTTTGCCCCTTTCCCCCTATAAAAGTTTAAGGTTTGCTGTAGATCCAGCGGCCCGGTTGGTGCAACTCTGCCGGTTTAACCCCTTGGTCGACTTAACCCCGCCTCCCGGTTACGCTGTTCCCGCCGCTTTAAACTCCAACCCGGACTTTGTGCTCCCTCCCCAACCCCGGCTATAATGAGCAGGCTTCACCAGTTAAGGATTAAAAATTCAGAGCTGAAAGGAGGTGACAAAAATGGCTGTAAACATCAACCCGATCGCGACTCGCCTGCAGCTGCGGTTAAACACCGGGCTGGATGAAAACTTCAACCCCATCTACCGCACCCGCTCCTTCTCGGGCGTCAAACCGGCCGCCGGCAACGAAGACCTCTTCGCGCTGGCCCAGGAGCTGGAGAGCCTGCAGGTGCACACCCTCAACTCGGTGCGCCGGATGGACGAGGTGGAACTGGAAGAACTGTAGGACTAAGCTGTAAAAATATCACGGAAAGGAGGATCTAAACCTTGACTGAAACCCTGCAAATGATCTTTGAAAATACCGAGGGCCGCAATTCCACCATCTCGGTGGCAGACCCGAACTCAGAACTGACCCCGATCGAAGTGGAAGCGGTAATGGATTCCATCATCAGCCGCAACGTCTTTGATACCACCGGCGGTGAGCTCGTCGCCAAGGTGCGCGCCCAGATAGTTTCCAGGGCTGTGAACGTGCTCGGTGAGTTTTAAATAAAGGGGGCTTCCCGGCCTCCTCTCAACCCCTCCCCTGCCTAAAAGGGGAGGGGCCTTTTTAAAGGAGGTGATTTAGCTCGTGGTAACCGAAGAAATGGTTGGCTTAATCGGCAATTTCGGCTTCCCGGTGGCGGTAAGCATTTACCTGCTGGTCCGCCTGGAAGGCAAGCTTGAAACCCTGACCGAAAGCATCCATTCTCTTTCCGAAGTCCTGATCAGAAACCGCTAGCCGGATTTAAAGCCCTCCCGCTTCGGGAGGGCGATCACAATTAGAACGGAGGTTATATCGATGAGCAAACCGGTTATCGTGCTTGATCCCGGCCATGGCGGTTACGACCCCGGAGCCGTGGCTTTTGGGCTGGAAGAAAAAACCCTCAACCTGAACCTGGCCCTGGAAGTGGCCTCCAGGCTGGAGGGAATCAAAGCTTTGCTAACCAGGGACCGGGACGTATTTGTCACCCTGGCCGACCGGGTCGCCTTGAGCAGGAGGGCCGGACCGGAGCTGTTCCTCTCCCTGCATGCCAATGCCGGGGGCGGCCGCGGGTTTGAATCCTTTATTGCAAGGGGCTTGCCCGGTGGCCACCGGGCCGTAGAAAAGCAAAGCAAGATCCACGGCCGGATCATGTCCGCCCTGAAACCCTGGACAATCATCGACCGGGGCCTGAAACAGGCCGCCTTTTACGTGCTCAGGCACAACCCATTCCCGGCGGTGCTGATTGAATCACTTTTTATCGACAACGAACGGGAAGCGGGCCTCTGGCGGGACTCCCGCTTCGTCAGCGCCCTGGCTGGCGGCGTGGTCCGGGGCATATATGAAGCCCTTGGCCTTTCGCCTGCCAGCGACAAAATCAGGGAACTTGACCCCGGCAGCTCCGGCCCCGGGACCCTCTATACCGTCCAGGTGGGAGCTTTCGCCTACCTTGAAAACGCCCGGCAGAGGCTGGCTGAAGCCAGGGAAGCCGGGTTCAAAGATGCCTACATCTACCACAAACAGTACTCAAGCTAAACTTTGCCTTTAAAAAGCAGTGAAGCCGGTATTAATACCGGCCTCACTGCTTTTTGGCACTGGGAAATAACTGGTAGTTGTAAAAAGAGTCTTGTTTTGATCAGTACAGCTTTGGCCTAAGATTAATAATTAAGGCCTGGATTCGTCATTTAGGATTACGGCCGCCAAATCCTCCACTACCCGGCCCCAGGTCCTGGCGCTAATGTCTTCGAGCATCCTCACCAGCGATTCCCGATCGGAAACGGGCCTGATCCGGCTCAAATTCCGTTCATGGGCCAGCTCGGCGATTTTCATTCTCTGGATCATATTTTCCCTGGAAAAGAAACAGGGGACAGTATGTCCCCCTTGCAATTTAAAATGGCATTTTGGCTGTCCCGGCCCGACGTCCTGAACCTCATCGATTCCCGTAACGTCAAAATAGTTGATATACCCGGTAGCCCCGTCATTTTCATAATCTGGGATGCGCATTTTTAAAGGAACCAGGGCCAGGTCCGGCGTAAAGGTCAGCGGCAGCGAATTGCTGCGGCCGAAGATTTTGTGCAGGTTGCGGCGCAGAGCTGTTAAATCAATATTAAAGCCGGCGGCGATTGCTTTGAGTACAGACTTCATTCGGCGCTGTTCCAACCTTGTTTTGCCATCCCTGGTATAGATGCGGACTGCATTTCCACCCCTTGCTCCGTAGCAAGGCTCCAATGCTACAATCGATTCATGTACGGTTTGACTATTTTTGTTCATTACTTCCTCCCTGCTCATATTATATTGTCATTACTGGAAGACTCCTTTTAACCCCTTCCTGTGCAGGCCAGCGTTTCCCGTAGTCCCGGGCGTCGGCCGCAAGACCTCATATATATTACTCTATTATTAAATTTATATCAAGAAAAATTTTAAGTTTACTATAATTCATAACCATATATTGTTGTAAACGCTTAATTTTGAGTTTGTGACTTTTTAGTGTATATATACTTACTTAATATTTTTACTATATAATTTTTACTATAATATAATAATTGATATTCATATTATTTGCAGGAATTAAACAAAATATAACCGCCCTTAGCAAAACTATGGCCAGGGCGGAAAAAAAGTTGAACAGGTCCAGGATAAAGACCGTTTGGCGCACTGAAAATCCAAGTAAAAGCAGGATGTGGTGGATGTGATTTTTATCAGCCTTTAGGAGTTTTGTTTTTTAGTTTGAGATTATTTTATGGAGCAGATTGAAATGCTTAAATAAATACCCGTTTACCAGGTAGCGGATCAAAACCAGGGCCAGCAGGATGCCGGCCCCGTTGATCAATACATCGACCGCAGAAGCATTTCTGCCCGGCACAAAAGACTGGTGCAGTTCATCAATAATACCGTAGCAAAAAGCGAACCCGAAGCTGTTCACCGCCGCCTTCAGGTCCCAGCCCAGCCAGCTTTTGTTGAAGGCCCGGTACACCAGCAGGGCCAGCAAACCGTAGCCGCCCAGATGGCCGAGCTTGACCGGAACGGGAAACCGTTCCAGGGCCGGGCTGCCTGAAGGCTGGGCTGAAAAATAAAAGATCAGTCCCATCTGGATTAAAACCGGCAGCCACAGGCTGATTATGGCTATAGCCCGTGCTTTGCATAATCCGTCTTTCAACTAATGCGCAAGCCCCTTTCCAGGTTTCTTGATCATGAACAGTTTATACCGGGTGGACAAAGACATGCCCTGCACCGGACCCAGCTTTAACCGGGTTGTTTAATTTTATTAACACGTCTTTATTTTCTGCTATTTTGCCTTGCTTTACAGGTTCTTTTCATATATAATAACATATAATAGAAATTTTAAAGTGGACCTGCATCTTTAACATTTTTTTATCATTAAGGAGGAGAAACATGAAAAAAACATTAACCGGTATCATACTTGTTATGATGGCGATCGCCTTGCTGGCGGGCCTGACGTTCGCTCAGAGCACTTATGTAGAACCACCGGAAGACGAACCGGATGTTCCCGATGAGTGGATCAAAATTGAGATCCTGGACAAACACGAAATCTACCTTTCCTTAGAAAACCCCGAAGTAACTTTAACTGTCACCGTCCCGGAAGAATACGAACCTTACGATCTTAGCTGGTACTCTGAAGACCCCGATGTAGCCACGGTTACCGCCATGAGCCAGGCCCTGGTAACCCGCCAGGATGTGGGAGGCACCTGGATCGTAGCCCAGGTGGATACTGAAGATGAAACTTACTACGACGCCACTGCCGTGCACGTCCTGGACGAAGAACCTGAACCCACCCCGCCCACTGCAGGCGGCATGAGCACCACCATTTATACCCTGATCGGGCTGGCCCTTTTGATCGCGGCGCTGCCCGTCTACAGAAAACTGCAGCAGGAAAGCTAAGTTTTAACCGCCCTTGACAGCTGCTGTTATTTAACGTAATTTAAAAACTGGCAGGCATTCCAATCATGGATTGCCTGTCAGTTTTTCAAAAGGGGGACCGGTGCTTGACTCTAAACCCAAAAAAGATAGCAGCGCTCACCGCCCTTGGGATTCTCCTTATCGTTGGCGCTGCGCTGTGGCTTTTTGTCTTTGAGCGTGCCCCGGAAGAAACCCCGGCAGAAGAACCGGCCGAAACCGGGGTGGCAGAAACCGAAGAGGCCGACCAGGATGAAACAGCAGAAAAAGAAAATGACACGGAAAAAGAAGAACCTGAATACCCCGGCAACCGGGCCAACATCCTTCTGCTCGGATTTGACGAACGCGGCCTGAGCGATGCCATCGTAATCATTTCCTACGATATCGAGACTTTTGAAACCGCCTTCATCGCCATCAAGCGCGATACCTACGTCGATTTTCAGACCTGGTCTCCCAAAGGCGAGGGCCACAGCGCCCTGGGCTGGGCCAGTTATGTCGGCATGGGTTACGGCGGCGATGATTACCGCGGCGGGGCCCGCTACATGGCCGAAACAATTGAAGAACTGCTCGGGATCAGGATCACCTCGTACGCCGGCATTACCTTCGACGGCTTTGTGGAGCTGATCGATTCCCTGGGCGGGGTCAAACTCGAGGTAGATCCCCGGTTTGCCGAAAGAAACACCGATCCTCTCACCCCGGGCCACCGCCTTTTAAGCGGCGAAGAAGCCTTGATCTTTGCCCGACACCGCCAGGATCCCCGCATTCCCGAGCCGGGATCGCAAAGTGAAGACGGCGACCGGGTGCGGCGCAACCAGCAGCTTCTACATGCTGCCTTCGAACGGTGCCGCGATCTTTCCACCGACGAGCTGCTTGATATCTATGAGCAAATGGAAGACCAGATCCACACCAACATGGAACGGTGGGATCTTTTAACCCTGGCCAATATTTTCTACAACAAGGACCCCGAATTAATCGATAAAGTGGTCCTGCCCGGAGAACATGAAACCGTTTATGAGGAAAAACTGGGAGAAGAGATCGAATACTACTTTCTAAACGAAGAGGAGAGCGCCGAGCTGCTGCAGGAGCTGGGGTTGAAGTAAAGCCCCGGGGCCAGCAGGTTTGATCCGGTTGTAAACAGGTATAAAAAGAAGGGGTTACAATAATGCGCGCAAATAAGGTTCTAAAATTCCTGGCTCTCGGCGCCCTGATCCTGGTCATAGTAGCCGGGACCGGCTTATGGGTCTACTCTCATTACTTCACCCTCCACCCGGCGGTAGAGCGCGAGCTGCGCGAACAGTTCGGCGATGCGTTTTTTGACGAATTTAACGAGCTGGAAGAAGCAGAACCAGAACCCGACCCCGAACAAACCAGCCCGGAGGAGATCGTCGAACGCTACGAGCACAAGTTTGAAAGCCTGGAGGAAAGGGCCCACGAACGGCTGGAAGACCTGTTTGAAAAAGCCATGGCCGATTACCACCAGCAAAAAGCAGAAGGCACCTTCGATCGGTTTAAATTCGTCAACAAATACATCCAGGCCGGCCGTCTTTTGGAAAAACAGGTTGACGCGGTGTTCTATGCCCTGCTTGAGCAGATGGAAACCGAGCTGAAACAGGAAGATCTGCCCACCGACGTCGTTGATGAAGCTGAAGAAAAGTACGAAGAAGCCAAAAAAGAACAGCACCGCGAACTGTTTGGACGGATGCGCGAAAAACTTGACTAACCCGGATTTCCGCCGGCCTCCTCTTTTTTATACAATTCTCCACTTTTGAAGAACTTTGGCAGGATACTCCCTTAATAAAGGCGAATATCAAAGTTAAGAACACCGGAGATAAAACCCACCATTGGTGATAAACCACCGCAGCAGAAACGGAGTGGCTTAATGCTGACCAGGCTATTTATCGTCCCTCTTCTTTTATTCTTCCTTGTTATTGCCGGTTGTGAACAGGACCATACCTATCAAGGCGAGATGAAAAACGGCCGGCCCCATGGAACCGGAACCCTAATCTACCAGGGCGGAGCCGTATACGAAGGCGAATTCAACATGGGCAAACGCTGCGGCTGGGGGGTCTGGGAACATCCCAACGGCACCAGCTACGAGGGACAGTGGCAGGATGACCTGTATCACGGATACGGCATTTTGACCATCCCCGACAACCTGAGCTATGAAGGCCACTTCAAAGCGGGTTTAAAGCACGGCCAGGGAATCCAAACCTGGGCCGACGGCCGCCGCTACCAAGGTCAGTGGAAGGAAGGCCGCCGGCACGGCGCAGGAACTATGTATTATCCCGACGGCTCCCGCTTTGAAGGCGGGTGGAAAAACGGCCGCCAGCACGGACCGGGAACCCTGTATGAAGCAGACGGCGAAGTTTTAACCGGAGAGTGGGAAAACGGCCAACTCGAATCCATTCCGGTAGAAAATATTTCTCTGGATCAAAGCGAGCTCACCCTGACCGCGGAAGCAGACCCGGAAGAACTAACCGCATCGATATACCCCGAAGACGCATCCGGTCCAGAGATCAGCTGGTCCTCGAGCGATCCCGAAGTAGCCACAGTGGAGGAGGGCCTGGTAACCCCCAGGCAGAGCGGCGAAGCGATTATTACCGCCACCGCCGTGGGCAAAGATGTAAAGCAACAATGCACGGTAATCGTAACCGATCCACACGAACCCCCCGAACCCTCCATACCCGTAGCAGGCATCAGTATTGAACAGCCCTGGTTAAACCTGCGCGAAGACGACGCGCCGGAAAGGCTTATAGCAGTTATAGAGCCTCCGGATGCGGACACTCAAACCCTGATCTGGTCTTCAAACGACCCGCAGATAGCCTCTGTCGACCAGCAGGGCTGGGTTACGCCCCATGAAACCGGCAGAACAGAAATCACGGTCCAGACTGAAGATGGCGGCTTCACCGACACCTGCCGGGTGACCGTGCGCCGTGCCCTTGGCTTTGACAGCGACTGATCCCATAAAAAGAGGTCGGGTTCGCTTACCCGACCTCCGGCAATAATTATCCTCAAGTTATCTTTTTATTTTTGAATAGTTTTTTTAACGGCTTTTTTAACCCGGCTTTTTTTGCTCCTGCTTTCATCCCCGTAACTGCTGTAGTAGTACTGGTAGCCGTTATAATAGGAGCGGCTGTGGGGCATGTTGTTGATCACCAGCCCGATCACGTTGGCATGGACCTTGTAAAACTGCTCCAGGGCGCTCTGGGCTTCATCCTTGCGGACTACCCCGTAATCTAACACCACCAGGGTCCCGTCCGCCAGCCGGGAAATCAGGGCGGCATCGGTAACAGCAATTACCGGCGGTGAATCATAGATAATATATTCAAAGCGCCTGGCGAACTCTTCATTCAACACTTCCATCCGCTTCGATGACAGCATCTCCGCCGGGTAAGGGGGAACCGGTCCGCTTGGCAGTATATACAGGTTTTTTTCTTCATCACTTTTCCTGATCACTTCGTTTAGATTAAGCCCTTCTTTGAAAATCAGGCTTGATAATCCTGGCTCATTCTCCAAGTTGAAAAACTTATGGATAGTGGGCCGGCGCAAATCGGCGTCGATCAAAAGCACCGAAGATTCCCGCCGGGCTAAAGTCACGGCCAGGTTGGCCGCCACGGTCGACTTGCCGCAGGCCGGGTTGGCCCCGGCAATGAGGATCCTTTTCACCGGCTTATCTATACTGCTGTACTGAATATTGGTTCTTAACGTCCGGAAGGCTTCCGCCGGCGGCGAGCGGGGATTGCTGCGGGCAAAAAGACTCTCGCCTTCGACTTTTGGCACCACCCCGATCACCGGCACCTCTAAAAGCTGCTGAGCTTCGCCGGGGTCTTTAACAGACTGGTCCAGGTATTCGATCAGGAAAGCAAGACCAAAGGCCGCCATCAAACCAACCACAAAGGCTACCGCCACATTAAGTTCAATTCTCGGGCTGACCGGCCCGCGCGGGGTCACCGCTTCGTCGATCACACTGACGTTTTCAATTTGCATAATTTCGACAACCTGTTCCTTGAACACCCGGGCCATCTCGTTGGCTATATCGCGGGCCAGGACAGGATCGGGATCGGTCACATCGACCGTGAACAGTTCCGTATCGCGAACCGCCTGGACATCTACCTTTTCCCGCAGTTCTTCAACGCTGTAGGGTAAACTGCGGTTGACAATAGCCATTTCCAAAACCCGGCGGCTGTGCATAATTTCCCGGTAGGTGCCCACCAATTCCCTGCTCAGCTGCACATCCCGGTAGATCAGCTCCGAGGTGTCGGCCGGGCGGGTTACGATAATGGTTGTCGATGCGGTATACTGCGGGGTGATTATATAAGCACTGACCAGCAGGCTGATAAGCGCTGCCGCCAGGGGGATAATAACAATTAGTTTCCATCTTTTAGCAATTACCTGCCATAACGCGCGCAGATCCAGTTCCTGCTCCAAGTAACCGTAGCACCTCTTTTCTTTTTAACTCATTTTACTTAAATTTCGTTACTTTTACCGGATTTCCTGCCACCGGAAAAATTAAAATATATAAATCGAGGACTTTGAATAAAATCACAGAAAAGAAGCGCCGGGATGGTTACAGCAAAGATGGAAACTCCCTGCTTCCGGAGAGCTTCCATCTTTGTTTCAGATCTTATCAGCCGTTACTCCTTAGGGAGCATTACCGGCGGCGGTTAGTGTTCGCTTCCGTCCTGGGCACTTTGTTTTTCAATAAGCTGGTTAACATTGATGATCGGAAGAATGACCGGGGGGTAACCGCAACTGCTTGTGATATTGGTTATCAAGGCTCTCATGTAGGGAAATAGGGCCGTCAAGCCTTGTTTTCTTAGAAAGTGTTTCAGTTCTTCACCTTCAAGATCTCCGTTAAAAGTAAACAACCCGGTCATATGTACTTCCAGGTAAAAGGGCTTTTCTTCTTTCTTGGCGTTGCGAAATAATATACACCGCAGGGTTACCTGCGCTTCATTATCTTTAACCGCTACTGAATGATTAAAATTGATATCCATCTTGGCCTGGCCGCCGCTATAATCCGGGTTATAGCTAAAATCAATTCTGTTGACCATATATCTTTTAAAACTGAGGGTAATATGTTTATTGTTCATCTATCCTGGCTCCTTTTATATATGCCTTACCGTGACAAGCTTCAGGATCCACGCTAATTCGCTCAAGCAAATTCAAAATGATCACCTCATTACCATACGCAACACTCCGGAAGATCTTCTGGAGAAGCGGCGCAAGTGGTTTTCTGTTTATGATATCCTGACTTCCAGTTGTTTATCTAAAAAGTGATCCACTTCCAAAAATAACCTAATTAATTTTGCCGGCAAGTTTAAGGGGGACAATAAGTATTAGCACCTATTGCTTCAGCCGCCTGCAAAAGGATTTTATCGCCAGCCACAAAAAGACTATCTGATGAACTACTTAGGATAAAAGCTGCCAGGTGTAAAGCATCCACAGTTCTCAGCCCGGGGGTGGGCGCTAAATCAAGCAAAATCATCTCGGCCTTCTTCAAAACCAGGTAGGTTAATGGAACAAGCTTATAACGCTGCAAATCCTCCCGAAAAGCCTCAAGGGCCTCTTGATAAGCATCTTCATCAATTTCCTTATTTCTGAAACGGCGGCAAAAAGACGATATAATTTCCAGTTTTGCCAGCTCTGAAATAAAGATATCGCCACTACAATCTAAAATCAGGGCTGTGATCGAGGCTGTGCTTTCTTCTTCATGATAGAATTTAACCAGGGCAGATGTGTCAAGAAATATATTCATAGCCGCTCTTTTCGCTCTTCAATAATATCATTACTTAAAGAACCTTTTATACTGCTCAATGCCCGGCGGGCCCGCAGGTAGGCTGGACTTTTATTTTCATTATCAGCTGCATTTTCCTGCTCTTTCAGATCCCGGACCATTAAATCTACCTTTGCCAAACTACCTGCGCTAAGAAGTTCTAAATTGTTAAGAATACTCTCTTTGTGCTTTGCCCTAAAATCATCAGTATCCGCATCCGCTAAACTATTCTCGGCAACACTAACACCATATTTAACGTCCTCTTCCCGGCACAACAGCTCCCGCACTTCGCGCTCATCAATTCTCCACATTTTTTTGCCCAGCTTAACCCCTTTAAGCTTACCGCTGCGCAGCCATGATCTGACCGTGGCAGAATTAACCGCCAAGCGTTCAGCTACTTCTTCCGGGCTAAGCAGTCTGCCCTTCATAGCAAGCCCCTCCTACAAGCACTATAAATATTTTATGATCTCCGTGAAAATACAAACATTACACTAATTACATTATAATTATGGGATAAATGGTTGTCAATGTAATATATATGCTTATAAGTAATATGAGTTTAATCTATGCCGCAGGGAATGTAAACCTGCGGCTTGATAGACATGTAACCATATTAGTGTTAATATATAACTATCATAATCCTATACAGAAGGGAGGAGATTCAGATGGCCAATCTGACCATTCGCAACATTCCGCAAGATCTTCTCGAAAAGATGCGCAATCAGGCGAAAGCTGAAAAAAGAAGTTTAAACAATGAAATCTTAATGGTTCTGGAAAAATGTGTTGATCTCTACTATGCCGGTAACAAAGATGATCCCTTTCCGCAGGAAGCACAGGTTGAGCTGTGGGAAAAAATTGCCGGGACATGGGAAGACAGGCGTTCAGCAGAAGAGATTGCAGCTGATATAAAAGCACACCGAACAGCCGGCAGAAAGGTGGATTTATAGAGTGATACTCCTGGATACTGATGTCTGCATCCATCTGCTTCGCGGAAACCGCAATATTATAAAAAAAAGACAGAATTATTCCGACCAGGTGGCAATTTCATTCATGACAGTTGCTGAACTTTATTATGGGGTTGGAAAATCGGCCAACCCACAGAAAAATAAAACCGGGTTAGAACAATTTATCCTTACGGTGAAGGTAATCAATTCAAATCGCAAGATCGCTTCTAGATTTGGTCAGCTTAAAGCGATGCTGGAAAACAAGGGAATCCCCCTTGCTGACGCCGATCTGTTAATTGCTGCTACTGCCCTTGAAACGTCGACCCTGCTTGTTACCGGTAATATTAAACATTACCAGCGAATTGAGAACTTAACCCTTGATAACTGGATATCGTAACTGAAGGATTTCTAGCCTGCTATCAAGATTGGAGCTTTTTACCGGCAAGCCTGACCACGCGCTCTGATCGCTACCACGTAAGCATTGTGCTCATCTTCGTTCACAATATAAATAATACGCCAGGAACCAACGCGCAGGGAATATAGTCCTGCAAAGTTCTTTAAAGCCTTTCCCTTACCTTTGGGGTCCTCTTCCAGAGAACGCAGTTTCTTTAACATCCTGTTTTCAAGCTTTTGATCAACCCGTTTCAGCGTTTTAACTGCTTCCCTGGACAAACTGACCTTGTAACTCATAAGTCTTTACCCTGCTCGTACTGATCCAGGGTTACGAAACGGCCGGATTTAACATCCTCAATACCTCGTTGAACTGCTTTCATATCTTCCGGTGACAGTTCTTCTTCCTGATCATCACTGCCATAATGGGCGCCTTGTTCCCGGCAGATATAAGCCTGCAGCTCTTCTTCACTTATTCTCCAGATCTTGTTGCCAAGCTTGACCCCTTTAAGCGTCCCTTCTCTCAACCATGCTCGTACCGTGTTCGGAGTTACAGAAAGGCGCTCGGCAACCTCCTCCGGGCTTAACATTTTCCCGGCCATGGTTTTCACCTCACATTTACACAAAGCCTGCTTCAAGCTATGTTGTGGTGTAATAATAACATATATTTATATATACGTATATATATTTTTTTGTGCTTATTTAATTATTTGTGGCTGAAATGTCTTAAGCTTAGCGTATCACCACCCCGTTTCCTACCCAACACTCGGAGCCATTTTTATTTTCGCTCCTTATGATGGGTTTGTGGGGTTAAACCCGGGAGAGTTCATCCCGCATTGCGGGGCGGTTTTTGTAGATTTTTAGCAGTCTTTCCTTTACCAGGGCGGCCTCGTTTTTGCCGCCGATCTTTTTCAGCCTGCGGATAACCGCACATACCCGCTTGTAGCCGCCCCGATCACCTGAATTGGCAGCAAGTTTCTCGATATGCTGCACAAACAAGCGGTAAAGCTCTTCCGGGTAGTCGGCAAGCAACTCCTGGTAAAATTCTTCAACCATAGCAGGCTGCCTTTGCACATACTCCAAAAGCTTCGCCTTCTCTTTCTCTTCCACCAGAATAGAGGTGTAAACACCCAGCATTGCCTTACCCTGTTCTTCAAGTATCGAGATAATTTGCGGATAAACCGCCTGCCACTCTTTAAGAGTATATGTTTTTTTCAATTCTTCATAATAGGCATAATCGCCATCCACTATAAACTGCAGGGCTAACTCCCGCTGCTGTGCCAGATCCTCCGCTTCCCGGTAGGCCTGATAGCGGTATTCCCGCCACTTACGCACCAATCCCCGCAAATGCTCATCCTGCTGCTCACCTTCCAGGGCCAGCTCAATTACCCGCTCATAATTTTGTTCTTTAAGGGCCTGCTTAATCGCCATTTCCCTAAAATCTGACATATGCAAGTTCTGCATCAAAAACTGCTCTGCCTTATCTTCCCCGTCAAACCTTTTAACCATTCCGTAGCGAATGAGGCTCACCCGTTCAGCCAGGTACTTATCTCGCCAAACACTTTTCCTTTCCTCGGCAACAAGCGAGGCCAAGTATTCTTCCAGCCGCACTCTCAGCTTTTCCTCGCCAGCTACCTCCGCACATAAACTGAGTAAACTAAGGCGCCAGTCACTCCAGCCGTCATAAATCTGCTCATCTGCCGCACTGATGAGCAGTTCAAAAACCGCTTCCTGCTCGTCTTCATCCAACTCTTCATCCTCCAGCAATGCAGCAAGCAGGTTAAGCGCATCATCAATAACCGACCCAATACAGCCGGCGGAATCATCTGCCCTGTCAAGCAGATCCACCATTTCCCGCATTACCAGTAAAATAAGCTTTATAGCCTCGGTAAGCCGCCCACTTTCTCCAATCAACCCCGCCTTATCTAAAACCTTATCTGCACCCCTGACTGCGTCCCATACTGCATCATAGCTCACGAACCCGTCGCGATCACTGTACTTATCAATCCAACTGCGGATCAGCACCACTGCCTCGCTGATCAGGTCCTCTTCACTGCCGCCTCCCAGCTGCAGCGTAATTTCCTGTTTAAGTTCTTCATGTTCAGCGCCAATGGCCAGCAGCAATTTAACCAGTTCGTCTTTACTCTGTGCCTCAAGCAGCGTTGCGAATTCGTCAACTTTGCTTGCCCGTTTACCCTTCGTGCCGGCCTGCTTTTGTTCTGCCTGCCCCGCTCTTAGAGCATAGAGCACGGCTGCCTGATGTTTGCAGTACTCGCCATATACATATGGGCAGTCGCAGACAGTGAAGTTTATCTCTGCCTGCTGATCAAACCCCACCACCACTGTGTAGAGCTCAGTACCCTCTACTTTTGCCCGATACTTAAGCTCGTCTGTTTCCACCAGCGAAAGCACATACCCAGCAGTGTAGTAGCCGAAACCGCGCGCCAGGATAATGGAATCGATATGATCTTCAAAGTTGTTTAGATTCATCACATATGCTTATCCTTTTATGTTTGATGAATTAGTCGGCCACCTGATGAGTATGCTTTATGCATCAAGCATACCAAAGGAATACAATGACTCCATTAGACCTATAAATTGGCTCCATTCGGGATTGGATATTTTCTCATTTGGAGTCAGATGATATTGGTATTTATACAGCATTCTCAAAGATCTCTTATCACCTATGCCAGTTTTGTAAAGGTAAAATATAAGTTCATACATTTTGATGGCTTGTACATTATCTAAGCCTGTAAACCATTCTTCTGCTTTTTCAATTAACTGTATAGAGTTGGTATCATGGGCTGCGAAGTATATTAAACCTTTCACAGCTATATAAGCTAGAGACTTAACTTCACCCCGGTCATCCTTGTTATCAATCATTGGATCATAATTTGTCAGTGGATAGATTTTATATTCTATGGCCTCTCTAATTACCCGTTCTTCTGATCTTAAACTTGAGTCTTTATGAACGGATAATCGTGGAGGGTTACTATCTATCATTGATTTGATGTATGATTGGACTGCTGGTAATATCAGCTCATCATATACAGCCTCATGAATGGCTAGATTAGAAAATACAGTAAAGACAGGATCCAACCATATTTTCTGAAATAAGGGGAAGTCGAAACTATTCTTAGTGAATCGGCTTCTATCGGGTGGGATAAGAAAATTAGCATCCAAAGTAATAACTTGCTCAGGATGCTTGATGATACTAATTAAAGCTGGATTAGGGGAGGCCAAATCAACTTTCATTCATCCTCCTCCCTACATAAGAAATCTTCAAATTCATCAATATCTTCTTGTGAGATATTTATTTCATATCCAAAATCCTCTGGCTTCTTATTAAACAAAAGCAAGGTATCGGCAAATTTATCTTCGTCTATAAGGTTATCTTCAAAGTTGCGAATAATTATTTCTATATCTTTAGGTGACGTACCAACATTATTTGTCGCAGTGTTAAGTTTTAAAAAAGTGTCATTATTAATGGCTTTCCCAATTCGACCATACACTCCATTCATATCACGCTCATCAATGGCATAGAGATCGTAATATTGCTTGTCTGAAATTGCATTAATTTCTTTGAGCCTTTTAACCAGCGAACGATAAGGAAGCCACCAAGTACATTGCAATCTAGCAACAAATCGAAGTAACGTCTTAGTTTGTATTTTTTGGAGTGAGGAAGTTTTAAATTCATCAAATACTATACTCTCCAAAACACTTTCAGGAAGTAAAAACTCTGCTGCAAACCTATTAGCTTTGGCCTCAGTGATATTTTTTTCATCATCTTCTATTCTGCTAAGATGTGAGCCAGCCTTCGTATAATAATGATAGAGCTCATGAGCTAAAGCAAAAATTTGCTTATCAAAATAATCAGAAGTATTAAGGCCAATAAAAGCTAGCTCTTGACCACCTTCTTCAGAATACATAAGAGCAGCAGAAAATGCCGGTTTACCGCCTTCTGACTTGATAGGATATTCCAGTAACATGATGTTAAGACTGTCAAGAATAGTTAAGATATCATTTGCTATAGGCGTTTCGTCGGTAAAACCTAACTCAAGACGTTTTTTATGAGCCAGAGTGCGGATATCTCTACACTGAATTTCGTTAAGGGCGATCAATAGATTCATTTTCAAATTTACTCCTTAACAAGACTTGCTGCCTAAGTGATAACATCATAGTATGTAGCTTGTCGACACCTTCTTTTTCAGTATCACTTAATGATTCGCTGCGAAGTGCAACAAATGAATTTGGCTTCTCCTTCTCAACAAACATATCTGCAATTGCAAAGTCAAGTGTATTTGCCAATGCTTCAAATTGAGCTATGGATGGAATAAAATTTTCACGCTCTATGCGGCCAATCATTATTCGGTTTATTCCGGTAAGATTACTAAGTTCTTCCTGAGTAAGCCCCTTTTGATCACGTTTTAACTTTACAGTTTTTGCAAGCTCAGAAGTTGATAAAGTTTTCATTTTTGAGCCCCCCCCTCAATACATAGTATAACCATTCCTTGACTATATGTTACTCCAAATAACATTATCTTGTCAATGTTTAATTTTAATGCTTAATATAGCGTTTTAATGATATTTTTAGTAACATCTATTAGAATAGCGCACATGAAAATGTCAGGTAGGTAACCCTTCCGGGACCACCAGCTGCCAGCGGCTAACATATCGGTTTTCATCAGCCGAATTCTTAAGCAAATAGCGTGTGCTTTTACCGATTCTATCTTGACAATACCGGATAAATTCATCCGTCAATTGCATGTTATATTTGAAGTTATCAAGCAGATAACCTGTCTTTTGATAAAGTGCCTTTATATCATAACCATCCAGATATTTTTTAAGTTTTACTTCATCCAGATATAATATTCCTTCAAGACAGTTTATCAGCTCTTCAAAGTCACCTATTCTTTCAAAATCCTTGATGCCATCGATCACTTTCCGTTCCAGATCAGTTACCCTTACCCCGCTGGTGTTTTTCGCTTCAACTACGCCATCTTTTAGTTTTGAAGGAACATATCTGTATAAGACATTATTAAACTGAAACTCCCTAAATTTTTAAGTTCTAATTATTTTAAACGGTTATAACCGCAAAAGTACTTAATAACACTTTATTTTTCGGTTATACTTTATCTAGGTGGTATACCATGAAAAATCGAGATTTGTATCTTTCACAGCTCATCCAATACAAGGATAAGTCATTAATAAAAGTTGTTACCGGGATCAGGCGTTGCGGAAAATCAACTTTGCTGTCCTTATTCTCGAACCATTTAATTGACACTGGAATATCAAAAAAAAACATCATTCGCATGAACTTTGAGTCTTTTGAGTTTGGCCACATATCTGATTACAAGCAAATGCATAGCTACATCAAAGAGCGGTTACTAGATGACAAACAAAAACACTACCTGCTCTTAGATGAAGTTCAGATCATTTCATCCTGGGAGAAGGCAGTAAACTCTTTTCTGGTAGATGCGAATGTAGACATCTACATAACTGGCTCAAACGCCTACTTATTATCCTCAGAGCTTTCCACCTTGCTTTCTGGCCGATACGTAGAAATAAAGATGCTGCCATTGTCTTTCAAGGAGTATCTAGACTTCATCGATTCGAATGATCAAGGTACACTTCAGGAGCAATTCAACCAATATCTGAAGTATGGCGGACTCCCTACAGTAGTTATACTCCTGGAAAACACAGATACCATTGGTCCTTTCCTGGAAGGGATCTATAACACAGTCTTGATGAAAGATGTTATCGAACGGAACAACATACGTGATTCTGCTTTATTAGAAAGTATCCTTAAATTTATTGCAGCAAATGTAGGAAACATCGTATCTGCAAAAAGAATCAGCGATTATCTGAAGAGCAGCGGGAGGAAAACCACCGGAGAAACAATAGACAACTATTTAAAGATGCTAGAGGATGCATACATTGTTTATAAAGCAAATAGATACGATCTTAAAGGCAAAATGTTTTTAAAAACTCTCGAGAAATATTACATGGTTGATATGGGAATTCGCAATCAGCTTACCGGATTAAGAGATACAGATTATGGCCACATGCTGGAAAACATCGTTTATCTTGAACTGATCAGACGTGGCTATGAAGTTACAATCGGCAAAATCGGACCCGTGGAAGTCGACTTTGTAGGAACAAAGTCCAACGAAAAAATTTACTATCAAGTTTCAGCAACCATCCTAGATGGACAGACTCGTGAAAGAGAGTTACGCCCCCTTCAAGCAATCAAAGACAATTATCCAAAAGTTATTTTAACGATGGACCAACCAGTATTTGATGACTATTCTGGCGTCAGAATACAAAATATCTTAGACTTTCTGCTTGAGTAGTTTTAAGCCCCTTTATAAACGCTACAGAAATGTGCTGTTCCAATCAATGAGGAGCTACTTCAGCTTTTCTATTTTCTCATCTGACAATCCTGTGCATCTTTTGATTATTTCAAGATCGATACCCTCTATCAGCATTTGCCGGGCTACCTTGGTCACGCCCAGTTCGACACCTTTCTTTTCCGCATCTTGATAAGTTTTTTTCAGGACTCTTTCCACGTTGGAAATCATCTGCTCCACCTCTTCAGGTCGAGTTTCCTGTAAAATACTAGCAACTTCTTTTTTCTCCTCAGGCTCAATATTGCGGGTCAATATTCTTTCAGTCCACCTTTTAAAAAGGTAAGCGTACAATAGTCCCCACCTAAACAATTCCCCCTCCATATGTCATACTCTATCACAAAAGAGGTAACAAGGAGGAAGCGATCTTGACAATGACCGATCGCCAGGCCAAAAAAGAAGCCTGGATAGAGCGCATAGCAGAATTCGAGGCCAGCGGCCTAAGCGGTGCGAAATGGTGCGCCGCCCGGGGATTTAAAGAAAACCAACTCTCATACTGGCGCAGAAAACTAAAACACCAACAGCCGGAAGAAACCCGCTGGCTGGCCCTGGACATTGGAGAACCAGAGCCAACCCTGACCATCAAGATCGGCCAGGCATCAATAGAGTTAAAACCCGGCTTCGACCAGGAACTATTCGTCACAGCTGTCAAACTGTTAAGAAGCCTATGATCTTTGAAAATAACAGCACCCGGGTATACCTTGCTGTAGGGCCGACAGTCCTTCGTAAATCAATTGATGGTCTGGCCATACTGGTTAAAGAAGGCTTTGACCTTGATCCCTTTACCACCGCCCTTTTTGTATTCTGCAAATTCCAGAAAATATGCTTCAATACCTTCCATCATTGCCAGGGCAAATTCTTCCTGGCCGCGGGGATGCAGGATGTACCAGTTGTCTACCGGGTGCATCATATAGCCTGCTTCGACCAATACGGTCGGGACATGGGAGTGTCTGACCACTGCAATGTTTCTTCTCCAGGTCATCATAGCGGGCAGCCCCGTCCGCTCCGCAAGTTTATCTAACATAATTTCAGCCAAAATTTTATTATGCTCGTAGTTGTAGAGAGTCATCAAGCCGTGAGTCTCGACGGCCTGTGCGCCGTGTCTGTGTGCGTTGGCATGTACGCTGATTAAAAGGTCCGGGTTATAAGTATCGATTCTTTCAGGCCTGTCGTACAGGTTAACATAAACGTCTTCCGTCCTGGTCATAATAACTTCTGCACCTGATTCTTCCAGCATATTTTTTAAGGATAAGCTCATGTTCAGGTTAACATCCTTTTCGTCAAGATGACCGGGTCCGGTTGCGCCGGTATCTCTGCCGCCGTGACCCGGATCAATGATTATTTTTTTCCCCTTTAGAGGGTTTTCCAGATTAATTTCAGATGGTTTATAGAAATCAATGACCAGGTTATTGCCTTCCCAGTACGGTTTAAATCCTTTCATCGACCAGTCAAGCTCTATGGTGACCAGTTGATTATTGCTATCGCCCGGAATAAGGGGATCTACTTTAAATTCTGATATACCTTCAGGCATTGTGGATACCGAAAAATTATCTTTTGTTATGACTCCTCTTAATTCGATTTTAAGTCCTTGAGCGCTATCATCTGTAAAATATGGGAACCTCTCAGTTGTTTTAAGAAGCACACTGACTTTTTGGCTGTCTTCCTTAAATTCTATATCATTTAGTACGGGCTCACTTAATTGTGTATCTGTCAGCTCCTTAACCATGTTTTGGTGAATAAGATAAATGCTTCTGCTGCCGGGGATGGTTACCCGGTAATAACTGCCGGCCCGGCCAATAGCGCTATAGCGAGTGCCTTCTCTAAGATAGTTAATGACTGTGGTTGGATGACCGGAGCCTCCGAATGTGCTTGAAAGCAGATTCAGTTCATTGTCTCTCAGGTGGTAGAGCCAGCCGTTATTTTTAAGTTCATGCTCCGGCCGTACTTCGAGAAACCTGTATGGTTGTTCGGCAGTGAAAGCTATCTTACCCGGCAATTCCTGGCTGACCACAGCGCTGCCTTTTTGCAGGGCAACTGTAATCGGTAATAGCGTTGTTTCCCCGCTTTCCGGCAGGTCATTTTCAGAAACACTGTAAGTGGCAGTATATATCCCGCCTCTGCCGGCAGGGCCACCGGGATGGGCTCTCTCCATCATGTGATAGACTGTATTATTATTACCAAGCTGATAAGTTGCATCGGCCCCCGGGCTGCCCTGCACAGCTATCTGTAGGGTATCTCCGGCCTGCAGGACCTGGTTTGCTCCAGGCAGCCGGTGGTTTTCATGGATAGCTAATGTTTCTTCCGACATGGCCTGCCACCAATCGGGATATAGGACGGTTCGCTCAACCCTGGTAGTATTCTTTGCACTTGTAGCTTCTACCGTCAAAAGATATTCTTCTCCCCGGGGAATCTCAATCATGGTTAAAAAATTGCCTGTACGGTGATCAATTATGTCGACCGGCTTTCCGTTAACGGTTACCCATACTGCCGAATAGGACTGGGTGGTACCGAAGACAAACAGATCATTGCTGTAATAATTAAATCCGTTTCTTGGCGGATAAGCAAGATAAAGAAGTGGCTCTTCCTGGCCTTCCGGCAGCTCCGGGTCAAATGCTTGTGGGATATCAATATGATAGGCTCCCGAATCCCTGTCCCAACTGTTAAGAAGCCCAAGTGCTTCGACAGCCTTGAGGGCTGGAAGGTATAAAATATTATCATCATTATTTTCCAGGGCTACATTAAAAGAAGTCGTATTATTATGGATGGTTGAGGTGCTTCCGTAAGGGGTAAAACCGGTTTTGTAATTACCTTTGGTAGCGGTAATCCTATTATGAGCATCTTTTACAGCTTCAAAGCCAAGCGTCTCGAGAACAGGAATTGCCGGTATTAAAAGAGTGTCGTCTTCGACGATTGCCGGGTGATCAAGATCGATTTCCCGGCCATTGAAAAATACTTCGGTACTTTCCTGCAATAGGTTTGATATATACAGGTAAGAAATCCCTATGATAATAATACCTGAGACAACCAGTATTAACCTGCGCAAAGTTGTTCACCTCGTGTACATAGTACGTGATAACCGGTGGAATGTCAAAATAGATGGCAGGAAATTTCATTTAAAATGAGGGCATTTCCGGTTAGTACGATTACCAATGCCTGTTTTGATTTAAGCAGATTATTGCTTCGTGTCCTGTAATGTTGATAGCACTTGATCATTTGCGCGTTTTTGCATATCATGATCATTGCTGATTGATAAAGTAGGGAACGCAACTCGGAGCGGCCTCTTTTGGTTATTATTAGCTAGATATTTTTTCAACTTTCGCATTTTAACTCTGTAATCAATATTTTTCTTCTGACAAAATTGGTTCACCCAATAATAGTTTCTTTCTGTACCATGGCTTTCGTTAAAACGTCGTGCTGTCATCATCATTTTAGTTCTAAACTTCTGATACCAAATATTATCAAACCTTGAGCCATAACATACTATCAGGTGGCCGACTAATTCATCAAACATAAAAAGGATAGATACATGTGATGAATCTTACGATGAAAAACAGCTGCTTGATTTGTCAGGTTTGATCAGTGCGGTGTTTTTAGTTGATCAAGCTGAAGATTTAGAAGAAATAATTGAGCGGTTAAAGAAAATAACGGTGACGGTTAGGCAATTAGATGAGGTCGGTTAAAATCAGCCTCTTTTTATATGCACACAGAATTTGTATTTAGAAGTTGCTTTAGAATCTCCGGCGGGAATCCTCGGGGTCTATCGACCCCGAGATGAGAGCCGGAATAAAGACTGTATGATCTCGATATCAATTTTTACTGCACCAAATTCATCCTCAAAATCATAAACCACATGTCCTAGTTCATGGGCTATTGTAAAATTCTCTCTGGACAAGATTTCTGATGAGTTTGAAACAATAATTTTTTTTCCTTCAAAAATAGTGGAAAACCCTAACAACTTGTCTTTCCCAAAGGGATAACGAATCAGCTGGATTCCACTTTAATCCACCAAACTAAAGATATCTTTTACGCCATATGTCTGAATATTGTATTCCTGACGTATCTGCAGGGCTTGTTGTTCGATTCCCGATTTATTGATCCACATGCTAATCACGTACTTTCATCTGGTCATAAAGTTTTTCGTGGGCATGAAAATTTCTCAATATTTCCTGAATCTCAGCAACGGACTTCACGATATCTTCATTGGTATCCCTCTCTCTAAAGAAAGCAACCAGATCCTTATTTTCCTGTTCAGCATCTGTAATCTCCGTTGTAGCCACACCAAGATAATCAGCAATTTTTTTTATGATCACATAAGAAATATCCACTTGTCCATTTTCCAGACGAGCATATCTTTGCCTGCTGGTATTTAAAAGCTCTGCCATTTGCTCCTGGCTAATTCGATGGTTTGTGCGCAGCTCTTTAATTCTGCTCCCGATTGAATAACTCATTTTAAGCTCTCCCGGCACAATTATATACCATTAATTAGCTATTTGCAGTATTAATGTTACGAATTTATAACGTACATTGTTTTCAGCAATAATGTTACAAAAGCTCTCACTTTATATATCAGCTTGCCGGCATTGCTTTCTTGCAATAAACCATAAAAACAAATAATTTGTGGCATTCATCTACAATTACCATTCCGTTTTATAGGCAGTAGTAAAAATTAAAAACTGGTGGTTAATTTACGGCCTTTCATAGCATTGAGGGCCCCAAAAAAAATCCTCTGTCGGGGCAAAATCTTTTTCAGCCTGAGCAAGGGAATACATCTCTACATCCAGACGCTTGATCATTTTCTTCAATCCTTCTATTTCTCCCTGATTTTCTTCAACATCAAATAAATTCATCCCGCTATCATCACAAAGTTCTAAGGCAAATCGGTCTACTTTGAATGCATCAGAAGAATTAATCCAAACAAAAAAACGGTAAATATAATTTATCTCCCATCTGGATACATCTAAGTTTCCTGCAAAGGAACCCATCTCCGCTATCGCGTCGGCCTGAGTCAAATAATGTAACCATTTTAGTACCGGCCAGGTTAAGCCATAATCCTTCCAGGGACGGACAAAACGACCAACTGCGATAAAGCGGGCCACAGCATTAAGCAAAGAATCCTCACAACGTGGAAGTACATATCCATTTAACGCCATGGCTTCTCCCAGAGCGAGGCCGAGACAAAAATCCGGGCTTTGTTCAAGGGGAAATTCGTTATATCTCATGCGTCTCAGCGGGCATTGCTCTTCTTCTGCTCGCTGCAGCATAAATAAAAAGGCCGCCAAAGAAAAATGAGGTGGAAGGTTATCATATAACTCATTTAATTGTTCTCGTAACAAATCATCTATCCACTCCACCGGTAAGCGGCCAGCATTTTCTTGTAGCTTTCTTTGTAAAAAGATCCATTCTTCCAGGGCATAATTTGGTACTGCATCGCCCCATTTGTAAAATTGCATGGCTAATGCTCTTGTATTATTTTGCTCATCTAAGACATAGTATTCATACCAGCCCCGGGTGGACACTGCCTGCACCTCCAAATTCAAGCAAATAAGTAACATCTGAGCTGTTTCGAAATTATCTGTTTCTGTTTATTTAATCTTGACTTCCAATTTTTTATCTAATGCTTTAGCAATTCTATCTAACAGCTCTATGCTTGGATTATAAGCATCACTTTCCAGCCTGGAAATTGCCGATTGTCTGGTTCCAATAATCTCAGCCAAGTCTTTTTGACTCAACCCTTTTTCATGACGCAGCTTGATTAATTGCCTTTTAATATCATATACTACCCCCAACTGCTCATACTCTTCTTTTACTTCAGGATTCTTAAATAGCTTTTCTTTCACTTCTTCGTGACGCATATTACTCACCCTCTTAGCAAATATTCTTCCAACCTTTTTAAAGCAACATTGATCTCTTTTTTTGGTGTTTTATCAGTTTTCTTCTGAAAACCATGTAGTAATAAAAATTTATTGCAGATCTCTACATAAAACATTCTGTAGATATTTGAACCATGCCTTATTCTAAGCTCCCATAAACCAGTATTTACAACCTTTTTCACATAAGGCAACCCCAAAGTAAAACCAAATTCTTCGAGTAAATCAATTTCCCTAAGAATCTTTGCCTGTTCTTTTGGTGACCTTTGCAATATAAACTCCATTACAGGATTATTTTGACGGTATTCGTAGTAAACAATTTCATGCACTTGTTTCACCTCAGGAATCAATATAAGTGTATAACATATGTGTTATATTTTCAAGGCACACTTTCAATTTTCCAGGATACCACTTTAAAATATATATGGCCTGCGCTCACCTAACTGGTAAAAATTTAATTGCCTTTTTACGCTTAAACTTACCTGGCATTTAACGGGTGCATCTCCACAGCAGATTCAGCCTGCTGAGGTGATACATGTAAATATATTGCGGTTGTGCCGATCTCTTCATGCCCGGCTAAAAGCTGCAGAGTCGGCAAGTCAACCCCTTCCTGCAGAAGCAGGGACAAACAGGTATGGCGAAGTTTATGGATTGAAAGGCCCGGCCTGAGTAAACCGGCTTTTTTGCAAATATGCTCAAAGCGTTTCTGGATACCCCTTGTCGAGATGGGCCGGTTATCTTTACTTAAAATGCGATCGTCAAGAAAAATGTGATCCACTCGCTGGAAAAAAACTGATCCACCATACGCCAGGAAAAAAGTGATCCACTTTGGGTCCAACGCTGGTAGAAAAGTGATCCATTTGTGGTCGTGCCCCCCTGCCCAGTGCAATCGGAGGGAGGGCGTAGCCCGAGTGAAGATTGCACTGGGCAGGGGGAAAGCTAATTAATTTTTTAGTCATCACCTTCATCCTCCAGCGATTGTATTAACCGATACGACCTATCAACATTCATGTTCAAAACATGCGACCGGAAGGTAATCCGATCAATTAGCGTGCAGGAAGAGCCAGTGTCATTATCACCACCAATCTAGTGTTTTCAAGGTGGACTGAACTATTTGAAAACGAACTGTTAGTTGCAGCTTGCTTAACCGTCACCGTTAGTTTCTTTAACCGCTCGATTATTTCTTCTAAGTCGCCAGCCTGATCAACTAAAATTACCGAACTGATTAAACCTGATAATCAAGCAGTTGTTTTTCATCGTAAGAATGTACAATTAATCAAAATGTAATGAAAATCAACTACCTGGCAGCTAAATAAGCCGGAAGCAGCCAGGGTTTCTTTAAAATTTAAAGGCACGCTCCCTTTAGCCTTGTTATTATATAATACTATAGGAACAACATATTTGATCCACTTGACATTTATCTTAGATAGTATTAATATTGTTAATACTATCTCGCATTTTTGTCATATGGTGGTGAGCAATAGTGCAGGAATTTTTAACAAAACATGCCGTTTTCACAGTAGATGAACTCGATCAATACCTGTCTGCCAAAGGTACCGGCAAGACAAACACCCGCAAATCACTTCTCGCTTATTACCGTAATAAAGACCGGATAGTACAGGTGCGCCGAGGTCTATACTTAACGGTTCCATTAGGTGAAGACCCGGCAACAAGCCCGGTTGATCCTTATCTCATAGCAGCCAAATTACAGCCTGATGCAGTTCTGTCTTACCATACAGCACTAGAATTTCATGGTAAGGCCTATTCAACTTTTAACAGACTTTATTATTCAACTCGCCGCAAGTCTCCACCCTTTAAGTTTAGAGGGTCTGAATTTATAAGTGTGCAGGCACCTCGGAATTTACAATTAAAAGACAAGGACTTATTTGGAGTTGCTTTCCTTAACCGCTCGGGTGTAGATTTAAAAGTAACCACACTTGAGCGAACATTTGTCGATGTGTTAAACCGGCCAGGATTGGCCGGAAGCCTGGAAGAAATCTGGCGCTCATTAGAATCAATAGAGTTCTTTGACCTGGATCAAGTTGTAGAATATGTCCACCTGCTAAATAACTCGACAACGGCAGCAAAGGTAGGTTTTTTCCTGGATCAACATCGTGATGCGCTGATGGTTGATGATTTTTATTTAAAATCGTTGCGCCAGCTGTGCCCAAACCAACCTCACTATTTTACCCGTGAAAAACGTAAAGATAGTCAGCTCTTCAAAGACTGGAATCTATTAGTTCCGGCAGAGATAATGAACAGAACATGGAGGGAATTGCAGTGATATTTTCAGCTTCAGAATTACTGCCGGTGGCCGAATCGACCGGATACAAGGCCGATATGATTGAAAAAGTGCTTCATTTACTGCGCCTGCTAGATGTCCTGAATACCCATCCATACCTCAAAAACAAATGGGCCTTAAAAGGCGGGACGGCCCTTAATCTGTTCAGGCAAAATCTACCCAGGCTATCTGTTGATATTGATTTAAATTATATCGGTGTTCTTGATCGCGAAACAATGCTCGCTGAAAGGCCAAAATTTGAGCGAGCAGTACAGGCAGTTTGTGCCCGGGAAGGTTTTACCGTTAGAAGAGCTCCTGAGGAACATGCTGGCGGGAAATGGCGCTTAACTTACCAAAGCCATACCGGACAATCAAGCAATCTTGAAATTGACATTAACTATATGTTTAGACAACCATTGTGGAATATTAAACCCTACGATTCACTTGAACTGGGTTTTGTTAAAGCAAACAATATCCCTGTTCTAGATATCCATGAGCTGGCAGCCGGCAAGCTGGCCGCTATGTTATCCCGCGGTCAGGCAAGAGACCTTTTTGATTCTCACTCTCTGCTTAAATCAGAGTCGCTCAGCCCTGACAAATTGCGTTTGGCATTTGTTGTTTATGGTGCCATGAACCGCAATGATTGGAGAAACGTTTCTATTGAAAACATCAATTTTGAACCAAACGAGCTCGCTCGACAACTACTACCCACTTTAAGAGCCGGGACAGCTGAAAAATATGGAGAGCCAATAAATTATGGCCTTTATCTGATCAGGGAATGTAGGGAAAACTTGTCTAAGGTGCTTCCCTTTACAGCTTCCGAAAAAAACTTTCTTAACTTGCTCATGGATCAAGCTGTAATTGATGCAGCCCTATTAACCAATGATCCTGTGTTGCAAACACGCATTCAAGATCAACCTCTTCTCCATTGGAAAGCACATAATGTGCGTAAACATAAGGGTCTGACGGGAAAGTGATTGTTAAAGTTACAGTTCTTTTCTTTATAGGGGCCTATCTATATAAAAACTGTATTCGGGAATATTGTAATTAATAAGAACCTATTTCAGCTTTACGATTTCTTCATCTGACAATCCTGTGCATCTTTTGATTATTTCAAGATCGATACCCTCTATGAGCATTTGCCGGGCTACCTTGGCCAAGCCCAGTTCGACACCTTTGTTTTCCGCATCTTTATAAGTTTTTTTCAGGACTCTTTCCACGTTGGAAATCATCTGCTCCACCTCCCCAGGTCGAGTTTCCTGTAATATACTAGCAACCTCTTTTTTCTCCTCAGGCTCAATATTGCGGGTCAATATTCTTTCAGTCCAGTTTATTTTAACAAAACTATTGCTCAATTCCACAAATGCTTTCTTGCTGGAGATATGAATTTTGCCATCATCCCAGCGGGTGTTTGACCATTACCGTATCGGTTTGTTCTGAGGACACATGCAGGTAGATAGCAGTGGTGCCGATCTCTTCATGTCCGGCCAG
>Ga0207421_10001490_pt1 | contig 30033 bp, 25 predicted proteins | sample SodLakKL_010_SED_4_FD_187542 | JGI IMG/M metagenome (GOLD analysis project Ga0207421, IMG submission 187542) | Alkaline sediment microbial communities from Lake Tanatar, Kulunda Steppe, Russia - 8KL_010_SED (SPAdes) (version 2) | ecosystem: Environmental > Aquatic > Non-marine Saline and...
GACTCGATCCGACTCGAGTACTGCATGAGCGTCGTCCCGAGGATGCTCATCACGAGGACGTAGCCGACGGCGAAGGCGTAAATCGAGTTGGCGACGTCACTCGGGAGCGTCGAGCCGCTGGCCACGGCGATGCTGGCGATGATGAGCGAGAACTCCCCGCGGGTGACCATACCGAGGCCGACCCGCGTCGAACGCCGCTCGTCGAGGTCGTAGATGCGGCCACCCCAGTACCCGCTAACGAGTTTCGTCGGCGTCGTCAACAGGACGGCGACGAGGACGATGAGCGCCACGTCGGTGAACACCGCCGGATTCGTCAGCAACCCGATCCAGAAGAAGAAGACGGCCGCAAACGTGTCACGCAGGGGCTCGAGGATCGACTCGAGTTCGTGGACCCGATCGGTGGCGCTGAAGGCCATCCCGACGAAGAAGGCCGCGACGGCCTCGCTCACGCCCAGCGCGAGGGCGGCCCCCGAGAGCAACACCAGGATCCCGAGCGTGCGGAGGACGAGGAACTCGTGGGACTCGGTGGCGACCGAGCGCTGGAACCAGGCGGTGCCGAAGTACACGAGCAAGAGCAACACGAGGATAAAGCCCATGGCGATCCCGATCTGGCCGAGCGTCGCACCGAGGTCACCGCCACCGAGGACGACGGCGGAGGCGATGGCGAGATACAGCGCGATGACCAGGTCCTCGTAGACCAGCGTGCCGAGCATCGGGTTCGCCTCGTCGTTGGCGATCCAGCCGAGATCGATCAGTGACTTCGTGATGATCGCGCTCGAGGAAATGTAGACGATCCCGGCGATCAGGAATGCCGGCAGGAACTCGCCGAAGAGCACCCAGCCGAGGAGCATGCCGACGCCGAAGTTGATGAAGAAGTCGACGGTGCCGGCTTTCCCGATCCGCTCACGGGCCGCCAGCAGCCGATCCATGTTGAACTCGAGCCCGAGGAAGAACAGCAAGAAGACGATCCCGAGTTCCGCGCCGAGGTGGATGAACTCGGAGTGGCCGTTCAGCGCGAGTGCCTCGCCGTGGGGAACGAGATCAGTTCCGAGATACGCGGGGAAGTCGAGCGTTCCCAGGACGTACGGGCTCAACAGCATCCCGATGACGATGTAAAACGGGATGACAGACTGGTTGATCCGTCTCGCGAGCAAGCCGCCGAACGCGACCGCCGCGAACAGGATCCCGAGGTCGAGCAGTTCCGTCTCCGCGACGGTCGTCTCGAGGACCACCGGGTCGATCAGGATCTCACCGAGCACGCTGGATCACCTCCCACGTGGCAGTCATCGATGGCTCACCCGTCGTCGCCGCTGACGAGTGACTCGAAGGCGAGGCAGTCCTCACGGTCGCCGATCACCACGAGCGTGTCCCCCGACTCGAGGGTTTCGCTCGGGCCCGGCGAGGAGATAACCCGATCGTCGCGCTGGATGGCCACGATCGAGACGCCCGTTTGTTCCCGGATCGCGGCCTCCTCGATCGTTTTTCCAGCGATCTCCGAGCCCCGAGAGAGGGCGTACCACTCGATTGCCGTTTCGCCCGAGAGCATCGTCTCAACCCGGTCGGTCTTGACCGGCTGGAAGTACGCCCCCTCGAGGATCGTTCCGACCTGGCGGGCGAGGCGGTCCGAGAGAGTGAACAGTTGCTCACCATCGGCGTCTTCGTTCGTTTTCCTGTACACCTCTCGCTTCCCCGTGTTGTGGGTCACGATCACCAGTCGCTCGGCACCCTCGAGTTCGACCTCGTACTTTTTTCCCACGCCGGGGAGGTCACTCTCGTAGATAGTCATACCACGTTGTGGATGGTAGGAGGTAATAAATGACGCCCCTCCGGGACAGGGCTGAGCGTTCGGCGATTGGCAGCCCCACCCTGTACCGGTACACATTTTGAGGTTCCCGGTAGACGCTCGGTATGCTCGAGTCAGTGGAGTTCCCGACGCTCGCTCGTAACCTCGGAGTGTACCTCGCTGGTGTCGGTATTGCTGTGGTCGGCGCACTTGGATTGATTGCGGTGATCGAACTCCAGGCCCCCCTTTCCGGAGCCTTGTTCCTCTTCGGACTCACGCTCGTCATCGCGGTCCACGAGTTTCTGGATGGGCCGTTCTGATCGCCCACGGAGGGGCCGAGACGGTCCGATGGAACTCGTTACAGGCGCTCCAACAACAACTCCAGTTCTTGGTGGGCGGCCGCCGTCCCGATCACGATGAGTCGATCACCGACCTCGAACACCGTGTCGCTCTCGATTACGGATCTGACCACGCTGTCGCGTTCGAGCCCGAGCAACGTGGTCTCGGTTTCCGCTTCGATAACGACCTCCGCTTCGCTAACGCCAACGAGCGGTGAATCGGCCGTCACCGAGTACCACCTGATGTGTTCGCCGCCGGTCGTCTCTTCTGTTAGTTGCCCGGATATCGGCTGATAGTACGCTCCGACGAGGAAAAGACCGAGAGTCCGAGCCTGTGAATCGGTGAGGGTGAACTGTTCGGTGTAATCTGCATCGGGGTCTGTCCGATAGTACACCTGTCGTTCACCGGTCGATCGAAGCAGGACGGCAACGCTCCGATCCTCGTCGAGATACAGTTCGTAGCGCTTTCCAACCCCTGGCAACGTGGTTTCGGTGACGTTGAACGGCATACCTTCGTATTGAGCAATACGCCACTTAGATGCTCGCTCGGCCGACGACTCGTGGCCGCCGCCCACCGGGCGCTCAGAAGCGTTCGCGAAGCGTCGAGAAGCCGTACCGCTCGAGTTCACTCAGCGTGTCCAAGTGATCCTGTTTCAACGACGATGGGGGCCTGTCGCCGGCGAGCAGTGCCTCGAGGACCTCGAACAACTGTTCGCCAGCGAGAATGTCGGGAACGACCACGTAGGTCGCCCCCATCTCGAGCAGAGCACGGGCCTCGTCGGTATCGTCCGAGCGAAGCACCAAGTCAGCGTCGCTCGTGTCCGAAAGCGCCAGGACGGCTTCCGATACTGGGCGATGATCGGCTGTCGAAATAACGAGCGTTGCCGCGTCGACCCGGGACTTTTCCCATGGATAGGTCGACATCGCGTCCCCGAACACGTAGCGCTGGCACTCCGCTTCCAGGCGCGTTTGGATCACCGGATCGTTCTCGATCACGACGTAGGGGTGCTCGAGATTCTCGAGCGTTTTGACCACACGACGACCCTGTCGCCCGTACCCGAGGACGATGACGTGATCCTCGAGCCCCTCGTCCGTGCGACTGTTCCGGTCCACGTGATCGGTGCGCTGTTCGGCGAAGAATCGCGGGACGATTGCCTCGTAGATGCGGCGTTCGTTTCGGCTGATAGAGGCGGTCAGAATCATCGTCACTGCGGCGGCGAGAATAATCGCGTCGAACATCGGTTCGGCGATCGTTTCGGTGACCAGCACCGCCTGAATGGCGATGATGAGTGAAAACTCGCTCACTTGGTTCAGCCCCGAGGCAGCGAAAAACGCGGTCCGCGTGTCGTATCCCTCGAAGACGAAGGCGAGCATGAGCACGATCGGGTTGACGACGATCACCAGTGCGACCAGCGCGAGCGCAATCGCCCCCATCTCGAGGGTCGGAATCGACACGAGCGCACCGACGGTGACGAAGAAAATCGCCACGAAGAAGTCGCGTATGGAGTCGATACCGTTCGCGACCGCGAGCGCCTGCGTTTCGTCGTTCCGAATGCCGATGCCTGCCGCGAACGCACCGACAACCATGGAGATCCCGACCAGTTCGGCCGCCGCGAGGAATGCGACGAGAATCGAAATCGACCCCATCAAGACGAGTTCGTCCGAGCCGTCGGCCGCCCGCACAAGGAGTGGGAACCCGTGCTGGTAGACCAGCAATCCCGCGAGGATGATGACGACGCCGTATCCGATACTCATCGCGATCAGGTCGGCGGTGATGACCGCCGCACTCGTCACGAGCAAGAGACCAATGGCGACCAGATCGTCGAAGAAGTGGATCGTCGAGGCGAGGCGACCGTGAACGAGATTGTCCCGGATCTCGGTCTCGAGCAACCCAGCACCGACGATGGTCGAGCTCAGCGTGACGGCGGCGCTGAAGTAGACGGCGTTTCTGATCGGGGCGTCGAACCCGAACAGGTCCCCGAAGGCGTACCCGACGACGAAGGCCACGGGGGCGACCACGATCAGCTGTGTCATCGCCGCCACTTCGCCCTCGCGCAGGACCGACTGCACGTCACCGAGGTCGAGGCGGATACTGAACACGAACACCAGAAACGCGATCCCCCACTGGGCGAGCATCAGCAAGTCGGGCTGCTCGATCAGGCCCGTCAGCCCAATCCCCAGGCCGGCGATGATGTAGAACGGAACCGTCGGCAACCGGAAGTGGTTCGCGACGAGCAACAGGGCTCCCGCGGCGACGAACATGATCCCCAGGTCGATGACGATCCCCTCAGCCATCAGCCTCACCCCCGTCGCCGACCATCCCGGTCGCCGGCTCGCGATCGGATCGGCGGAGCCGGTCGAGATCCGCGGTGATCGTCTCGTCGAACCCCTCGCGGTCGGTCACGTACTGTTCGACGTACTCACTCAGCATCTCGGCGGTCAGGTGCGTGCTCATGATCACGTACGTCGCGCCACGGTCGTACAGGTCGCGAGCGTCGTCGATCCGTTCGGCCTCGACGAAGACCAGCGCCTCCTCGTTCACTTCGTCCAGCAGGGCCCGGTTGACTTCGCGCTGGACGCTCGAGCTCAGGACGAACGAGGCCCCCTTCAGGTTGGCCGCCTTTCGCACCTCGGTGTGTCTGAAATCGCCAAAGACGTGGTCGTACGCTTGCGCGTCGGCATCCTCGACGTGTTCGGTTTTTCGGTCGATGACGACGACGTCGTCGTAGTGCTCGTCCAGCAGCGGGAGCGCCCGCTCGGTGATATCGTCGTACCCGATCGCGATGGCGTGATCCTCGTACGTGGCGAGGTCGGCGTCCTGGTCGTCGTCGGATCCGAAGCGCCGGAACCACGGCTCGACTCGCTGGTAAATCCGGTGGTTGTTAGCCACGATGTACGTCGAGGCGGTCATCGTCAGTAGCGCCATCAGCGTCAGATAGCCGAGGATTTCGTCGCCGATGTACCCCTGCTGTATCGCGAGCGCGCCGACGATGAGCGAGAACTCGCTGACCTGGACCATGTTGATCGACGCCAGGAAGGTCGGCTCGACGGCGAACCCTTCCCGATCGATCAGGTAGAACATGATCCAGAAGTTGCCGATCATCAATACAAGCGAGGCGACGATGGCCTCCCACCAGTGGGCGAACAGCGCCGGGGCCCCGCCCTCGATCTGGAGGCCGATCGTGGCGAAGAACACGAGGATGAAGAAGTCCGTAATCGGCGTGATGCGATCCTCGAGTTCCTTGCTGTAGGGCAGCTGGGCGAGACTGATGCCGGCGAGGAACGCCCCGATTTCGATCCCACCGTGGAACTGGCTCTCGGCGACCGCGATGAAGAGGAATCCCCAGGCGATGGCGACGATCAGAAACACGTCTTTGTTGTTGGCGATCCGGCGGAACAGTTTGGGTAGGAGGTATCGCGAGGAGGCGTACGAGAGCACGCCGATGACCGCGATCATGGCGAAGATGACGGCGAGTGACCGGGCGATCTCGCCGCCGTCGTCGATGTTCTCGGCGCTGAACATCGCCAGCACCACCACGAGGTAGATGTCCTGGACGATGAGTACCCCGACGTCGATCTTACCCGGCAGCGTCGTGATCTCGTCTTTGTCAGTGAGCACCTTCACGATGATCGGCGTTGCTCCGAACACCGTCGCCAGCGAAATGACGATGATCTCCTGGGTTCCGAAGCCGAGCGCCAGCGCGACCAGAAACGCCAGGGCTGTCTGGAGGACCGTCTGCCCGACGGCCACGTTGGTGATCGGCCGAAGGATGTCCCTGATGTCCGAAAACCGCATCTTCATCCCCAGCAAGAACAACAGAAAGCCGAGCCCGAGTTCGGCCATAACCTCCACGAGCCCCTCGTCGGTGACGACGTCGAAGACGACCGGCCCGAGGATCACCCCGGTGGCGATGTAGGCGATGATCGTCGGTTGCCCGAATTGGCGAACGAGGATACCAATCACCGTCGCGACGACGATAATGAGAGCGAAGTCGGCAGCGAGGGCGATCTGACTCATCGGTGCTAGGCAGTGATATGCCGTTTGGGCAAGGGCGGTAAATACGTTAGCTTCTCCACCCTGCACAGTCGCTTCCGAGGCGCGACCCCCTCCGCGTGGCGCGTTTCAGCCCGTTCGTTACCCGTCGCTCGAGAGTCCTTCGAGCAGGTAGCGAGCGCTCGCGAGATTGGTCGCGAGCGGCACGTCGTGAACGTCACAGATACGCAAGAGAGCAGAGACGTCAGGCTCGTGGGGCTGGGCGGTGAGCGGATCGCGGAGGAAAACGAGGGCGTCGAGGCGACCCTCGGCGACCTCGGCCCCGATCATCAGATCGCCGCCCAGGGGGCCGGAGGCCTGTGGCTCGATCTCGAGATCGGTTTCATCCATGAGCCGGCCGCTGGTCGTCCCCGTCCCAATGAGTTCGTAGTCGCCCAGCTGTGCTTCCCGTTCCTGAACGAACTCGATCAGGTCGTCTTTCTTCTCGTCGTGCGCGATGAGTGCGAGTCGAGTCACATCTCGAGCAAGTGGAAGTGGTGAGTTAACGATTGGTAATCGTGCAACGGCCACCGGACGGCCGAGTCGTGGCGTCGATATGACCTATCAGGACTTCCAGTAGGCGGGAAGCAACAACACGAGGACGGGGATGATCTCGATTCGGCCGATCCACATCATCACGACCATCACCGCCCGCGTCGAGAGGGGAAAGCCCGCGTAGTTGTCCATGGGCCCGGCCATGCCGAACGCGGGGCCGATGTTGAGGAAGATCGAGGCTGCGGCCCCGAGCGCCTCGAACTCCGTGACTCGCGTGCCGACGCGGGCAGCGTCGACGACGACGAAAATCGTCAACAAGAAGAAGATAATGATGGCGAGCATCACGTACGCGAAGATGTCGTTGATTGTCTCCTCCTCGATCACGGCGTCGCCGAGCCTGACCGGTCTGACGGCCTGGGGATGGATGGAGACGAACAGGTTGCGATAGAGTCCCTTGAAAATCACCAGCCATCGCAGCGACTTGATCGAACAGGTCGTACTGCCGGCCATACCACCAACGAACATACACAAAAAGAGCACGTGTTTTGCGCCCGCCGTCCACTGGTTGAAGTCAGTCGAGGCGTACCCCGTCGTGGTCACGAGCGAGACGACGTTGAACAGGCCGTGACGGATCGTCGGCTCGAGGCCCTTCTCGATCTCGGAATCGAGCGCCAGAATGACGGCGACCGTCGCGGTGAAGACGGCGATGACGCCGAGGTAAAAGCGCAACTCCTCCGAGTTCGCTGGTCGCTCGAGATCACCCTGGACCAGATACCACAGCAACACGAAGTTCGTCGCCCCGATGATCATGAACGGGATCACGGCCCACTGGACGATCGGCTCGAAGGCACCCACGCTCTCACCCTCAGGCGAGAAGCCCGCGGTCGCGACGCTCGTGAACGCGTGGGAGACGGCGTTGAACAAGTCCATGTTGGGAGCCAATCCCAGCAGATGCAACGCGTAAAACGTCGCCGCCGCCGCGAACGTCATTCCGACGTAGAGCCCCCAGATGAGCCGCGCCGTGCTCTCGATCTCGGGGGTGAGTTTGGTCACGTTCCGCGTCTGGGTCTCGGTCTCCATCAGCTGGGCCCCACCGACCATCAGGTTCGAGAGCAGGCCGATGGCGACGATCAGGATGCCCAGTCCCCCGAGCCACTGAATCAGCTGTCGCCAGATGAGAATGGCTCGCGACTGGTTCTCGAAGTCCCAGCCGGTCATGATGGTCGAACCGGTCGTCGTGAGCCCGCTCATGCTCTCGAACAGGGCGTCGACGAGCGCACTGGCAACGAGTGCGACGGCCGCGAGGTCTCCGTTTGGCACCTCGAGAATCGGGTTATAAAACGAGGAGTCGGGGTCGGCCCCGACCCCGGCGAAGAAGAACGGAATCGCGCCGACGACGGCCACGCCGAGCCACGTCAACGCGACCATCAGGAACGCCTCTCGCTGACGGAGTTCCCGCTCGTCGGAGCGGGTCTCCATGGCCAGACCCAGGAGAACGGTGACGACGATGGCGGCGACGAACGGGAGCACGTCGTCGCCGTCGACCACCGCGAGCACGAGGGGCACGAGCAGCGGGACGGCCAGCCACTTCAGTACCGTCCCGGTGAGACTGACACTCGAGGCCCAGTCGACGCGAATCCTCATCCGTCCGATCGTCCACACCAGTGAGTCATAATCAGTTCGAAGTCAGGCCTCCTCTTCGACCGCCTCTCGTTCGGGTTCGTGGGCCGTGCCGGGTCGCCCAAACAGGCGCTCGCCGATCGATCGCGGCCCGGGCCGTTCGGCCAGAATCACCGAGCAGTCGACGGTATCGATGACGTCGAACACCAGCGACCCGCTGAGGAGCCGAGAGAGCATCCCCTGTCCGGTCGCGCCGATCAACACCATGGAGTGGTCTTCGGCGGCCCCCTGGATAGCCCCCTCGATGTCGCCGTCGGTCTCGACGAGGAGGTTGGCGTCGCCCAGGCCGTGTTCGTCCGCCCAGCCGCCGATGAAGCCCATGGCCTTCGCGCGCTCGGTGTCCTCGTCGACGACGTGCAGAACGGACACGTCCGCTCCGTGGACGTCGCGGAAGGCCTTGGCGGCCTCGGCCGAGAGGTCCGAATCGGGGCCGCCGGCCGTCGGCAGCAGGATCCGGGAGGGGTCGAACCCGCGATCACGGAAGACGAGGAAGTCACAGGGCAGGTTGGTCGTGAGTTCGTCGATGCCGCTGCCCATTCGTCCAACCGCCCACGGACGACGCGGGCTCCAGCCCATGACGACCGCGTCGGCGTCGAGTCGTCGTGCGGAGTCGAAGATCTCCTCGAACGAGCGGTGGCTGACGACGGTGTGGGTCTCCAGCTCGGCCCCGAAGCGCTCGGCGATCGCCTCGGCGTTCTCGAATCGCGTGTCGGTGTCGGGGTCGACGCGCTCGAGTTGGCCGGAGACGTGATCGAGGGAGGTCTGGTCGGGCACCTGGACGACGTGAACGGCGTGGACGACGCCGTCGTGCTGTTTCGCCATGGTACAGCCGAGCGAGAGGAGTTCGTCCTCCGTGTTGGGGTTCGAAATGGGCACCATGACGTGATACGGTGCGGTCGCGTCCGGTGAAGCTGCTTCGGCGGCCGAGACGGCGATATCGGGCATCTCGTCGGGTCGCTCGCGGACGTACTCCCCGAGAACGCCCTCGATGAGCGTCTCGTGGCGGGCGTAGAGGAAGTACCAGAGCACGGCTCCCAGCACGAACAGCACCGCCAGGATCTGGGAGGTGGTGTCCATGAAGTAGATCAACCCGAGTGAGAGGACGATTCCAAGAATCGGAACGACCGGATACAGCGGGACGGTGAAAACTGGGTTGTAGTCCGGGTGGTCGGTCTCCCGGAAGACGATCAACGCGGCGTTCAACAGCGCGTAGACGATGAGGTGCAGCACGCTCGCGGCCTCGGCCAGGATGGCGATGTCCCGGCCCATGATGACGACGAAGCCGATGATCAGGGCCCCCGTGACGAAGATCGATCGGTACGGCGTCGCGAATCTGGGATGGATCTGGTTGAGCCAGTCGTTGACGATCTTGTCTCGCCCCATCGCGAAATTGATGCGGGCCGAGGCGAGGATCGAGGCGTTCGCCGAGGAGGCGGTCGCGAGCAGGGCCCCGAGGGTCATGATCGTCGCGGCCGCGCCGGCGAGTCCACCCGGGAACGCGACGCGGGCGGCCTGAGCGACCGGCGCGTCGCGGTCCAGCTCCGGCCACGGGACGATGCCGAGCATGATCGTCACGAGGATGCCGTAAATCACGGTGACGATCGCGACGCTCCCGACGATGGCGATGGGCAGGTTGCGCCCCGGATTCTTCATCTCCTCGCCGACGGTGGCGATCTTGGCGTAGCCCAGATAGGAGACGAACACCAGCCCCGTTGCTGGCAAGAGTTCGCCGTAGCCGAGGGGGGCGATCCCCTCGGTGCCGGTGACCGTTCCCCAATCGAACGCGAACCAGCCCGCAATGGCGAAGACCCCGAGGATCAAGAGCAGGATCGTTACGATGACCGTCTGGATCCCGCCGGTTTCTTTCGCCCCGATATAGTTGACACCGACGAAAATCGCGCCGGCGATGATCGCCCCGACCTGGACGTTGTTCAGAAAGAGGATCGACGGGAGCGTGACCAGCTCCGCGAGATAGCGACCGAAGCCGATGGTGTAAAACGCCGAGGCGAAGGCCAGCCCGAGCCAGTCGCCAAGTCCCGAAATCGAGCCGGCGAGCGGGCCGAGCGCCCGATTGACGTAGTAGTACGCCCCGCCTGCCTTCGGCATCGCCGTCCCGAGTTCCGACACCGAGAGGGCGTTCACCATCGCGATCATCCCGCCGATAATGAACGAGACGACGACGATGGGTCCCGTCTCCTGGGCCGCCACGCCGGGCAGGACGAAGATTCCCGCCCCGATCATGGTCCCGATGCCGATCGTCATGGCCGAGACGAGTCCGAGGTCCTTTGCGAGTTCCTCGTCACTCACTGTGACCACCTCCTGGCATCCGGTGTACGTTTGTATCTAACTGTCGCGCTGACGCACCACGATTCACCCGCTCGTTGGACAACTCGGTGCTGCCGTCCGTCGGTGAACCTCTTCGAGCGCGTCCTATCCACGGGCATCCCCCCGGTCGGGATCGATTGAAAATACCCGGCGAACTCGGTAAGTCATACGGGGCCCTTTCCAGCGACAGGTTATAAACTACCATGGCTCACCCTTACCCCCGGCGCGGTAAACCAGCCATAATTGCCGCCTCGATGGGACCGGCACGCGTCGTAACGGCTATTTCCTTCAGGCAGAAATGGGGAGCCATGAGGACCTGCGGCCCGTCCGTCGAGGCGAGGGGTCTAGCGTGCACGTAGTCGTCGTCGGTGCTGGCGAGGTGGGGATGGCTATCGCGAAGAACCTCGAGGCAGGCCACGAGGTGGTCGTGGTCGACCGAGACCCCGACGTGGTCGATGACCTCAATTACTCACTCGACGTACTTGCGATACAGGGTAATGGGACCGAAATCGCCACACTTCGGGAGGCTCGAGTTGACCAGGCGGACATGGTGATCGCCTGTACAGACGGCGACGAGGTCAATCTCGTCATCTGTGGGGCCGCCAAGACCCTGAGCGATGCCTTCGCCATCGCCCGCGTCCGTCGCCGGGCCTTGCTCGAGACCTGGGAGGGGACAGAGGGGGCATTCGGCGTGGACTTCATGGTCTGTACAGACCTCCTGGCGGCGAAGGCGATCTTCCGCATTTCGGGGCTGCCGGCCGCCCACGATGTCGACATGTTCGCTGGGGGCCTGATCCGCATGGCCGAGTTCGAAATCGGGCCCGACAGCCCCATCGCGAACCAGACCGTCCAGGACGCCGATCGCTACGATTCGCTGACGTTCGCGGGCATCTTCCGCGACGGCGACATGGTGGTCGCCCGCGGGGATAGCATGATACGTCCGCACGATCGCGTGGTGGTTATCGGGAGTCCCGACTCGGTGGCGGGGTTCGCGGACGATGTCGTCTGTACGCCCGCGAACGGCCGCGAGGAGATCGTCATCGTCGGCGCCTCCGAAATCGGGTTTCAGGCCGCTCGCGAGTTCGAGGAACACGGCCACAAGCCGAGACTGATCGAACAGGACCCCGACCGGGCCCGCGAGGTCGCCGAAGCGCTCCCGAACACGCTCGTCATGGAGAGCGACGCCACGGACATCGAATTCCTCGACCGAGAGCATGTCAACGAGGCCGACATCGTCATCGCCGCACTGGGCAGCGACGAAAAGAACCTGCTCGTCTCGCTGCTGGCCAGACGCCTCGGCGTTGAGCGAACCGTCGCCGTCATCGAGAACCTCGAGTACGCCGAACTGTTCGAGACCGTCGGCGTCGACGTCGCCGTCAATCCCAGAGAGGAGACCGCCGAGGAGATCGTCCGGTTCACCCGCGCCAACCGCACCGAGAAGGTCGCGATGCTCGAGCACGACCGTGCGGAGGTCCTCGAGATCGAGGTGGGCGCGGACAGCCCCCTTGCGGGCCAGTCGATCATGGACTCCGTGAGCGAGTTCCCCGACGGCATGGTCATCGGGGCCGTCTCCCGGCAGGGACGGTTCATCACCCCTCGGGGGGATACCGTGCTCGAGTCCGGCGATCACGTCGTGGTGTTCGTCGACGGCGAGGTCCTCGAGGACGTCCTCGAGGTGATGTGAGCGAGTGGTGGCCTCGAGGTGAGGAGGAGCCTCGAGGTGCTGACCGATGGTCTCGAGACGACGACCACAGCAACTGAGTCGGCCAAGTCGCCGCTACTTCAATTTCAATAGTGTATGGCTACAGCTACTGAATCGAATTCGTTCGAGCTCCATGTCCTCGAGCGAAGGTCGCTAAGAAGACTGTCTTCCAACCCGCAGAGGCTTTCGAATCCACAGGGTTCGCTTGGATTCACTCTCCTCGCAGAGAGCCGCTCGGGCTTCCGAAACCTCCCTCACGCGATTCGCTCAGCCTCGCTTTCCTCGCGGCACAGCCGCTCGGTCTTTCGAGGCCTCACTCACACCGTTCGTTCGGCCTCGCTCTCCTCACGGCTTCGCCGTTCGGTATCCGAGGCTTCGCTCACACGGTTCGCTCAGCCTCGCTTTCCTCGCGGCACAACCGCTCGGTCTTTCGAAGCCTCACTCACACCGTTCGTTCGGCCTCGCTCTCCTCTACAACCTCAAGCCCCCGATTGTTGACCGCCATCGGATCCAGCCCGACCTCCTGGAGGAACTGCTTGTACTCCCGCTCGCAGGTCTCGGCCGCCTTCTGTTTGTCGCTGGCACGATCACACAGCGCAACGAGATTCTCGGGGACGTCGTTCTGGTAGACGATCCAGTGATTGATCAGGTCCGACAGCCGGCGGATGGGGCTCGTGAAGTGCCCGTAGATCTCGAAATTCAGCGCGTGGTGGCCGCCGAAGGGGTCGTTCATGTACTTCGCTCGCGGCATCACCTTCATCACCGCCCACTGGATCTTATCGAGCTGTCGGCCGGGCGCGGTCTCGAGGGTCGCGTTGACCGCCTTGCGCGGTTCGTCCCAGGTGTCGCCGGGGATCGAAACCCCGTCGAGTTCCTGGATCTCCTGGAGGGCCTTCGACCACTCGTCCGGCGTCGGCTGGGGGTGAACGCGGTACATCGCCTCGACGCCCCGATTCCACATCAGCTCGTGGGTCACGGCCTTGTTCGCCTTCAGCATACACTCCTCGATGATCGTGTGAGCGCGATCCCGACTCGGATTCAGGACGAGCGAGCCGTCCTCTTTGCGGATTTCGTGCATCCGATCGGCGACCTCGAACACCAGCGCGTTCTCCTCGTGGAGGGGGGCCTCGGGATCGTCGAGACGCTTTTCGGCCTGGGCGTAGGTGAGGCGTTCGTCCGACTCGATCACGGACTTGTAGATGTCGATCTCCTCGTAACTCAGCGTCTCCTTGTCGAGGTGCATCTCGACGGTGTGGGCCAGCCGTTCCTCCTGGGGGACGAGCGAGCACACCGACTCCGCGAGAATCGGCGGCAGCATGTGAATCGTATAGGCTGGGAGATAGACCGTGTTCCCGCGCTCGACGGCCTCGGCCCACATGGCCGAGTCGGGATGCACGTAGTGGGTGACGTCCGCGATGTGCACCCAGAGCACGAACTCCTCGTCGCGTTCCTCGATCGAGATGGCGTCGTCGAAGTCCTGGGCGTCGATCGGATCCGTCGTCCACGTGGTCATGTCTCGGAGATCCCGGCGCTCCTCGAGTTCCTCGTCGATGTCGGCCTGTGGGTTCTGGGTCAGTTCCTCGGCCTCCGCGAGGACTTCGGGTGGAAACTCGTCGCGAATCTCGAACTTCTCGAAGAGCTCCTCGCGCTTGTTCTCGAGGTGTCGCGCGAGATCCTCGGAGATTTCCACGGGGCCTTGCCCCTCGGCCGTGCCGGCGGCCGCCTGGGCGTCGTCGCTATCGGTCATACCCCCGCCTACGAACAGGAGGGGCAAAGACGTGTCGGGAGCGCGATGTGCGGTGAGAGTACTCGAATCTGAGTCCGGCCATTGGTGAGTGGGCCGAGGGGTGACTCATACGGATTAGTGTCACTGGACGACCGGACACCAGCATCCCTAAGCACTCGACGACCAATCGCCACCCATGAGCGACGACACCGACGGCCCCGACTCGGGACGGCGGCCACCGGCAGGCAAAGTCGATCGCGGATTTTTCGACGCGGCCATCGCCCCCAACCTCGGGGCCGCCCGGGCGGACGTGGTCCTGGGACCTACCCACGGCATCGACTTCGGCGTCCTCGAGATCGGGGACCGCGCAGTCGCCATCGCCACCGACCCGCTCTCGATCTCCCCCGAGTTGGGCCTCGAGCGAGCGGCCCGATTCGCCCTGGACTTGATCCTCGCCGACGTCGCCGTCTCCGGGATCGCCCCGAGTCACCTCTCGGTCTGTTTCACGCTGCCCCCCGCGATGACCGACGAGGCGTTTGCCACCGTCTGGGAGACGATCCACGCCGAGTGCGCCGACCTGGGCATCGCCGTCGCCACCGGGCACACCGCCCGCTACGAGGGGTGTGCCTACCCCTGGATCGGCGCGGGAACCGTCCTCGGGGTCGGCGACTTCGACCAACTGATCCGCCCCGACGGGGCACGTCCCGGCGACCGGCTCCTGCTCACCACCGGGCCGGCCGTCGAGGCCGTCGGCCTGCTGAGCACGCTCTTTGGCGACGCCGTGGGCGTCACGGGATCGACGCTCGAGGACGCCCAGGCGTGTCTCGAGGACGTCCACTGCGTTCGCGACGCCCTGACGGCGGCAGCTGCCGGGCCCGTGACGGCGATGCACGACGTCACCGAGGGCGGCCTCGCTGGGGCGCTGAACGAGATGGCCGTCGGAGCGGAATCCCGATTCGCGATCGAGCGGGGTGCCGTCCCGATCAGGCCGGCCGTCGAGGCGGTGTGTGAGGCCCTCGAGATCGATCCCTGGGCGGCCACGAGCTGTGGCTCGCTGGTGATCGCCGTCGACCCCGATGGCGTGGACGACGTCGTGACGGCACTCGAGGAACGAGGGACGGTGGTGGCCGACATCGGCGTCGTGGAGGCGCTCGACGAGCACGCCAGTCCGTCGGTCACCGTCGACGGCGACCCCCTGGCTCACCCCGCAGTCGACCCCTCCTGGGGAGCCTACGCCGACTTGCTCGAGCAGACTGATGAGTGAGGGGGCGACTGACGCCTGGCGATGGCGAGAGCGAAATCACTAATTCGGACCACTTTCGAACATCGTACATGCCCACCGACCCGAGTCCGCCCATATCGCCAGCCCCAGTCAGTCCACCGATCGCCCTCACCATTGCCGGCAGTGACTCCGGCGGTGGGGCGGGGATCCAGGCCGACCTCGCGACGATGGCCGCCCACGGCGTTTTCGGGACGAGTGCCATCACCGCTGTCACCGCCCAGCACACCCGCGGTGTCGAGGCGAGTCACGTCCTCCCACGTACGGACATCGACGCCCAGATCCGGGCCGTTCGGGGGGACTTCGACCTCGCCGCGGTCAAAACGGGAATGCTCGCCACCGCCGACGTGATCGATCTCGTGGCCGATCACGCTCGGGATCTCGGGGCCCCACTGGTCGTCGACCCGGTGATGGTGGCTACCTCGGGCGATCGCCTCCTCGAGCCTGCGGCCGAACAAGCCTACGAGCGACTGCTCGAGTGTGCTACACTCGGTACCCCGAACGCCGACGAGGCCGCGGTGCTGACCGGTATCGACGTCGACGACGAGACAACGGCTCACGAGGCCGGCGAGGCGTTGCTCGAGATGGGAGCGGACGCGGCGCTCGTCAAGGGCGGACACCTATCCGGGGACGTGGTTCAGGACGTCCTGGTGACCCCCCGCGGGACACGGACCATGGCTCACCCTCGGATCGACACCGACGCGACCCATGGCTCAGGCTGTACGTTGTCCGCGGCCATCGCGGCCCGACTCGCCCACGGAGACGACCTCGAGCCCGCCGTCGAGAGCGCTATCGGGTTCATGGAACGGGCACTCCTACACCACTTCGACGTCGGCCAGGGACCGGGGGCGGTCAATCACCTCGCGGGTCTGGAGACGCTGCGCTAACGGCGATTCCGAGCCTCCAACAGGGGTCAAGCTCACGTTCTGCGCGTTCGTCAATTGGGCCAGCGCTTAAGCAGTGGGCCGTGGTGGCATCCCCATGGAAGCTGCACGCCTCCACGAGTACACCGAGGAGATGGACCGCGCGTTGGATATCGAAGACGTTCCAGAACCCGAGGTTTCGGGATCGACCGACGTCATCGTCGAGGTGAAGGGGGCCGGCTGGTGTCAGACTGACAATCACATAATCGAGGGCATGTGGACCGACTACGTCGAGCAGACGCTCCCGATGACGTTGGGCCACGAAAACGCGGGCATCGTGACCGAAATCGGAGACAGCGTCGAGACAGTCGAGGTTGGCGATCCCGTCATCTGCCACCCGGTCCAGACCTGTGGTACCTGCCGCCCGTGTCGACTGGGCGAGGACATGTACTGCGAAAATTCGGCGTTCAACGGCCTCACCACAGACGGCGGGTTCGCCGAGTACCTCCACACCTCGGATCGGGCCGCCATCCCTCTCCCCGACGGCGTCGACCCCACCGACATCGCCCCCCACGCCGACGCGGGGATCACTGCCTATCACGCCACGAAGAAGGCTGTCGCCGAACTCAATCCAGGGGATACCGCGGTCGTCATCGGCATCGGCGGCCTCGGGCACATCGGTCTCCAGTGTCTGCAAGCCATGTCCGCCGCGACTGTCATCGCCGTCGATCTCAAGGACGAGGCCCTCGAGCTCGCGACCGATCTGGGTGCCGAGGCGACGATCAACTCGAGTGAGACGGACGTCGCCGACGCCATCGGCGACATGACCGACGAGGTCGGCGCCCAGCAGGTCCTCGACTTCGTCGGCCGGGACGAGACGACCGCGCTGGCGCCCGACATCACCGCTGCCGGGGGTGACCACCACATCATCGGGTACGGCGGCCACATCCACGAGCCGGCACAGGCACTCGTCAGCGGCGAGTTCGCCTTCCGCGGGACCCTCGTCGGCCGGTACACTGAACTCCAGGAACTCGTGGCCCTGGTCGACCGCGGGGACGTCACGCTCCACACCGACCGCTACAGTCTCGACGACGTGAACGCGGTCGCCGAACGCCTCGAGCACGGCGAGATCGAGGGCCGGGCAGTCATTACGCCCTGAGCAGCGTCGGCGGCGCAAGCGATCGCCTACCACGAGCCGACATCCGATGAGAGGGAAACGCTGATACGCGCCTCCCGCAAATGCCGACCATGGGAACGGAGTGGATGGACCGCGTCGTCGGCGAACGGATGACCGTCGACCGGGAGTTTTCGACACGGATTCAGAGTTCGCGCTTTTCGAGCCAGGAGTGGAGCCTCATCATGACCGCCACGGAGTTCGAGATCGAGAACCCGGAGGCTCCCGACACAGCGCGGCTGGTCGCCAACACCGATGGCCTCGAGCACGTTCTCCCCGAACTCGAGAACGTGCGCTCACAGACCGCGGCGATGGGTGGCGCACCTGGCGGCGACTCGAGCGGGAGCAGCGGCGGCGGGCTCTTCTCCTCGATCAAGGGCGTCCTCGGGTTGGGGGGCGGTGGCGGCTCCACCGAGGCCGAACGCGAGGCCGCCGAGACCCTCACCCAGGAGTACGCCGAAGAGTTACAGTCGACGCTCGAGGAAAAGGGACGCTGGGAGCAGATCTGTTCGGTTGCCGCAACCTGATCCAACGGCACACTCTCGCGGGGCTGATGGCACTGCGTATGAGTGACCATCGAGCGGACTGGACACCGCTCCAGGAATCGAAACCCTCGTTATGCTACTACCCCAACTCCGGGCGGACGGTACGATCCGAGCGTGTTCGTACAACGTCCGCTACGATGCCGACGAGAGCGCCCGCGTTCCGGGTGAAACGCCCTGGGCCAAGCGCCGGGAGCGAGTGTTCGAGCGCCTCAGGGCAATCAGTCCCGACGTGGTGGCCATCCAGGAGGCCCTCTCACACCAGTTCGGGGACCTGACCCGTGCCTTCCCCGACTTCGAGTGGTACGGCGTCGACCGACAGGACGGCGAGCGAGCGGGCAGTGGTGAGTTCGTCCCCATCGGCTGGCGCGACGCCCGGTTCGAGGCCCTCCAGACGGGCCACTGGTGGCTCTCGGAGACCCCAACCCAGCCGAGCGTTGGCTGGGATGGCGACCTGCCGCGACTGTCGACGTGGGCAGTGCTCCGGGATCGCCAGACCGCAACCACGTACTGGGCCTGTGCGACCCACCTCGATCATCGCGGCGAGCAAGCGAGACTCGAAGGCGCGCGCCTCCTGGCGACGACGGCCCACGGGTGGCACACCGGAACGCCGCTGGGTGCGACGCCGTCGACGACTGTCGAGCCCGTAGACGTGGCACTCGTGCTGGGCGATTGCAACTGTCGACCCGATACGGCCCCCTACGAGGCCATGACTGGTGGCTCGCTCTCCGACGCTCGAGTGATCGCCGATGAAGTGATCGGCCCCAGGGAGACCTTCCACGGGTTCGAGGGGACACCCACATCCCGGATCGACTACGCCTTCGTCTCGAGGACGGCGGACGTCGATCGCTATCGGACGCTCGAGCCCAGTGACCCCCCGTACGCGGCCGATCACGTGCCTATTTTCGCGGACGTGATCGGTCGAGAGTGAGTGTGAGTGTACTCTGAGCGTGAGTGGTGACCCACCAGCCCGTCGATCAGTAGGCCTTATCGCCGTCACCAGGACGGTCCGACGGCGGGTCCAGTGGCCGGACCGGTCGGGTCACTCGAGTGAGTTCGAGCCACGGGCTGCCGGAGCGATCGTCGTGTGAGAAGAAAATCCATCAGGAGGGGAGAGTCGCCGTTCAGACGCCGCGACCCTGCATCTTCTCTTCCTCGGGGAGGTCGACGTTTGCGTCGCCTTTCATCCCCTTGCCAAGGTTCTTCGAGATCGCTGCGAGCGCTTCGGGGTCGTCCCAGTTGTTGACGGCCTCGACGATCGCCCTGGCCATCTCGCGCGGGTGCTCCGCGCCGAAGACGCCGCTGCCGACGAAGATGCCGTCACACTCGTGGGTCATCATCAGTGCCGCATCCGCAGGGGTGGCAATTCCGCCGGCGGCGAAGTTCACGACCGGGAGCCGACCCATGTCTGCAGCCTCGTGAACCAGGTCGGCGTTCGCCTCGATCTCGCGGGCGTAGGCCTCGCGTTCCTCGTGGGTCATCCCCTCGAGTTTGCGAATTTCGCTCTTGATCGTCCGCTGGTGATAGACAGCCTGGTTGACGTCGCCCGTGCCGGCTTCACCCTTGGTGCGGATCATCGCCGCACCCTCGTCGATCCGGCGCAGCGCCTCGCCCAGGTTCCGGGCCCCACAGACGAACGGTGCGGTGAACTCGCGCTTGTCGATGTGGTAGTCGTTGTCCGCCGGGGTGAGGACCTCGCTCTCGTCGATCATGTCGACGCCGACGGCCTCGAGGATCTGGGCCTCGGTGCGGTGGCCGATCCGGGCCTTGCCCATCACCGGGATGGAGACCGAATCGACGATCTCCTCGGTGTCCGCCGGGTCGGCCATCCGGGCAACGCCGCCACGTTTTCGGATGTCTGCGGGGACGGCCTCGAGTGACATCACGGCGACTGCGCCGGCTTCCTCGGCAATTTTGGCCTGTTCGGGGTTGACGACGTCCATGATGACGCCGCCCTTTTGCATTCTGGCGAATCCACGCTTGACGAGGTCGGTCCCCCGTCGAAGCTCCTCGAGATCGGTTGTCTCCGACATGTACGCGGGTTAGGAACGACGGCACTTACGCGTGTCTGTTGGGCCCCGTTCTGCCGCTTCAACGGAGGCGACGTAACTGCGATATGAGTGAACTGCGCGCCGGTCCCGGTATCGAACAGATCCGGCACCGTCGGCTTTGAGAACCGTTCTGGTGTTTCGACTGCGATCGGTAATTGCTCACTTTCAGATTGGTGAGTTCAGGGAGCAGAATTGACACCCTCATTCGGCGTCGTCACGTTCGTCCACTCGAGTCCCATCCTCGTCTCGAGTCGGTTCAGTATCTACGGTCTCATCGCACCCCGATGGGTCAGTCTCGTCGGACTCGAGGCTGGCACGAGCGCGAGCGCGAACGAACGCGGCCAGTGCCTCCCGGTCGTCGTCGGGACCCACCGGAAACGACGCCGCCCCGTTTGCACCCGCGGGCCCCTCGAGTGGCAGCGTGCCACCGGCCATCGCGAATCGCTTCGGGGTGGGCCAGACGGCCAGGTGGGTTTCGGTCGCCAGCCGGACCTCACCGACTGGATGGGTCGTCTCGAAGACGTACCAGGTGCCGCCGACGCCGTCCCCCCGATCGAAGGCGAGATCGCGAGTCTGGCCCTCGACGACGACCCCTTCATCCTCGAGCATCGAGACGAACCGGTCGCGGGTCGCGCCGCGAGCGAGCGAGAACGCGTCCGCCGGATCGACACCCAGTGCCGAAAGTGGTGGCGAGAGGTCGAGGTCGACCTGCAACAGCGACCGCGGCTGGATGTCGCAGTCCCCAATCGGTGGTGTCTCGCGGTGTTCGTAGAGGGTCGTTTCGACGTCGATCGAACAGATGAGGACTGAAAAAGTGTCGCGTCTCGAGCCGGCACGGATCCAATCGTCGTGAAAGGCTGGAGGCAGGGAGGCGGTCATGGCGCTCGTTCGATACTCGTCGCCGTGGGGTTTAGGACCTGGTGGTCCGTATCAATCGGCCTCGAGGCCCTCGAAGTAAATCGCCTGCTCCTCGGCGGGTGCACTCGCGGTGAGCCAGGAGACACCGACCGTGAGCAGGAGGCCCAGTCCCATCCCAAGCAGGCCCGCAGACCAGCCGCCGAACGCCCGGGGAACCATCGGGAGGAAGACGCTCGAGAGGTAGAACACTTGACTGCCCACGATGCCGACGGTGATGCCCGCTCGGGTTGTCTCGCGCCAGTATAGTGCGACGATCACCGGGAGCGCGAGCTGGGCGAAGCCGCTGAAGGCCGCGTCCCCGAGTTCGAACAGCGTTGCGGGATTGTAGAGACTCGCGCCGAATGTCGCAAGTGCGAACACGACGACGCCAATGCGGGCGATCAGGTCCTCGCGTCGATCGGTGATCGAGGCATCGACGTAGGGACGATACAGATCCCGGGTGAAGTACGACGAGCCCGAGAGCAACATCGAGTCCGAGGAGGACATCATCGCCGCCATCGCCCCGGCGATCACCAGCGCGGCGAACCACGTCGGGGTGAACTCGGCGAGAATCAGGGGGAGCACGTTCCCACCTTCCTGTATAGCCACGGGATCGATTCCAGTCTCGAGTCCGCGTGCCCAGGCCCCCAGCATGAACGCCGGCAGAAAGAGCAAGAGACAGAGGATTGGCCAGAGGGCGAACGACCGCTTGAGGACCTCCTTCGAGCCGGCGACGAAAAAGCGCTGGTTCACCTGTGGGAACATCGCCACCCCGAAGCCGATGGTGATCGCCGTCGAGAGCATGAACTGCGGGGTATAGTAATCGCTCCCAAGCGCCAGGTGCTCGCCCGCTGCCGCCTGGAGGGTCCCCGTCGCCGCCGAGGGTCCGCCGACGATGGCCAGCACCCACGCCAGGGCCACCCAGGTGGTCACGAGCATGAACGCCCCCTGGAGCGTGTCCGTCCAGGCGATTCCGCGGAATCCGGCGATGACCACGTACAGGATCATGAACACCGTTATTAACCCCGCGCCAGCGGCGAACGGGATCGCCCCCTCGGTGAGTGCCTCGAGGGCGGTGCCAGCACCGACCTGCTGGAGCATGACGTAAGGGAACAGCCAGAGCAGACTGAACCCCGCGACGAGCCCACGGAGCCGACGGGATCCAAAGCGGTCCCCCAGCATCTCTCCCAGAGTAACGTAGTCACGCTGTTGGCCGAGTAACCACTGCTTGTACCCGATGACGTACCAGAGGATGGCGAAGATGAGGCCATCCATCACCCCCATCACGAGCAACCACTCGGGTCCGTGGAGGTACGCGAGATTCGGTCCCGCAAAGAACGTGAACGCGGACAATAGCGTCGCGAACGTCGTAAACAGCAAGACGATCGTGCCGACAGTCCGGCTCGCGAGATAGAAGTCCTCGGCCGTCCGCTCGGTGAGCCGATATGCGAGCAGGCCGATCACCAGGGCCAACACCAGGTACCCGACGATGATCCCGACCTGCAACTCGAGGCTCATTGTGCACCACCACCATCGGTCCTGAAGGCATCACCCTCGCTCGCAGTGCTGTCCCGATCCGTCTCCGGTTCGATCCCAACCCCCCAGTGGCGCTGGGCGAACAGCCAGAACAGCGCCGAGGCGAGGATGAGCCAGCCGACGTGCCACCATACCCACAGCGGGAGGCCGGCCACGATCGTGTCGTCTCCCCACAGAAACCACGGGACGCCGAGCAGACAGAACAGCGCCGCCCCGACAACCCAACCAACGCGCTCGAGTGAATCCATATCGCCTCTCACGAGCGGAGATGAATAACTGTTTCCGTTCGCTATTCGTGTTTGAAGAGTATTCCCCATCATGGGCGTTACGAGCGGTGCCACGAGGGATCCCGCTAACTAAAATCGCATTTTCAGGTAGGGAAAGGAGTATATATGTCGGTAAACGAACCCTATACAATCGATGGCCCGTCTCTTCCCCCTTCGCTCTGAGACACCCGCGACCGAGGGCCAGCCGCGCGTCGTGGACCTCGAGGACGAGGATGCCGACGCCGTTTTCGGTGCGCTCTCCTCGACGACGGCACGCGAGATATACACCCGGCTGAACGATGAGCCCGGCACGCCGAGTGACGTCGCTGACGCAATCGACTCTTCGATACAGAACGTTCGGTATCACCTCGAAAAACTCGAGAACGCGGGGCTGGTCGAGGTGGTCGACACGTGGTACTCCTCGCGTGGCAACGAGATGAGTGTGTATGCAACGGCTGACGGCCCGCTGATCGTGACGAGCGATCAGTCGCGGGCGGATCAGTTGAAGACGGCCATCTCTCGATTCATCGGCGGTGTGGCGGCGCTGGCTGGCGGGAGTTTGCTCGTTCAGTACGGACTGGGGCAGTACTTCGCCCCCGAGCCGACCGACGATGCGGCGACGACACCAGCGACGGCGGAGGACGATGAGGAGCCAGCTACCGACGACGAGCCGGACGATGGCGAGCCGACCGAAGCGGAACCTGAAGAAGAACCGGAAGAGGAACCCGATGCAGAGCCGGAAGAGGATGACGATGTGGGGGTCGCCGAGACTGACGACGACCCCGGAGACGATGCCGCGGAAACGGACGACGATCCCGAAGACGAGGACGTTGTGATGGATGAAGAGGCAGCTACCACTGACGACACGGACGACCCCGTTGATGACGAGGACGCCGAGGACGACCCCGTTGATGACGACGAGGAAGAGACTGTAGATGATACCGAGGACGAGACCGTCGACGACGGCGACGCCTACGCTGACGCCCCAGCGGACGACGGTAACGTGACCGCTGACGGCGGCCTCGAGGCCGCAGACGCGGTCTTCGGCACGATTCCACCAGGGGCGCTCTTCTTTCTCGGCGGCCTCGTCGTCTTGACCGCAGTCACCATCTACTGGTACTGGACGGCGACCTACTGAAACGGTGTACCGGTGATCGTTGCCCGATGATTGCCCGTCCCGGGTCGACAATCACCGAAACGAGCCGACAGAAAACCGGATCACATGACAACCGAGGCGAAGACGATCGCGTTGTAACAGCCGTGGATGATCGCGGGCACGACGAGATTCCCGGTCCGGTAGTAGATCGTGCCGAGGATCAGGGATAGCCCAAAGATGGCCGTGAGTCCGGCGATAGCTTCTCCCATCCCGGTACCCGAGAGCGCCGGGAGGTGGACGCCAGCGAAGATGACACTCGAGACGATGATTGCCCCGAGCGGCGAAAACACGTCGTACATCGACTTCTGGATCACGTTTCTGTACAGGAGTTCCTCGAACGGGCCGACGATGAGGATGGATGCGGGGATGACCACGTAGAGGAGTTCGGGATTCGCAGCAGCCTCCTGCACCGCCGTGTGTTCGGCAGTGTCGACGTTGCCGGCGGTGAAGAGCACTGAAATCGCGATATTGACGGCAAACAGCACGACGACCCCGCCGACGACCCAGAGGAGTTCCCGCGCCGTCGGAACCCGGAGATCGAAGAACTCGAGCCCGCGTTCGGTGAGCAGAACGTAGCCCACAGCGATCGACGCGACGCCGACCGCGAAACCAATCCGACCGAGGGCATCCTCCTGGAGACTCGTGAGTTCACCCAGCAATCCCGCCGCGAGGACGAAGAAAAATACCGTAGCGAAGCCGCCAGCGATCCAGGCGGCCAGTGCCACGAGCGACAGTCGGCCGGTCACGCTGATTCGTCCCAAGAGCCCAACGGCACTCACCCGACCGTAGTCGGCGATGGCGACGCCCCCGGTGAGACCCGCTCCACCCAGGGCGAGTCCAACTGCGGGGACCGCTCCCCCGAGTCCCCAGACTTCGGTCGCACCCGTGATTCCCTGGGTGAGTGCATACCCCGCGCAGACGGCCGCCAGGGCGCTGCTGGCAGCAGCGAACCGTCCGTAGTGACGTTCGAGGGAGGTGTGCCGACGAGCGAGAAAGTATCCGAGCGGAATAGCCGCGGTCACGAGCCCGAGGAGGATGGCCAAATGGACCGTTCCATCGCGAATCGGGACCAGCATGCCGACGACGACGAGCGCGGCGATCGCTAGCCCGATCCCAGTGACGTCGGCCGGTGTGTGATCCTCGGTGTCGGCGTCGCCGGGTCGTTCGTCGTCGCCGGAAGATCCGTTGCCGGGTGAGGTCTCCGGCCCGCCAGCCCCGTTCATATCAATTCCTTCGACTCGAGTGACATAGGCGCTCCGTCGTTGGTTCGATTTCCACGCTGCCACCTGGCCTGGGCCGAACGCATCGCTGTCGGGATCACCGTTCGACGCGAAGGGTCCGTTTTTCCGCGACGGCCTCGGCCTCGGGGGCCTCGCTACCGCCGAGCAATCCGCGTGTCGCGTTCTTCGCCCACTCGACGGCCGGTTGGTCGAACGCCTCGAGTCCGTAGAGCTCGCCCGCGAGCACGCAGGCTGCCTCCATGCCGTAGAGCAGTCCCCCGAGTTCGAACGGGTCGACGCGCTCGAGTTCGACCCGAACGCTGGGTCGCCCGGCGGCGGCGAGACTCGCCTCAGTAGCCTCGAACTCCGCAGTCAGGAGCTCGCCGAGGGTTGTCTCCCCGAGGTACGCCAGGTCGTCGACTGTGGTGCCTGGAATCTGGCGATCGACCGTCTCCCGTGGCCGAACGAAGGTGACGAGTTTGTCCCGCGGGCCAGCCCGGTACAGTTGCAACTGGGAGTGCTGATCGGTCACACCGAGGGCCCGAACAGGCGTCTGTCCAAGCCCGTCCTTGCCCAGACTCTCGGCCCAGAGTTGGGCGAACCACTCCGCGAACGTCTCGAGTGACTCGGCGTAGGGCATCATCGCGTTGATGTGCGCCCCGCGGACGTCGAGGGCGTAGCTCGTCGCCCCGTAAGCGTAAGCGGGACACTCGAACAGCGATCCCCGCAGGGTGTCGGCCTCGGCTGCAGCCCCCGCGAGCAGCGCCTCGAGATCACGTCCCCCGACTGCCGCGGCGACCAGTCCAACGGCCGACAGTGCCGAAAAGCGGCCCGGAACGCCTCCCGGGACGTCCAGTGCGGCCAGCCCGTGACGGTCGGCAAGCTCGCGAAGCGGGCCAGCCTCGCCCGTGGTGACGATCGTCCGCTCGGTCCAGTCGACCCCGGCGGCCTCGAACGCCTCGCGGACGACGAGGAAGTTCCCAAGAGTCTCCGCGGTGGTTCCCGACCGGGAGACCACGTTGATTCCGGCCCGCTCGAGCGGGAGGGCTGCCAGGCGGTCGTTGACCCACACCGGGTCGACATTGTCCAGAAACACGGTCTCTAGGTCCTGGCTGCCATCCGTGCCACGGGCTCCGCCAAGGGCATCGACGATCGTTGCCGCGCCGAGTGCGCTCCCGCCGATGCCGACGGTGATCAGGACCTCGAGATCGGGTAGGTCGTCGACCGCCTGCCGGATACCGTCGGGATCGGTTCGGTCGGGGAGATTCAACGCGGCGTACCCGTGTTCGTCGTTCGATCGCCCGGTCTCGATGCGCTCGTGAGCTGTGGCCACCCGATCGTCCAATCGTTCGAGTGCGTCCCGCGAGACGCCCGGTGAGGCGACGGCTGCGAGCGCGTTACCGATGTCGACATCCATACCGGAGAGCCAATGGCGACCCCCAAAGGCGTTGCGTCACGTCGCTGTTCCGTCGTGCGGGAAGCCGGTCGCCGACATCGGTTCCCTTATTCCACGGCCCGTCCTAGCTCGACCAATGAGCGGCTCGAGTGACGGGGAGCGTCCACGGGCGGTCGACGCCGACGGCGGAACGACCGCCGAGGGTGGTGACCACGCTATGGACGGAGCCACGGACACGGTTGCGCCCGACAGCGAAGGCGAGGACGAGGGCCACACCTACGGTGGCCTCTTCGGGGCCTTTCCGTACGCCTTCGGGGCGAGTGAGTCGCGGCTGTTCAAGAGTTACGTCGCCATCGGCGGGCTGCTCGCGTTGCTGATCGCCTTCGCCTTCGTCCTGTCGGTGATTCGCGTGATCGGCGCAACCGGTGGCTCCGCGACGCTGGATTTCTCGCGGGTATTCGTGGCACTGATCGGACTGCTGGTCGTCTTCCCCATCGTCGCGCCCGTGTTGCTCGTTGCTCGCCGACACCGCCGGGCCACCGGAACGGGCGTGACCTACGACAGGCGCCTGGCCACGACGGGCTATCTCTTCCTCATGTCGCTGTACGTCGGGTTGATTCCGACGGTCCCACCGGAGTACCAGACCGAGTCCAACGCCGTCGTCGAGGGGCTGTACGGCCTCCCGATGGCAGTCGGCCTCGCTTTCCCCATCAGTATCGTCGTCGTAATGTTCCTCGTACACCGCCGCTCGAAGTGACCGGGCCGCGTACCGAGAGCGTGCTGTGTCGCGACTCAGCGAGTTCGCTGTTCAGTGTGGATTCGAGTCGAAACGGCAAAACCAATCCCGGCCCTTCTGCGAATATGAGTGAAACCACGGGCACCTTTCTCGTCACCCACGCCGAGACCGACTCCGCCGTCCTCCGCGACGTCGATACCGGACAACTCCACCCCCTCGAGCTTGGTGGTGACTTGACCGAAGGCGAGGTCCTCCGGGCCACAATCGCGCCGGAGCCACCGCTCGAGGTCGTCTGGTCGCTTCGCGAGGTCGAGGAGCGATGGGTGGTCGACCTCGTCGACAGCGATCTCGCGCCGACGACTCACTCGAAGGAGCTGGTCGAGGGGATCGACGTCGGCGAGTTCCAGCGTGAAGAACGGGCAGGACGAGGCGAGATTCACGTGTTCAGGGTTCCCGACGACCAGCTCGAGGCTGCCGCCGCAGACGTCCTCGCCGACGAGGCGACGCTGGCGCGAGCGGCGCGTCTCGAGGCAGTGCGAGTCGAGGTTCGGACCGCCGACCCTGGGATTCTGAGCGTTCGATATCTCCCGGATTGAGCCACCGCGGGGACAGCCTGGTCGGTCACTCCTCGAGAGCGTGCTGCCGATTGGTCGCCAGACACCTCATGCAGTCGATGGGGTATCGACCACCGCCGATCGATTAGCCATCGACACTCGAGCGGGAGGCTTATCACGCCGCTGTGAGTACTCGAGTTCGATGCTTCGCCTTCCACAGCTCGCGGGGGCGGTTGCCTTCGCGACGGTCCTCGCGGCCATTGCCTACGCCTGGGCCCCCGGAACCGCCTGGCCGCTGCTGACGGCGACGCTGGTCTGGATTCCGGCGGTCGTCGCCGGGATTCTGGGTGCCGTCGTCCTCGCCAGCCCCGAGACGGAGTCAGACGAGTCGAGCGCCACAGCCTCCGATCACCACGACCGCGAGGTCGACGTCCGCCCCAATGCGACGGCCTCGAGGGAGGCGGTGAGTGAGGAGGATGCGGACACGGATGGCGACCGTGTGGACACGGATGGCGATCGTCCCGAAACCGAGACGACCGTCGACCCCTCGAGTGCGAGCGAGGGCTCCACTGCCGAATCGGAAGCGGTTGACGCCGACGTAGACGACGCCGACACCGGTCCCGTTTCACAGAACGAAACCCAGTAAGTCGATTACCACCCACCGGGTAGATTCGGACAGGTCCCTCACCCCCTCGAGGCCGATCACGCGACCGGGTTCGACCGCTCGAGTCACGTCAGTCTCGACCGCACGAGTTTCGCAATCGCACAGGGGTTACTGTCGTCGCTTTCCGGTGAGTGCCATACCGGGTCGGCAACTATCGGTGAAAAGACAACAATCCGGCTCTGTTGAAATCCACAATGGGTGATATAGTAACAATTGAAACGATTTACACACCCTCACAGTGAGTCGGCTCAGGACCGGTGAAAACCGGTTCTGAGCCATGGTCTCGTGAGGGTGTGTAATGACGTTCAGTGGCTACTATAGAAGAGTGGTGCTGAGTACAGAGCGTGTATGCAGCACGCGCCGATTTGCATCTCTCTACTGACCGATTCTTAACATTCCCAAAGGCAAGTTTATTAAAAACAAGCACGATAACACTACATAAGACAATATGACCTTTTCATTTGATACCACTTACAGAAATTTGGACTCAGCCCTCTATTCGAGAGTGACGCCGAAAAGTATCGCTAACCCAGAAGTTTTGATTCGGAATCACGGGCTCTGTGCTGCCCTCGGATTGGATCCAGCGGAACTCAATGCTACCGTTCTCACAGGCCAAGACCTCCTGGAAGAACCAATCGCCCAGGCATATGCAGGCCACCAGTATGGGAGTTTTACCGTCCTGGGCGACGGGAGAGCGATGATACTCGGCGAACATGTACACGATGGTCGTAGATACGATATTCAATTGAAAGGATCCGGTCGAACGCCGTACTCGGGGAGAGGCGACGGTAACGCAACTGTTAGCTCGATGCTCAGAGAGTATCTGTATTCGTATGCGATGCAGAATCTACAGGTCAAAACATCGAGGAGTCTGGCGGTCGTCGAAACTGACGAAACGATCCGACGACGACGGACGGAACCTGGAGCCATTCTCGTCCGGGTGATGAACAGCCACATTCGATACGGGACCTTCCAGTACGTTGCAGGGCGAGTAGCCGATGAGCTACAGCGATTCACTGACTACGTTATTGACAGACACTACCCACAGCTAACTACAACGGATCGTCCATACCTCGATTTCTTTGATGCTGTCATGCAGTCGTCGATCGAGATGGTTGTCGACTGGCTCCGTGTCGGATTCGTCCATGGCGTAATGAATACGGACAACATGAGTATCGATGGAGAAACATTCGATTACGGACCCTGTGCGTTCATGAATTACTACGATGAGGAGGCGGTCTTCAGCTCGATCGACACGCACGGGCGATATGCGTTCGGCAACCAGCGACCCATTTTGCGGTGGAATCTCGAACGCCTCGCAGAGGCGCTCCAACCGCTGTGTACACGAACGGCGCTCACGTATGATGAGATCGAAGGGAAACTGGACGAGTTTGACGATCGATTCGATGCCCAATACGACACGATGATGCGAAAGAAGCTGGGAATCACCTCGGATGACGAGGAAGCACTCGTCGATGAATTCCTAGAGTGGCTCCGTAAGTCGAACGCAGACTATACGAATACGTTCCTCGAATTAGAGACGCCCGGTACGTTTGATGACCCAGCGTTTGCAACTGCAGAATTCGAACAACTCAGGGATGAACTGGCTGCTGTCGG
>Ga0207421_10001491_pt1 | contig 30027 bp, 34 predicted proteins | sample SodLakKL_010_SED_4_FD_187542 | JGI IMG/M metagenome (GOLD analysis project Ga0207421, IMG submission 187542) | Alkaline sediment microbial communities from Lake Tanatar, Kulunda Steppe, Russia - 8KL_010_SED (SPAdes) (version 2) | ecosystem: Environmental > Aquatic > Non-marine Saline and...
TCCATCTCCCTTGTCGTAAACGTCCTTGGTTTTTCCCCTGTAAATCACTTCCATCTTCCCACTCCTTTTAAGGTTTTGATTAAAACAAGATAAAAATTTCTTCGAATAGTTCTACCCTGGGATTAAAACTTATATTACGGGGTACAATTTTTTATTCGCCAGGCAGGGGGTTTTCCCTTGAAATATTATAATTTTTTCCTAAAAACTTATTATATCAAGGGGAATAAAAGCTGGATCCTTCTAATAAAAGAAGGAAATTTTTTTTAGGGAGATTACCCTTCATCGTTTCATTGAATTAAGATTGAAAAAGGGATATAATTAAGCAAAGAAACCCACAAAATTGAATTAAATGGGAAAACTAAACTTTCAAATGTCAACACAAAAATTGATTTTAACCCTGTAGCCTCAAATTTTAAGGGAGGTACTATCACTTGGAACAAAAGATCCTGAAGTTAATCAGGGAGGAATTGGAAAAACTCGATCCTGAAAATTCCCAGGCAATGGATAAGATTTCTCGGAGGATTTACCCAATTCTTCCTGGGGAAAATGATCAATTAATCGAAACATTCGATTATCTAGTTTCCCGGGGAGATTGGAGTCTTTTCTGGCTGGTAACCACCTGGATAAAAAAGAAAAAGGTTTTTCAACTTGAATACATTCCCTATTATGAAAAATGGTTACATAATTACATAAAAAGCTGGGGACAGTGCGATGTTTTTTGCTACCGGGTTTTAAATCCGATGGTAGAAAAATACCCCCGGTTGTTTTCCAAAGTTCTTGAATGGACAGAATCAAGCGGGACCTACGTAAGAAGGGCTGCTCCAGTTTCCCTACTGGAATCAGGGAGAAGTTTTCGAGTCAACTATCCCCTGGAAAAGGTAATGCTGGTAGTTGAAAGCCTGAAAAATGACCCCGAATATCATGTCCAAAAAGGGGTTGGCTGGCTTTTGAAATACGCCTATTTAAGCTATCCTGAGGAGATATATTTATACTTAAAAAACAATGTAAACGATTTACCCCGGGTCTTGTTTCGCTATGCCCTGGAAAAAACTCCCCGGGAGGTAAGAGAGGAATTAATGAAACTTTAGGGAGGAGAAAATTAAGAAAAATTTTTCAGGGGAATAAACCCAAAAACGAAGCGTAAAAATTATGCGAGGAGTTTTTACTCCGGGTTTTTTAGAGGAATATTTTGTTTCCTGTAGCTGGTCGTGTGTTGTTAGAGACCAAAATGAACCTGATGAGTTCTATGTATTTGAAATGTGGTTGAAAATTAATGTGAACAATTGGCCTTCTGTGAACCCCTTTGCAATCACACAAACGGAGGAGGTGAAAATAAATGTTATGGACAATTGCTGTTGTTCTTGTGATCTTATGGTTGCTGGGTTTTTTAACAACTACCGGTGGGGGATTGGTACACATTCTATTGGTAGTTGCGCTGGTTGTGATTGTAGTGCAATTGCTTCAAGGTAGAAGATTATAAACTTAGATAGAAGTAAAATCAATGAAGAGAATTTTGGGACTGCTGTTGACAATGAGAAGGGGTGACAAAAAAGGTGATGAAAAAGAAGCAAATGATTAAGGCTAAAATTTTTGAAAATAGGAAAAAGAATAGAGGTGATAAATATGTCTAAATTAGTTATTTATGGTATTGTTTTGGGATTTATAGGATTAGTCGTGGGCTATATCATCTTTGGGCGTGTTGGCGGAGAGTTTGTACCCCTGGGTAATTTAATCAATCCGCCTCAGGATTTTCTTGATGAAATAAGAGAATATGTAACGGGGATTGGACAGATCAGACAGAGAATTCTGGTTAGCGGAGCAGTTGGGGCGGGTTTCGGGATTATTCTCGGTGCGGTTACAAAGAATAGATAATGGTTAAGATAGAGAGTGTCCCGGATTACTTTAAAGAAAGCCCCACTTTTCTTGAGGTTGCTTTAGTGATGGGAAGGGGAACAAAGAAGTTTTTCCTGAAGCATGTGTGGTTATCTGCTGGTGGAAAAGGCTTGTGGATGCAATGGTCACTGCAACAAAGGGGCGGAGGCCATTGCAACCCACTCCCTCGGGAGGAAGGTTGAGGCAGGTTATGGAACTCCCGGAGATGAGGAGGAAGTAAGGGAAATTTAGCTGCTTTCAGTTTACCTTAACTGAGCCCGGGAAAATTTAATCCCCTAAGGGCAGAAATTCCGGGTTGGGGTCATATGAGCTAATAGGTAATAAGTTCTCCTGGAAGAAGGATGGAGAAAAATTATTGGTGGCATTGGGGGAAGTGCTACTAACGATTGATGAATCGGGAGGCCCAAGAACCCTGGAGGCAGATTTATTGTTTCGGAGTGATTAGAGCTGGAGTGGGAAGGCGGAGAATTGAATTAATTTATGGATTTCGACCTTGAAGATCTCAAACCCCTGATTGCAGGACTGAAAGTAAGGTGACCTGTGAGGTTGTTAATCCCCTTACCGGAGAAAATGGGGCCGGCTAAATAAATTTTGAATTCGGGGGAGGTGGCAAATCTTAATTAGAAAACCCGGGGTAATATAAGTTTAAAGATATTTTAAGGCAAAATTTTTGACAATACAAAATTGATTTGAAGGAGGACAAATTGTGAATATTGGAATCATTGTTTACTCCAAAACGGGGAATACTTTTGAGGTTGCTTCGCGGTTAAAGGGAGTTCTTGAGCAGAAAGGTCATTCAATAAACCTGGAGAGGGTAACCATAGAGGGGAAAGCAAAACCGGGAGACAAAGAGGTCAGGTTAATCAATATTCCCGCTGTAGAAAGTTATGAAGAAGTGATTTTTGGATCTCCCGTGCAGGCATTTTCCCTTGCGGTGGCTATGGAAACCTACCTAAAACAGATCCCCACCCTGGAGGGAAAAGAAGTTTCCCTTTTTGTGACAAAGCATTTACCTTTTGCCTGGACCGGAGGTAACAGAACCCTAGGCCAGATGGAAAAAATCTGTAAGGATAAGGGAGCCGGTGTTAGGGAGAAAGAAATTATTTTTTGGAACGAGAAAAGCCGTGAAGAAACAATCAAAAAATGTATTGCAAACCTGAGCAGCCATTTTTAATTTTACCTTGGGTTGTTTCTATTTGATATTTAATTGAGAGGAGAAAAATTGTGGCGAAGAAAAAAGGCTTAATTAATACGGTGGTAATTATCGCTATTGTTATTGTAGCAATAGGCCTTATTGGAGTAGTGGGTTTCAGACAGATTGAAAAAGGAATGTCCGATTTGCTGGAGATGCCTATAATGGATATAGACTTTTCCTCGGTTTGGGACGGATCTTATCCCGGGGAATTCAACAGGTTCCCGGTTTCCGCCGAAGTAGAAGTGACTGTCCAGGGGGAAAGGGTAACAGGGATCGAACTTTTAAGCCACCGCCATGGTCCCGGTTACAGTGCCGGGGAAATTCTGGATAGGGTAATTGAGCATCAATCTTTAAATGTTGATGTGATCTCCGGTGCTACCTACAGCAGTATTGTTATCCTGAAGGCAATTGAGGACGCTTTAATGGAAGCTCGCCAGTAAAGGGAACCTTTTTCGGGGAGGAGTGTTAAGGAGCCAATGAAAAAATTCCCCACTTTGGGTTTCTGTGGACTCGATTGCGGGTTGTGTCCCCGCTACTACACAAAGGGTGAATCCAGATGCCCGGGATGCTTTGGCAAGGACTTTGCAAAAAAACACCCTTCCTGTTCTATTATTACCTGTTGTTTAAAGGATAAAGATCTGGAGGTATGCGGAGAGTGCCCAGAATATCCCTGTGAAAAATATGGTGAGGAAACTTTTGAAAAAGATTCGTTCATTTCCCACCAAAGGATTGGTTATAATCATAACTTTATCAGGGAATATGGGCTGGATTTATTTTTAAAGCAACAAAAAAAGAGAATTGAACTCCTGGAAGAATTCCTGGAAAGGTTTGATGAAGGAAGGAGTAAGAGTTTTTTCTGTCTGGCAGCAGCTCTTCTTTCCTTAGAAAGCCTGGAAAAAGCCCTGGAAAAGATTGAAAAAGAAATTGAAAAGGGCAGTATTGGGGTTGACGATTCCAGGGCCGGGGGGAAAATATTGAAAAATCTTTTGAATAACTATGCCCGGGAGGAAAAAGAAGAATTGAAATTGAGGAAATCACCGTAAGGCCAAAAACCTTAAAAAAGAAAGTGAACAGGTTCAACCGGGAAAATTTTTTTCAAGCAAGGGGTAGGTTTTGGTGTCTTATAATGAAGAGCAGGTATGGTTATCTGAAGCCAGATCTTTAGGTTATTTCTTTTATCGCCAGGGCTGGCACTTCTTATCTTTATTAATCCTTGTTCCCCTGGCCTGGTATTTTTCTTCTCCAGGCATAAGAGAGGGGGTTTGGCTTGGTTGGGAAGATTCAACCTGGTTTTGGATTGGGGTAAGCCTGGGCATAATTCATCAGGTTCTGGTATGGCTGGTTTTTCGATTACAACTGGGCTGGGCTTTTTTTTCCAGAGTTTTTGGGCCCTGGGATTTAATGGTTTGGGGACTTATTTTTCTTCCTCTTCTTGCGGTCCGCCCGATTTTGGTCTTTGGGCTGGCCAGGGCAACAGAAGGGACCCTGTTTTTTTCTCGGCAGACCGGTATGATCGGGGGCCTAATTTTTTTAATCCCTGCAGTTTATACCTTCTGGTCGGTTGTCAAATATTTTGGAATAACCAGGGCCCTGGGAGGGGATCACTTCCGGATTGAATATAGAAAACAGGGGCTGGTTAAAAAAGGTATTTTTAAGTTCTCCAGTAACGGGATGTATAGTTTTGGGTTTTTCCTGCTCTGGTCAATCGCCTTATTCCACGCTTCCCAGGAGGCCCTGATCCTGGCTATATTTCAGCATGCTTATGTCTGGGTTCATCATTTCTGCACTGAAAAACCCGATATGGAATTAATTTATGGAAATAAAAACTTAAGCTGAAAGGCAAAGGGGAGGGGTGTAATGGAACATATTCTGTGGTGCACGGGCCATGACCTGAAAATAAAGAATGCCAATAAAGCCCAGGGGTGTTTTGTTTATGATCAGGATGGAAATTGTTACCTTGACCTGGAATCCGGGGTCTGGGTGACACCCCTTGGCCATAGTAACCCCCGGGTAAATCAGGCAATTTCCGATCAGGTGGATAAAATCATTCACTGTGGTTATTACAATGGCAGTAAAATTGTTGATGATGCAGCCAGGGAATTACTGAAATTAACGGGGATCAAAAATGGAAAGGGTGTATTTCTTTCTTCTGGGAGCGAAGCCGTTGAATTCGGGATTAAAGCTATACATAAAGCAACGGGGAAGAATAAACTTTTGCGTTTGCATGATTCATTTTTAGGTTCTTATGGTGCTGCAGGCGAGAGGGAAAAGGAAGCCTGGCACCTTTTGGACTGGACAGATTGCCAGGTTTGTCTAGAGAAAGAAATGTGCGCCCTGGATTGCCCGGTTTTGGAAGATATCCCGTACTCAGAACTGGGGGGTTTTGTCTTTGAACCGGGTAGTGCCGGTGGATTGGTAAAATTTCCTCCCCACCCTTTCATTGACAACCTGGTCAGTTTTTTCCGGAAAAACGGTGGGCTTATTCTGGTAAATGAAGTTACCACGGGAATAGGGAGATCTGGAAACTGGTTTGGCTTCCAATACTATGATTTTCAGCCGGATCTTGTTGCCATGGGGAAAGGTCTTGGCAATGGGTACCCGGTGAGCGCTACAGTCATGACCGGGGAAGTTGCAAAAAAGCTTGAGGAAAAAAGTTTTTATTACCAGCAATCTCATCAGAATGATCCCCTCGGCTGCAGGGTTGTGTTAGAGGTCATCGATATAATAAATGAAGAAAACCTGGTAAACAGGTCCTGGGAAAAGGGTGAATACCTCCGGGAAAGGTTAAAAGACATTTTTTCCCGGGTTGATTTTGTTAAAGAAATACGCGGCCGCGGCTTAATGATCGCCCTGGAATTTGATGGTCCGGGAAACAGAGAAGCCGCATATTTACACCGGGAACTTTTTAACAAAGGGTTTATTGTTTCCCTGCGGCCTGGTCATAACGCCCTTCGTATTGATCCTCCTTTAAATATTGAAGTAAAACACCTGGATTCATTTCTGCGGGAATTGGATGAAATACTGGAATTGTACCAGGATTAACAATTCATTTCTCGGCTTTGGAATACCAATAAAATTATAAGAAAAAAGGAGGCGATAGGGTGATCAACGGGATCAATCATATTACCTTTGCTGTAAGTAATTTGGAAAAATCTCTGGAATTCTATAAAGAGCTGCTGGGACTAAAACTGGTAGCGCGATGGCCTGAAGGGGCTTATCTAAAAGCAGGAGAAACATGGATTGCCCTTAACTTAGACCCCGAATGCCGCAGTGAACCCTCCCCGGACTATACTCATATTGCTTTTAATGTGAGTCCCGAAAATTTCCCCCGCATTAAAGAAAGGCTTGAAAACGCAAATGTCCAGGTTTTCCAGGAAAACAAGTCTGAGGGTGAATCTTTTTATTTTCTTGATCCCGATGGGCATAAACTGGAACTGCATTACAATAGTCTTGATCAGCGACTGAACTGGTTCCGGGAAAAAAAGGTTCCCGGTTACAGAGTTGATTAAGATAAATGGAGCACTGTTTTAGACGTTTTTCCTAGAACCCACTAAGGGGGGATATTTTAAGATGGGAGAAAAGAATTTTTCTTTTAAGATTGGCGATTTTAAGTGTATGGCTGTCTGTGATGGGATCTACACCTATACCAAACCTGCCCCTCTTCTTTTTCCCACTGCACCAGGAGAGGAATTGGACCAAAAACTTCGTGAATTTGGGATAGACTCTGACCGGTGGCTGGAGTGGAAGAGCCCCTACACTTGTCTTTTTGTTGATACGGGTAAGTATAAAATTCTTGTTGATACAGGGGGAGGAAAGGAGGATCAATCCAGCAGGGAAACAGGCCAGTTATTGGATAATCTCCGAGCTGACGGTATTTCCCCGGGAGACATTGATTTCGTTATTTTAACCCATGCCCATCCCGACCATATCTGCGGTAATACGGATGAAAAAGGAGAAATAGCTTTCCCCAGGGCCCGGTATGTTATCTCTAAAGAGGAATGGGAATTCTGGAATTCTTTCAGGGCGGGAAAGGAACTCCCCGAAACTTTTAAGGAGGGCCTCATCAGGTGTGCCCGTCAGAAACTCCCACCTATAGAAAATCAGCTTAACCTGGTTGAAGGGGAGGAAGAAATAGTTGAGGGGATCAGAACAATTTTAACTCCTGGACATACTCCCGGGCACCTGGTAGTTTCCTTTTGTTCAAAAGGAGAAGAACTAATCGCGGTTTCTGACCTTTTGATCCACCCCATTCATGTAGAAAAACCCCAATGGTATACTGCCGTTGATTATAATCCTGAAAAAAATATTACCTCCCGAATCCGGATCCTGGAAAAAGCGGAAAAAGAAAACGCTCTTTTAATAGGTTTTCATTTTCCCTTCCCCGGCCTGGGTAGAGTTAAAAAAGAAGAGGGGAAATGGAAATGGGAACCCCAAGCGAAATAAGAGGTTTCATCACAAAAATTCAAAAGGTTTTTTTCAATAAAAAAATATTAATTTATCTAAAAAGAATAAACCAGTTACACCCCCCAATGCTTGCCGGGAAGCTAACTGAAAAGGCTGGGGAAAAAGAAAACTCCCTGGGAGAAATTTTCCCAGGGAGTTATTAAATATTTTGTTTTAAGGAAATATTTTCCCCAACCTATTTTTGCTTTTGAACATCAAGATGGATGGCATAGAAGGGGAATTCTTTCACACTCACTGACAGCTCTGAACCTTTGTAGGTTGTAAATAATCCTGCAGCAGGACGGGAGTTCGGGATATCTTCATAACCCTGGATTTTAACGGGTTCAACAACATCCTGCAGTTCCCAGCCATTTAGAAGGTTAATTTCGATAGTGCCACCATTCAATTCCACCGTTCCTGCATTAAGATCCTGCCCAGCCCAAATGGTTTGTTCTCCTTCAGTACTTGCATCATAATAATACCACCAGGCCGCGCCGCTTCCTGAGGTGTTTCCGCCCCAGGCAGTTTCCGTTTGCCAATCCCCATTATCACCATTTTCCCCATTATCACATTGCACTATATATTCTATATTGCCATACCAGGGCGAACCCTTGATATCCCCGCCATAGGCAGTTTCCCCACCTAACAAATTACCATCGACTATATTTTCAACATTTGCTTTGGCCTGCAGCCATAGGGAAAGCCCGCAGAGTGCTTCTAAATTACCCAGGTCTTCAAAGGGAACAACCAGGGTATAATCCTGGGTTCCTTCAGGAAGGTTTTCCTCTTTGTAAGGGGCGTGACCGGGATTTAAGCGGTTTGTTGGTTCTTCTTCGAGTACATAAAGGTGAAGGTCAGTTAAATACCATCCCTCTATGGTTTTGTAGGTGATAAAAAGAAAATCTGCATTGTTACCCACCGTTACAGTTCCCACTTTAATGTGCTGCCCTCCCCAGAGGGTAAAAACCTGGGGATCCCCAAGATAAACCTCGTCACCCGGGCTTCCCTGAAAAGATAATGGATAATTGACCGTTCCGTGAGGTCCCTGAATTAGAGTATCACAGCCGGTTAAGCCCAGAAGAAGGACTAAAACTCCCAAAAACCAAAGCAAGCTCTTTTTGTTTTTCATAATATTACCTCCAGTGCTGTAATTTTTCTGTTTCAAAAAGCAGTTTAATTAATTTAAAAGCAAAAAACCGGCCAGGATTTTGGCCGGTTACGCTACTTGCTCTCCCCAGGCAATAAGCGTCCAGATTAAGCATGGGGGTCATTGCATCCGTTTAATTTAGTTCTGAATGTTCTTAAATAATTGAAGATGCTATTATTATCTACTTCTTTGATAGTATTATATATCCGGGTCTTTGCAAATTTTGTGAGCTCGCTCACACTTTTAAAAAAAATCAATAATTCAGCAGGCCTTTAGGGTAAATTGACAGAAGAAGCAAAACTGATTCAGGAAAAATTAAGCAGGGATTTAAAGTGTTGAAGGTCTTAGGGAAAACGGAGGGAAATAATGAATAAAGATCAATTTTGCATGGATGCTATTTTTCATTGACTCCAGGGAATACTTCAAAAGCAAGGAGGTGACCTTTTTGAAGGTTAAAGTTATGAACCACAGCGAAAAGTTTATAGCTATTTTCCTTGTGCTTATTATCCTTGGGTCTTTTTCTGGTTTTTCATCTGCAAATAATTCAATCAGTTACTCCAGGCAGAACTCATATGGTTTTGTGGAAGAAGGGGATATCTATTTCCTCCTTGAATATAAAGTAATGGAGAAAAGGAAACCTTTTTGGTTCATTCTCCCCATTGAAAGACCCCCCCGGGTTCATTACCAGAAATTATTTCTATATCGCTTGCGGCCCGAGGATAACCAGCTGGTTCAGCTGGGCACATTACGGGAGGAGTTCCCTTTCCCTGCGGGTTTTAATATCCAGTATACCCAGTTCAAAAAAACCGACGAAGGACTTGTAATTGCTCATAGAGCAAAATTCGGAGAAGATAATACGGTCGTTTTTGATTTGCGAATCTGGGATATTTCTAAGGAAAAATTTGTTGAACTCAATGGCCAGATTAACCATCTGCTCCGAACTGATGATCCGGTTTACCAGGAATATTTTGGTGAATACAAAAGCCCTTGGGTTAATAACCCGGGAGTAATAGGTATAACAGAAGTTAGATTATACCTTGAGGATTTTTCCGAAGAAGATTGGGATCTTCCTCGGGAATGGTAATCACGTTTTGATCACTCAACAATAATCCTTGATTTTCCCAAAGGGAATAATTGAAAAATCTGGTTCGAGAGGGAATAAGCAAACCATGGTTAAGAAAACCAGAGGGATTTTAATAAATTTTAAAGGTTTTGCTTTAAATGGATTAAGATTTTGGGTTTATTTAAAGGATGTGAAAAAATGAAAAAGATAATTAAATCAAGGTCTCAAAAAGCAGGTCATCCTCCGGGGATCCTTGTTCATCTTGGAGAGAGAAAAGAAGAAAACTCCAGGATTAATATTTTTAAATATTCCGAAGAAAACCTGGAGGAAAAAGAAATTAAAGTCGAAGACATCTCCAGGAATTTTCCCGGTGAAGGAGAAGTGCTTTGGGTTAATGTTGATGGATTGCACGATGTAGAAATAATTGAGAAAATCGGACAAGATTTTTCCCTTCATCCTTTGGTTTTAGAAGATATTCTTAGCACCGATCAGAGACCCAAGATTGAGGATTACGGGGAGTTTCTGTTTTTGGTCCTTCCCATGTTCTATTATTCTACTGAAGAAGATACCATAATCGCTGAACAGGTAAGCCTGGTTCTGGGTAATAACTTCATTATTTCATTTCAGGAACAGCAGGGTGATGTTTTTTCTGAATTAAGAAGGCGGCTGCGGACAAAGAAAGGACTGCTTCGCCGCAGAGGAGCAGATTATTTATTTTACGGGCTCCTCGATTCCATTGTTGATGCTTATTTTTTAATCCTGGAAAAAGTGGGCGAGGATATCGAAGAAATTGATGACCTGTTACTGGAAAAAGCCGACAGTGAACTTCTCCAGCGAATACACAGGGTAAAAAGGGAAATGGTTTTCCTGCGTCGTTCTGTTTGGCCCCTGAGGGAAGTAATTGCCAAACTGGAGCGCAGAGAAACTGCCCTGATTTCTGAATCTACTCTGATTTATCTTCGGGATGTTTATGATCATGTTATCCAGATTATTGAAACAGTTGAAACTTCGAGGGATTTAATCTCAGGTATTATGGATATTTACCTTTCTACTGTAAGCAATCGGATGAACGAAGTAATGAAAGTGCTGACCATTATTGCCACTATTTTTATCCCCCTTACTTTTGTTGCTGGGGTTTATGGGATGAATTTTGTATTTATGCCCGAGCTGGAGTGGCCCTGGGGTTATCCCATTGTCCTTATGATTATGGGAATAGTTGCCCTGGGAATGGTCTTTTATTTCCGCCGGAAACGGTGGTTATAATTTTTTTACAAAGAAGTCCGCTTGTAAGGTCAGTTTACCCCCAGTGAAATTTCCGGTTCCGGGATTTTTCTGGGCTCTAGTTTTTGAATCACCCTACAGTTTTCCGAAGCGAGTTTATTATAAAATCGGTTTCCGACTTTAAAGGAAAACCATTGGGAGGGGAAAGGACAGAATAGCATGCGAAATATTATGGAAATTATCAAAAAAAGAGAATCAGTCAGGACCTATGATGAAAACAGGCCGATTGAAGGAGAAATTCTTGCTCAACTGAAGGAAATAATTCAGGGGAAACAGGTTGGCCCTATGAACAATAAGATAAGGTTTCGTCTGCTTGATATGGGGAAGGTAAGCGGGCAAGAATTGAGAAAACTCGGGACCTATGGAATAATTAAAGGGGCTCGTTTTTTTCTCCTTGGTGCTGTAGAAGATAAGGAAGGTTCTTTAGAGGATTATGGCTACTGCCTGGAAAAACTTGTTTTGCAGGCAACTGCCCTGGGTCTGGGAACCTGCTGGCTTTCAGGGACTTTCCGCCGGAGTTCTTTTGCAAGGCAGATTGAAATAACACCAGAAGAACTCCTCCCCGCTATTTCACCAGTAGGTTATCCGGCTGGCAGAAAAAGGTTTGTGGAAAAGTTGTTTAAGGCGGGAACTCGATCTGATAAAAGGAAACCCTGGGAGAAATTGTTTATCGGTTCCGACGGGTTGTTGCCTCTTCCTCCAGAAGAAGCTGGAAAGTTCAAAGAAGTACTGGAAGCAGTTCGCCTGGCGCCTTCGTCGGGGAACCTTCAACCCTGGAGGATTATCAGGGATGAGGATGGTGATTTTCACCTTTATCTGAAGGGAAAGAGAGAAGGAAAAAGGCCCGAAGGCAGAATAGACAGCCAGAAAATTGATATGGGGATTGCTATGTGTCATTTTGATCTGGTTGCCGAAGAGAGGGAATTAAAGGGAGGGTGGGCCCGGATTGAAGCACTAAAAGACAGTGAACCTCCCCTGGGCGACCTGGAATACATTTCTACCTGGAAAGAGAAAGAAAAGGCTTAAAACCCCAAAAATTTCTTCATTTATCTTATCCATTTTTCACCTCTGGAAGAGGGTTTGAAAACTGTCCAACTTCCCCAATCATAGACGCCTGCGGACTTTGCAAAATTTAAAATACTATGTTAAAAATAGACTTGAGGATAGTTTTAAACAAAGGCATTTTATTGATTTTTATTTTAATGCAAGGAGGAGCTTTAATGAGTAGGAAGAGGACGAGAATTTGGGTTTCTGTAGTTCAAAGTCTTGTTTTTCTAATCCTGGCCTTGGTAATACTTTATTTTGGGCTGCATACCCTGGAAGGTCTTCTTCCGATCATAATAATTGTAATAATTGCCCTTGCCGGGATTTTTATTTTCCAAAAGTCCAAGTTATTTAAATAAATTGAAGTAACCCCAAAATAAAGGAAAGTTTTGTGACCAACAAAGGATTAAAAACCCTGGAAAAGAAAAATATACGCAGGAAAGTAAGCAAAAAAGGCTAATATAAACAGTGGTGCTTAATTTCCCAACAAATTCCCTGAACTAGCTAAGCATAATAAGTCCGGGTATCCAAATTAATTACCGTTAAAGGAGAGAAAGTTATGTTCTCAATTGAAAAAAAATGGGTTTTTACTGGTGTCCTGGTAGCAGTGGTGGTTTTTATTACCTGGAATGTAATCCCTGAAACAGGTCTTCAGGCCTTTTTTGCAACCCTTTTTGCTTTTGTTACAACTCTGGTCGGGATCAAGATCGGAGAAAGGATTTTCCCGAGTTAGGAAAAGAATTTTACAGATCATTTCAGGAGTTCTTTAAGGAAAGAGCAAAAAAGTAATAATGGAAAAAAAGAAAAGACCTCCCTGACTTTCGGGGAGGCCATCTTTATGCTTTTAAGAAATTTTTTTCCCAGATAGCTTTAGTTATGGGGAGTGTTTTTTGCAATGGCCAATGCAGCGGTTAAGAAAGAAAGGTTAATTGATAAACCAATACTGCCGACCCTACTCCGCCTGGCCTGGCCGATTATGACCGCCCAGTTTTTACACCTGTTTTACAATATCGTGGATACTTTCTGGGTATCAAGGCTTGGTCCCGGTCCCCTTGCTGCCATTTCCGTTTCCTTTCCCCTGATTTTTATTGTAATATCCCTGGCCGGGGGTTTTGCTATTTCCGGTGTAGCCCTTGTATCGCAATATACCGGTGCCGAAGAAGCGAAAGATGCTAATCTGGCGGCAGGCCAGGTTATAAGTTTTTCAGTTGGGATTTCCCTGGTATTTTCAATACTGGGGCTTATTTTTGGAAAGCAGCTTTTGGGCCTGATTGGAGCAGGCCCGGATATAATGGAAGATGCCTGGGCTTTTTTCCGGGTAATAACTGCAGGGATACCACTGATCTTTGTTTTTTTTGTTTTTGCAGCTATCCTGGAGGGGACCGGGGATACAATAACCCCAATGAAGCTTAAGGTGGGCAGCATCCTGGTTAATATCGTTCTGGATCCATTTTTAATCTTCGGCTGGTGGATTTTCCCCGAACTCGGAATTGCTGGAGCCGCTTATGCCACTGTAATTTCCAGGTTCGGAGCTACAGTAATAGGAGTTTATTTGATGTTCAAAGGCTGGAAGGGAATTAAACTTGGGTTTTCTCATTTTCTGCCCAACTTTCACTTTATACCAAGGATTGTCCGAATAGGTATTCCCGCCGCAGTTGGCCAGTCTTCGCTGGCCATTGCCATGACCTTTATGACTTCAATTGTCGCAGGTTTTGGAACCTTTCCCCTGGCTGCATTTGGTGTGGGTAACCGGATTCTGGCTTTTATCCGGATGCCTTCGATGGGCATGGGGCGGGCAACCGGGATCCTTGTCGGACAGCACCTGGGGGCCAAACAGGAGAAAAATGCAGAGAAGACTGCCTGGACCGGGGCGGGAGTAATTCTTTCCTTTATGTTTGTCCTGGCTCTAATTTTCCTTTTTGCGGCACCTTACCTGATAAGGATTTTCTCTGATGAGCAAGAAGTGATTAAGATGGGGACCAATTACCTACGGATCGGTGGTTTTGCCTACATGTTCTTATCGGTTCAGCAGGTCCTTGGAGGCGCCCTGGAAGGGGCAGGGAGGACTGTCGAAAAATCTTTTTTCCTGATCTTAAATCTCTGGATACTGCAGGTTCCCCTGGCTTACTTTCTTTCCTATATCCTGGAAATGGGGGTCAGCGGAATCTGGCTGGGGATCCTCCTGGCCAAGATTGGTGGGGTGAGTGCAATATTAATCTGGTTTACGCGGGGAACCTGGAAACAGCGACTTGTTGAAGAAAAAGTTTAGAAATTCTAAAAGGGCCTTTTTCAGGCCTTTTTTTCTTTTAAGCTGGAAAAGGATTCTGCCTGGCTTTATGAGAAACAATACGAAAAAGATTGTTGGGGGTGTAAAATGAAAAAACTCTCGCAGGAGGCTTTTAAGGCTGCTGAATACTGGATTAAAGAAAAGGGTCGGGGCCTTGAAAATAGTTTATTTGCTCTCTACTTTTCCGGAGGTGAAAAAAAAGGAGTTATAAACGAATTAAAAAAATACCAAAATGAAGACGGAGGTTTTGGGCGGGCCCTGGAACCCGATTTCCGGATGCCTTTTTCCTCTCCCCTTGCCACCTCAATAGGGCTCAGGATAATCGCAGAAATTGATGCTTTTGCCGGGGGAAGAGAGATGGTAAAAAAGGCAATCAATTACCTGGAAAATTCCTTTGTTGCTGAAAGAAAAGGCTGGTTTGCAGTTTGCTCCAGGGTAAATGATTTTGATCACACCCCCTGGTGGTACTGGGATGAAGAAAAAGGAATGACAGTAATAGATTATTTCTGGGGAAATCCTTCGGCTGAACTTATCGCTTACCTTTACAAGTACCAGGATCTGGTTAAGGAAATGGATGTAGAGGAATTACTGGAAACTGCGCTGCAAAAAATTGAAAAGAGAAAAGCATTTGAATCCGAGCATGAGCTATATTGCTTTCTGCGTCTATATAGAGAGATTACGCCCAAAAGCAAATCGAGAATTGAAGATACTTTAACTGGCGGGATTGCAGGACTTGTTGAATATGATCGGGAAAAATGGATTGATTATGTTCCCACGCCCTTAAATTTTGTTCCTTCACCCAATGATAACAGCTTTGGGATAACAAAGGACAAAATAGAGGAAAACCTGGATTTTTTGATCGAAATCCTGGAAAAAGAGGGGTATGTTTTCCCTCCCTGGGGAGATGATTTTTATCAGGGCAAATTCAGAGAAGCGGTTCCTGAGTGGGAAGGAATTTTAACCCTGGAGGCTTTAAAGTTACTGGCAAGCTATAACTGTTTGAACCAGTAATTTTTCCTCAAGAAATTTTGGGAAGGGGGAATAACTCTGGAAATTCAGGTGGTGACTATTGCTGTTAAGTCTCTGGATAGGGCGAGAGAGTTTTACGAAAAAACTTTGGGCTTTACTCCGGGTGTTTTCTATGAGCCAACCCGATGGCAGTCCTATGCTTTTGAAGGAAATTCGGGTTTTGGTATTATAGAAAAAAAGGATCTCAAACGGGAAAATACCGGAGATATTATTAACTTCAGGATGGAAAAAATAGAAGAATACTGGCAGGCAATTAAGGGCAAGGTGGAAGTGGAAAGTGCACCCGGTAGAACGCCCTGGGGTTCTTATAAATTTATAATTAAGGATCCCGATGGTTTTCGGCTTGGTTTTTTGGGAAAAGAAAGTTGAAAGAAGGTTTTTTCTAAACAGACAGAATATTCAAAAAAAGGTTTTCCCTTTTACAGGTATAATGGTAATTAGATTGGGAAAAAAGGAGTTAAGAAAATTATCCTCTCCCCGGTTTTGAAGGGGTATGACTTAAGTTGTTAAATATTTTCGGGTTTTATATGAGGTGAGAATATTGGAATACAAAGTTATTAAACAACATAAAGGCAATTATCCTGATCCCATTGTTATAAAAAAGGGAGAAACAGTAATACTTAGGAAGAAATCAAATTATTGGGAGTGGCCAAACTGGGTATTCTGCGAAAGCCAGAAGACCAAAAAGGCGGGTTGGGTTCCAGAACAGGTCCTCTTAATTCAGGGTAATCTGGGAGAGGTTAAAGAAAGCTACAACGCCCGGGAATTAGATGTAGAAATTGGGGAAATGGTCTATTTATTGAGGGAATTAAATGGATGGGGTTGGTGTTGCAATAAAAAAGGGTTAGAAGGTTGGGTTCCTTTATCCTGCCTGGAGCAAAAGCCTGATAGAAGTTTGGAGGGGGAGAAAAAATTTTGAAGAAAATAAATTATGATAGTTATTTCTGGCAGGACGGGCTTGTTCGTCTGCGGGGAATCGAGGAAAAAGATTGGGAAGTTCACTATTATAACCGTTTTGACAGCGAAGGCCGAAGATTATTGAATTACAAGGTGGAATTACCTCCTACCGAGAAAGAAGCAAAAGACATGGTTGAAAATTTTAAAGATTTTAATTACGATTCCGGTCGGATTATGTTTACCATTGAAAACCTTGAAGGTGAAATAGTTGGGGGCATCAACTTAAATAGCATTGATGAAAGAAATGGAACCTTCAGTATTGGGATGCAAATAGACCGGGATCACAGGGGGAAGGGATATGGGACGGATGCAATGAAAATTGTGCTTCGTTATGCCTTCAACGAGCGAAGGTTAAATAAGTATTGTGGTTCCGTCCTCGAAAATAATACTGCTTCGGAAAAAATGTTGAAAAAGCTGGGTTGTACTCAGGAAGGAATTCGAAGGCAGATGGTCTATACCCGGGGAAAATTTATGGACGAGATTTTATTTGGACTGACCAGCGAGGAGTTCGGGGAGAGAGAAAAACAGGGATAAAAATAAAGTTGTTGTCAATAGAAAATAGTAATGTTTAATAAAGGTTCAGGTGTTTTTCCTGTGAATATTTCTTGGATTTCTCTTTTGTGGCTTGCTAGCTTACCTTATGCTTTAATTTAAACAGGGACGTGATTTTAATGGGAAAAATTGTTACTATTGTTCCCGCTTATAACGAAGAGCCCAGAATAGCAGCGGTGCTTGATGTTTTAACTACAGTTGATTACCTATCAGAAATAATTGTTGTTAATGACGGTTCAAAGGACGGGACCGGGATTGTTGCTGGTGAGTACGATGTGCGTTTGTTGGAACACGAAGAAAATCTGGGGAAGGGAGCTGCTCTCCAGACAGGTATTGACCATTCTTCCGGGGCAGATTATTTTCTGTTTCTTGATGCCGACTTAATTGGTCTTTCCAGGGATCATCTCGACCAGCTTTTAGAACCCCTTTTGGGAAGGGGCGGAATTTCTATGTCCATTGGGGTTTTCCAGGAAGGACCTCCCCTGGTTCGCTTCGCCCAAAACATGTTTCCAGTACTCAATGGACAGCGGGCCCTCAAAGAAAGCCTTGTAAAAAGACTTCCCGACCTTTCCTGGTCGCGATTCGGGGTGGAAATTCTCCTCAACAGGTGTTGCGAGGCGATGGATGAAAATATCGAATGGGTGCCTTTAAAAAATATATCCCACTGGATCAAAGAAAAAAAAGATGGTTGGGGACCGGGTTTGAGACACCGCTTAAAAATGTACAGAGAGTGCATAGTGTGCCAGCTAACGTGTAAGAAAAAACTGGAAATTTTTTTTGGAGAGGAGCATCAGAAACCATAGGAGCTGGAATTTAATATTGAGGTTAAAAACAAGAAAAAAGGAAACGAAAGTAATCCAATGGTTGAAGTGAATTAATTAACCTCACCCTCCTGCAGAAATCATTTTTTTTCCAAGGTCCCTTTTTCCAGTTAATTATTTGTTTTGGTAGGAAAAGCAGGTTTTGAAATCAAAAAAGGTGTTTTATGCTGGGGGACTGTTTTTGTGGGCATAAAAGAAATTGGCTGCTGCGGTGCTTATTGTAAAACCTGCAGGTCTTTCCTGAAAGGAATTTGCCCGGGCTGTAAAGCCGGATATGCTAGCGGTAAGAGGAATTTAAGTAGGGCAAAATGCCGGGTTAAGGTTTGTTGTATAAAAAAGGGGTGGGAAACCTGTGCTGATTGTGGAATATTTATTTCCTGCCCTAAAATCAAAAATTCCTACAGCAAAAAAGGGAAAAAAAATAAATACCGGGAAGCTATTGAGTTTATTAAAAAAAATGGTTATGATTGTTTCATCAGGATTGCTGATAAGTGGAAAAACAATTATGGAGATCTGGAGTAGTGGTTGTGTTAAAATGTTAAGCAAAAAGCCAGGAGGGAAACAATGTATATAGAAGGAATTGACCCGGTTCTTTTTTCTCTGGGCCCTTTGGAAGTCCGCTGGTATGGCTTGATGATGGCCCTTTCCTTTTTAATAGGAAGCTATTTCTTTGTAAGAAACGGGAAGGAAAAAAGGCTTTCCGAAAACCTCCTTTTCAACACAATATTTGCGGTAATTATTGCTGGAATTGTTGGGGCCAGGTTGCTCTTTGTTGTAACCAACCTGGATTTTTACCTGCAAAACCCGCTTTTAATAATCCGCATTGACCAGGGAGGCCTGGCCTTTTACGGGGCTATCTTGGGTGGGGTATTTGGAGGTTGGGCCATTGCCCGGGCAAACAAATTGAGACTCCACGATTTTTTGGATCTCGGTGTTCCAGGTCTTTCCATTGGTTACATGCTGGTTCGGTTTGCCAATATCTTTAACCAGGAAATACTGGGGCGCCCCGCTGATTTGTTTCCTTTCTCCAGGCACCCGGCACAGGTATATGGGATTTTGATCGGTCTGGTTTGTCTTTTAACCCACCTTTATTTAAGCCGACGTATTCCGAAAAGAACGGGAGTCCTTTTCTGGGCCTTTATTTTTTATTATTCTCTGCTCCGGGGTTTTATCGAAGAAACCTTCCGGGAAAATCCTCTGTACCTTTGGGGATACATCAGCGAAAGCTGGGGTGTGGGATTTTTTACCCTGACCCACCTGGCAACACCTCCTCTGGTAATTTTTGCCCTGTGGATGTTATTCAGGGCCCGAAAAATAACCGAACTGCCGGAAAGAAATTAAAAAAGAAAGCCCTCCCCAGCGGGGAAGGGCTTTTTCAATTTCTTCAGATTTAACGAACCCTGGGGTCAAATACATCCCGCAGAGCGTTGCCCAAAAGATTAAAGGCAAGGACGGTAATCATAATAGCCAGGCCAGGGTAATTAACAACCCATGGTGCCGCGCGGATGTAGGCCCGGGCCCCGACCAGTAATGCGCCCCATTCCGGGGTGGGGGGCTGGGCTCCGAGACCAATAAAGCTCAGGGCAGCAGCACTCAATATAGCCACGGGAAACCGCAGGGTAACCAGGATTATTATGGGTGATGTAATGTTGGGTAAGATGTGCTTTATTAGAACCCGGGATGTGCTTGCTCCCTGGGCAATTGAAGCCTCGACGTAATCTTCCACCTTGGCTTCCATTGTTGCGCTTCGAATAGTTCGGATGAAAATGGGCAGGCCCCCAATACCTACAGCAATCATTGCGTTGGTAAGGCTGGGGCCCAGAACTGCAACAATGGCCAGAGCCAATAAAAAAGGAGGGAAAGCCATTAAAACGTCAACGAATCGCATAAAAACAAGGTCAAACACTCCGCCCAAATACCCGGTGAGCAAACCGAAAAAGAGACCGATTACAAGCCCGATTGTAACGGCGATAAAGCCGATTTGTAGTGTGATTCGAGTGCCATATATAATCCGGCTGAATATATCGCGCCCCATATTATCACTTCCCAGGATAAAGTCCTCTCCGGGAGGAGTTAAGCGGTTAATAATATCCATTTTGTAAGGATCATGGGTGGCAATAAATGGGGCAAAGATAGCGGTTAAAATAATAATTAGAAGAATTGCCCCCCCGATTCTGGCGGAGTTTTTCCGGGACAGAATAATCAGGTTCCTTTTCCACTGGGGAGTATGGGGTTTTATAAATTTTCTGCTGGTTTTGTTATTCAAAATTATTTACCCCCTTTAATCGTACCGGATCTGAGGATTCAAAAGGCTGTATAGCAAATCCACAGCAAGGTTGACCATTACAAAGGTGAAGGCAACAACAAGAGTAATACCCTGGATCATGGGGAAATCGCGCCACATTATTGCATTAATTGCCTGAACGCCGATCCCGGTATAATTAAAAACAATTTCAATAATAAATGCTCCGCCCAGCAGATAACCGAACTGCATTCCCACAATTGTAACTACCGGAATTAAAGCATTGCGCAGGGCATGTTTATAGATAATTCTTTTTTCAGCAAGTCCTTTGGCCCTTGCGGTCCGGATATATTCTTTTTGCAGAACGTCAAGCATACAGGAGCGGGTCATGCGGGCGATAATTGCTGAAGCTATTAGGCCCAGGGTGAATGCGGGTAGGATTAAATGTCTCCAGGTACCGCTGCCCATTACCGGAATCCAGGGAACCCGAACTCCTACATTCATTATCAGTAATAGTCCAAGCCAGAAAGCGGGCATGGAGATCCCTATAAGGGAAATCAACATACTTAAAACATCGACCCAGCTATCTTTATAAATTGCCGAAAGGACCCCTGTAAAAATTCCAATGATAATGGCCAGTGAAAGGCTGGCAAGGGTCAGGCGGATCGTATTGGGAAAATGGTCAGCAATTTCTACAGTTACAGGCTGGCGGGATCGGAGGGAATTTCCCAAATCGCCCCGGAAAACACCCCTCATAAAAATTCCGTACTGGACTATTATCGGCTCATTTAAACCAAGTTGCTGACGCAAGTTTTCTCTGATCTCAGGAGTAGAGGGTTGACCGAAAAGCATAATATCAACAGGATCTCCAGGGACAAAAACTCGCATTAAAAAAACAAAAATTGTAATTCCGATCAGTACCGGTATCAGAAAAAGGATTCGTTTTGAAATATATTCAACCATTTATTTTCCCCTCCTAAAGGGAACCTCCCCTGGCTAAGAAATGTTGGAAAACAAGCTTATTTATCCTTGGTGCCCAGGAGTTGGAAATATGGTCCATGTGGTAATAGGGATCGGAAAAATCTTTGGTAAAAACGGCAATATAATAATCACCAAGGGGTGTAAAAACAATGCCCCCATCGTTCCGGCAGTTTTTCAAACTTCCGCTTTTTGAACCTACCTCAATTTCAGGTTTTTCTCCCGGAGTTGATGATTGGAGTAAACCAATGGGTAAAAAACGGGTTAAAATGGAGTTGAAATTTTGGTTTTTTAATATAGCCAGCATATCTTCTGTGGCCTGGGGTCCGTAAACTTCATTTTTAATCAGCTTAAACATCTGGATATATTCCCTGCAGGTGGTTTCTCCAATAACTGTTGGGGTATTCGGTTTAAAATAAATTTTTTCTTTGAGTTTTGTTTTTTCCAGCCCCAGGTTCAAACAGGTAGAATTAATGTTTTCCATCCCAAGGAAATCGATCAGAATATTAGTGGCTACATTATCGCTGACAATGATCATCAATGTTGCCAGGTCATGAATGTTTAATTCAGTCCCGGGAGTGAGATATCTCATAATTCCACTTCCCAGGGTGTGATTCTCCTCTGTAAAAGGGATTCTATCTGCAAGGGAAATCTCACCCAGATTTACCCAGCGGAACAGCTCAATTAAGATTGCTACCTTGATACAGCTTGCAGTTTCCCATTTTTCGTCGGCCTGGATTTCAAGACTGTTTTCTTTTTCATCCTCGAGGTATACAGCAAAATTTCCCGGAAAACCTTCCATTTCTTTTTGGATCAGCTTTTTTAGTTCGATTGTTTCCAACTCCAATCAAAATGGTTTTAAAAAGGAAGGGTTGGGTGGGTTCACCCAACCCTTCGGGTTGTTATTTAGTCTCTAAAACGGACGTCGTTGTAAAGAAGGCCGCCAAGAAAATCCATCTTTAAACCTTCAAGTTCAGCTCTGTAGGCAGTCATAATCCAGTCAGTATAAAGAGGAATTATGGCTGCGTCCTGTAGCAGTTTAATTTGTGCTTCCCGAATTAATTCCATCCTTTCATCGAACTCAAGGGAGACATCAGCTTCTTCCAGAATGGGGTCGATTTCGGGGTTGCTGTACATCTCTGTCCAACCCGGTGTTTTGAAGAGCATGGAGAGAATTACTGGGTCGGCCCAGGTCCACCGCATATAATTTAAATTGTGGCGGCCCTCGGAGAGCCCAGAAATCATTATCCCGGTTTCATAAACCTCCAGGTTAACCCTCAATCCAATTGACCTGAGCTGCTCAGCGATTATTTGTGCTGCATCGATAGCTGTATCGACACCGTAAGTCCACATTGATAACTCAAGACGCTCCCCATCTTTATCAATGAACCCGTCTCCTGTGGTATCAGCGTATCCTGCTTCTGCAAGCAATTCAATGGCTCTTTCGGGGTCGTAATCGTAACCGTATTGCCTTCCCAGCTCGGGATCATGGCCGGAAACTCCAACAGGCATGGGGTTCCAGTTGGGAGTCGCATAGCCGGCAATTGCCCCAAGAACAACTTCTTCGTTGTTGACGGCAAAACCAACAGCCTGCCTGGCCCGGACGTCGTCGAAGGGAGGTTTGTCCCGATTAAACTCAACAAAACTGAAATTGGTTGCTTCCTCCCAGATAATTACATCAATATAGTCAACAGTTTCAATATAGGGCATTTCTTCTCGGGGTGCTCCACCAACATGAAGTTCGTTAGCCTCCAGGGCCGCCATCCTGGTTCCCGCTTCGGGAATAATTTCCACGCGCATCCTTTCAAAGTGGAGAGGTCCCTGATTTTCTACATCCTGCCGGAAACCCTGGTAATTATCGTTACGGACCAGTTCGACATGTGACCCTGAAACCCACCTGTCAAACTTTAATGGCCCGGAACCAACCGGGCTCCTTCCAAAACCGTCCCCTTTTTCCTCAACAACATGGGGAGGGAGAATACCCATGTAGGCAGTAGTTAGCTGGGTAAACAATGGAGCATAGGGCTCAGTGAAGTAAAATGCCGCTTCTAATTCACTTATTGCCTCTACTCTATCTAAAGGACCAATCCAACCAGCGGCAGGGGCAGCAGTTTCCGGGTCGATTAACCGGTTGAAAGTAAATTCAACTGCATCAGCGGTAATAGGAGTTCCGTCGTGGAATTCCAGCCCTTCTCTGAGCTTGAAAACTACCCTTTTTCCCTCATCTTCAACCTCCCAGGATTCGGCAAGCCAGCCCTGGGGAGCACCGTTTTCGTCAATATAAACCAGGCGGTCGTAAAGATGAACCATTATCTGGCTTGCGGAAATCATTGAAGTCTTATGAGGATCTAAAGAATTTGGATCTTCTGCAACCGAGGTGATTAAAGTCTGTCCCTGGACTCCCAAGCTAATAACCATTACTAAAACTATGGCCAGCAATGTTCCCAAACGCCAGTTTTTCAAATTAATTCAACCTCCTAAATATTTTTTCCGGAGAACAGTTAGCAGAAAAACAACTAAACAGTGGCTAAATCACCTCCTTTGCAAGTGTTCAAGGCCGGACATCCCAAAGGTAATATGTCGAAATAATTGGCAAGAGAGGTTTGGTTTACTGAGAAAAGCAAATTGACTATTTGTATTATTCAGACTTCGATAAAAATTATAGTTTTCCTCTATTAAAGCGAAAAAAATTTAATTGATTACTAAAATTTTTGGCCAGCCGGAGTGAGAAACTTTTGTAAATACTAAAGTTTTTCCAGAAAAAGATAAAAATACAAACCATCTTATGGGAAAATATATAGAAAATGGGAATCATCTGATATGGGTTTTGAAAATAATCATGAAAAGGACAAAACAACTTTCTCTTTGAGACAGGAAAAATGATTAAAAAGAAATTAAAAACGGTTCGAAGGAAATAGGACGGAGAACTATAGCTCCTGTTTTATTAGTCAGGGTATAAAGAAGTTATAAGTTAAATTTTTATCAAATAAATTAAATTCCCGGCCTTGCAAGGAACTTTCTTTGCAAGCATTCCCGAAATTATAAAGGAGTTAAATAAAAAAATCCTTCTAACTGCTCAAAATAATCGGGGCTTGGGACCGGGGAAAATCTAACTAATTTTTTCCTGTCTACAATTAACCCTCTTTTCCAATTTTGAATTTTTGGTCCCAAATGGGTAGAGGAAATACCATTTGAAAAATTAATAAAGCCTCCAGAACAGGAGGCCTTGCAGGTACCAGTTAAATTTTTTCAAAAATCCTGTACCCTGGAAAAAGAGATAATTTAATGGGCAAATAGAAATTTCCCTGCTAAATTATAGAATTAAATTTGGAAGCAAAAAGGGGTAGCAAAAGAAATCGGGCAGGGTGATTTTGGTTAATTACTTTATTGCGGTCAGCATGGAATCAGTACCTGGAAAAGCTGGAATGGTGATTATTTCCCTTACCGCAGGAAGCAAAAGCCGGTCAATGGCCTCGAGAGTTAACGGGCGTTCTTTATCAGAAAGCTGCAGGAAAATTTCCCGGGCTGCTTCTTTACCGGCCCTGGTCATCTGTGCTTCTTTAAAGCCTGCTTCTTGCAACCAGCGGTGAAAGGTTTTTCCACCGGGGTGGAATGTTTTGCATTTTTGAATGCCAATAATATCCGGGACAAGTCTTTCCAGAATTTTCGGGGAGATTTTATCGAAGCTCATCTCATCTGAATCGGGATGGAACATAGCAAAAACCTTTTCTCCCGGCAGGGTAAAGGTAATGGCATACTGGATTACCTGTTCTTCGTCTATTTTTCGGTCAAAAAGGACCAGTTTGCTCCTGTTTTCCCGGAGATTTAAAATGAAAAAATCTTTTTCTTTTCCATCCCGGTATCTTTCAAGGGATTCGTAGCTGAATCTCAACTTACCTCCAGGTTTTAAAACTCTTTGTAATTCTTTCAGGGTTTTCCTGGGTTCGGGGGTCTGTTCAATCGAAGACGCGGCGGTGGCTCCGTCAAAGTATTCGTCAGGGAAGGGCAGGTTTGTATCGGGATCGTAAAACTTGAATTCTGCATTCTCTATACCCAGCCGCCGGGCATTCTGCACACAGACTTCCACCCGGCGCAGGGAGGCATCCAGACCAATTACTTTACGCGCAAAACTGGCTAGGGGAAGAGAAGGCCACCCGTCTCCCGGGCCAAAATCAAGCAGGGTTTTTCCATCCCCTTCAGTTGCGCTGAGGAAATCGAGGATAGTTCCTCGGTCGGACCAGTGGCTGATTTCATTTCTGGAGAAAGGGATGTAGATTAGGGGAAGGGAATAGCCTGATTGAGATTGCATGTCCTCGTAGATAAATTGATCTGAGGAAAAATATTGGGGTGAAAAATTTTCTTCAATCCAGTTAAAAATATCCAAATTTAACCCTCCATTTTTTTGCCAACTGACGGTATGACCTAATTGAATCTCCGGCTAAAACCAAATTTAAAACTCACTCCTAATATATTCACTACTTGCAGATATTAACCCTTTTACCGGGTGTATAACTTCGGGGAAAAATAGTATATAATTAAAATAGATATTTTTAGGTTAACCTGGTGATTTGATAATTTGGTAGAAAGAAAAAACAAAATGAGAGGGGTTTGCAATGGAGAAAAGGCAATTTTTCCTACTATTGCTGGCTTTCTTTTTTCTGGGCAGTTCTCTTTGGGCCGCTGGCTGCGGATCAACTGTAAACGGGGTTTCCGAAGAAGGTAATGAAGGGAAAGAAAATACAGAAAATGAAATCCGGGGTGTAATTACGCGGGAAGGGCCAGTTGTGGGGCTTGCGCTTAGCGGAGGGGGAGGGCTGGGCATGGCCCATATTGGTGTAATTGATGTGCTGGTTGAACATGGGATCCCCATTGATATAATTACAGGAACCAGCGCCGGGGCAATTGTGGGAGCGTTATTTTGTGATGGGATTTCTCCAGAACAGATGGAAAAAATTGTATCAGAAATTAGCTGGTCTGACTTTCTGGTGGCTTCGGTTCCAGAACTTGGTTTTTTCAGCACGGAGGGGATCGAAGAAAAGTTGAAAGAGCATCTACAGAGTGAGAACTTTGAAGACCTGGCAATTCCCCTTGCAGTTATTGCCACCAACCTGGACGACGGCGAAGAAATAGTAATAAATAGAGGAAGCATTGTGAAGGGAGTAGCTGCAAGTGCAGCAATTCCGGTTATTTTTAAGCCCGTTGAGTACGAGGGGATGATCCTTGTTGATGGAGGCCTGGTTAACAATTTACCCAGCGATCTGGCCCGGGAAATGGGAGCAGATATTGTAATTGCAGTTAACCTTGCCGATAATTTCCGCTTTGAAGGAAGGCCTCAGGGCCTGATTGAAACCGGAATCCGTTCTTACAATATTCTCCAGAGAAGCCACAGTATTCGGGTTGACGCGGATATTGAAATCCACCCGGACCTGGAAGGAGTTGCTGGAACGGACCTTGACCAGTACCGGGAAATAATCTACCGGGGACGGGAAGCAGCTGAAGAAGTAGTCCCGGATATTCTTGCCCTGCTGGAAGAAAAGAGAAAAAAAGAGCAATAAAAAGCCCCTGGTTTGAATTGTTAATATTACTGCCCGGAGAAGAACTCTTTCTCCGGGCATTATTTTTACGGGGATTGCATGCAAGGGGCACTGGTATTGGTTCTTTTTTAAAGGAAGGTAAAAGGGTAAAAATATAGGGGTTCGGATCTGTGAAAAATAATATCAATCGAATTAAAAATAAAAAGCGGAAATTATTGACTAATAAAAAATTAAGAAATAAAATGGGGAAAAGGAATTTATGCGGGAAAGCTTTAACCTTTTAAAACCTTATTTACTAGAATGATTTCTCAAACACAACCAAAAGGAGGGAGGGATGTTGGGGTTTCCAGGAAGGCTGGGAATAACATTTGCAGAGTAGGACTTTCGCAGTTATTTTGAAATTTAATTTGATTGGAGTGTCACAATTGTTTAAAACCGTAACTGGAGGGAGTTTTAAGGTTCTTAGTAAGGACGACATCCAGGCTATTCACAGGGAAACACTTAATATTATGGAAGATCCGGGAATCCGGGTCCATAATAAAAGGGCAAGAGAAATTTTCTCAGAAAACGGGGCCACAGTAGACGAGGAAAATGGAATTGTCCGCATTCCAAGGGGGCTAGCCGAGGAGGCTATTGCCAGTGCACCTTCTTCAGTTGTTTTACCCGGGCGGGAGGAAAAAAATGACCTGCTTCTGGAAAAAACCAACACCTACCTGGGGACCGGGGGAACTGTTCTCAATACTTTAGACCTGGAGACAGGAGAAAAAAGGACAACCAAAGCAATGGATGTAGCTGATTACGCTAAGATAACTGACTTTCTTGATAATATAGCTTTCTTCGTAATTAACTGCTATCCGAACGACGTGGAAACTGAAGACGTCGATGTAAATAGGTTTTACCATTCCCTGGCCAATACATCGAAGCACGTAATGGGTGGAGTATATACAATGCAGGGCTTGAAGGATGTAATTTCCATGGCCGAAGATATCGCCGGCGGTCGGAAAAAACTTCTGGAAAGGCCTTTTCTTTCTTTTATCACCTTGATGGTCAGCCCGCTGGTAATGGAAAAACAGTATACCGATTTTCTGATCGAGGTTGCCAATTACGGGTTGCCTATTGCAACCCCTTCCGAACCCCTGGCTGGAGCAACTGCCCCGGTTACACTTGCCGGAACTATTACTATAAACAACGTGGAATCCCTGGCCGGCCTTATTCTGGTCCAGCTGATAAATAAGGGTAATCCAACTCTTTACGGGACCACTTCCAGTATTATGGATCCCCGTTCGGGGATTTATGTTGCAGGGTGTATTGAATCCGCTTTGATCAACGCAGGTTGTGCCCAGATGGCCCAGTTTTATGAAATCCCCATTTATGCTACGGGAGGGATGTCTGATTCCAAGACGGTGGATTGCCAGGCCGGTTACGAAAAAGCGGCAACTGCAATGACGGTAGCCCTTTCCGGTGCGAATTTCATTCATGATGCTGCAGGCCTTCTGGAATTCTGCACTACCCTGTCCTACGAACAGATGGTTATTGATAACGATATCCTGGGAATATCCCTGCGGGCAACCCGCGGGGTTGAAGTTACCCCCGAAACAATTGCCGCAGATGTGATTAAATCTGTTGGACCAGGGGGGCATTTCCTGGGAGAAGAACACTCAGTCCGACATGTCCGCAGTGAATTCTACATTCCTTCCATTGCAGATAGAAACACAAGGGACCGCTGGGAAGCCATGGGATCTCCAGATACCCATACCCGGGCCAGAGAAAAGGCCAAAAAGATTTTAAAAGAACATCAACCCCTGGGTTTCCCCCAAGATCTCAACCAGAAATTACTGGATAAATTTACGGGGATCAAACAAAGGAGGTCCTAGTCTATGAGCATTTATGGATACAGCAGTGGATATTATCGCCCTCTCTCTGTGAAAGAGGTGGAGAAAATCCACAATACCTCCCTCAAAATACTGGAAGAAGTAGGTTTTATGGTTGATAACCAGTTTGCCCTTGAACTTTTGGATGGGATCGGGTGTGAAGTGGATTATGACAGAAAAATTGTCCGGGTGGATAGAAATCTTTTCCTCAAAACCATCAAAAAAGCTCCGGCCCGGATTGGTTTATGTGGGCGCGATGAAAATAACGAAGTTTTCATTGAAGCCAACAAAACCTTTTTCAGCAATGGTGGAACTGCTGTAAAAGTGGTGGACCTGGATAACGGAGAACGCCGGGATGCTGTCTTGATGGACCTGGCCCAGATCAGTAAAATCATTGACGTTTTAAATAATATCCACGTAGTTCACCTACCCGTATATCCCCACGACGTTTCCCATGAAGTTGTTGATATGCACCGGTTTTTCAACGCACTGAATAATAACACCAAGCATATAATGGGCGGTGTTTATACCTTAGAAGGAGCGAGAAATGTAATCCGAATTGCAAACATTATTAATGGGGAAGGCTCTTTAGCCGAAAAACCCCTGGTAAGCTTTATTACCTGCCTGATCAGCCCCCTTAAAATTGAACACAACTACGTCCGGATAATGTATGAAGCCGCCCAGGCCGGTATCCCGGTAGTAACATCGGTTTGTTCCATTGCGGGGCTAACCACACCCATAACCCTTGCCGGGCAGATCGCCCAACTAAATGCCGAAGCCCTGACCGGGGTTTTTCTCCTGCAGGTTTTTAAGCCCGGGGCTCCAGTTTTTTACAGCGTTGTTCCTACTATTGCTGATATGCGCTCAATGCAGTTCCTTTTTGGGTCGGTGGAAAGTGGTCTGATGAATGCTGCCCTGGCCCAGCTTGCAACTTTCTATAATCTGCCCATGTACTCTACGGGGGGAGTCACTGATTCCAAGACCAGTGACATCCAGGCCGGGTTTGAAAAGGGCATGGGCAGCCTGATGCCTTCTCTGGCTGGAGCACAGCTCATTCACAATTCTGCCGGGCTTTTGGACGGGAGTATGGTTTTCAGCCTGGAAGAGCTGATAATTGATGACGAGATCAATGGGATGGCTCTGCGGGCTACCAGGAGCATCGAGGTTGATGAGGAAACCCTTGCTTTTGAAGCAATTAAAGAAGTTGGCCCCGGGGGTAATTATGTGACCCACCCCCATACCTTCCGCCACATGCGGACGGAAAACTTTGAACCAAGGGTTGCAGAAAGAGGTTCCTACGTTAGCTGGTTGCAGAAAGGTGGCTGGACTTCCACGGGTAAAGCCAATAAACTGGCCAAGGAAATCCTGGAGACCCACCAGCCCATCCCCATAGAAAAGGAAAAACTGGATAAAATATCAGCGGAATTCCCCGGGCTGCAGCAGATAAAACTTTAGATAAATCCGGGTGTTTTCCACTTTTAATTGCAGCCGTCCTTTCCAGCCAGGTAGAAAGGGCGGTGTTTTTTTAATAATTTATTATTGGATTGAAAGGAAAAAACAACCCCAGGGGGAATGGTTAATTGGGGGGGAGCTACTGGGAAAAAAAGTCCATATAGAAATTTAAAAAAATTGGAGAAAAACAAAGGGGCTAAAAAAGCCCTTGCTGAAGAAAGCCCTTGGGGCAGGGTCA
>Ga0207421_10001493_pt1 | contig 30017 bp, 27 predicted proteins | sample SodLakKL_010_SED_4_FD_187542 | JGI IMG/M metagenome (GOLD analysis project Ga0207421, IMG submission 187542) | Alkaline sediment microbial communities from Lake Tanatar, Kulunda Steppe, Russia - 8KL_010_SED (SPAdes) (version 2) | ecosystem: Environmental > Aquatic > Non-marine Saline and...
AAATAATTATTGTAGCTGTTACGCAGCTTAACAGGCATCCAGATTAAAGGGTCAAAGGTCCAGGCAGGCTACTTGCCTCTGTGGGCGAAATAGCGAACTCCCTCTATATTCTGGAAGTCGCTATCCTGGGTCCATATGACAGCTTCATGCCGACGGGCTGTCGCCAGAATAATGCTGTCCACCATGGGAAGGGAAACACCTACCGAAATCCTTGCGGCATCTAATGCAATCTCTGCATCCAAATCCAATATTTTACCCTGGAAAACAAATGCTACGGATTGCAGGGCAATGGCTTCATTTTTTTGTAGCAGGACTTTCTTAAATACTTCATAAAGGATAATAGAGGGAACTATTAAATTGGCCGTATCGTCAATAGGCGGGGCAAAACATTCGGCATTAGGGCCATCAGCAAAGTATTCCAACCAGCCGGAGGAATCTACCAGATTCATAGACGATCCCGCTCCCTTTTAACCGTGGTATCTATGTCCTTAATAAAACCCCTCGCTTCTTTTACCGGTTTTTCCGGAATTAGTTCAATTCTATCGTTATAAGAAATAATACGCATTTTTTGCCCCGGTTTAAGGGCAAATTGTTCCCTCACCTTTTTGGGTATGACCACCTGGTACTTGGTGGAAACTTGGACCGTATCCATTTTTACCATCCTCCAATCGATCTGGTTTTTGTTTTACACCTGCAGTATACCACTGCTAGCTTCACATAACAAATACGCAAAGGAAATGAAGAATGAAGATGTCTAATGGGAGGCCTTATAAGGAGCCCACGATAAGCAAACTACAGCTTATCTTTCTACAAATATAGTTATCTCAGTGCCCTTTCCTTCTTCTGTTTCAAGGATATAGTCGTCAATCATCATGCCTACAATATTTAAACCGGAGCTTTTAGCGGTTCTTCCGGCAAGTTGCCCGTAGTACTCTTCTATCTCAAATCGACGGGGTTGAGACAACTTATTTTGCACCTCTTCTAAGGTTTCCCCCGATAGGCCCCGTCCATTGTCTTTCACCCATACCACACATTTATCTTTTTCAATCTTTATTTTGGATTCCACATTTGTGGCTCCGGCTTTAAAAGAATTGCTAAGCAGCTCATTTAAAATACCTTGCATGCTTTGCCAATCTCTCTTCATTTTACAACCCCCTCGTGGTTATTATTAAAATTCTTTAACACTCCTACCATTAAGGTAGCAACGATGCCGCCGGCAAACCCGTTGTTATATAAATTTAACCCGCCATGGAGATATCCTACATTCATAACCATGGCCATATGAAAAAATCCCGCGATAATACCGGCAATGCTTCCATAGGTGCCGGCTATTGGCGCCAGGGTTGTACCAAATAAAACACCCAGGATCGGACCGGGTTCCGTGGGAGACCACTGGAAAACCAGCAAAGAAAGAAAGGCTCCAAGCATTATGGGTGCTACATTCTTAGCGTGCTTGCCAAAGGCAGCAAAACCAACCATGGTAAGAATACCTGATATGCTCGGACCGTTTAGCTCTCCCCCCACAGCCACTACATAGGAGGTGCCGATAATACCAACCACTCCCATGTTGAAAAAGGCGGCTCCCGGACCGTATTGAGTGACAAAGTCGGATACTAAAGCTCCGGCCTCCCTGTGTAATTTCAAGTAGGCACCAAGCTTCCCTTTTGACAGTATTAAACCAATCACAAGCATGGAAACAAAATATAGAATTAAAGGCAGCATTATTGAGGGATTAAAGCCTTCTCCCCAGATTGTTAACAGCTCTTTTCCGGGACCAAAAGCCCGGAAAATACCGGCAAAAAGTGTGCCTATGAATCCAGCGGTAAAACCGACGTTATACAAGTTCATTCCCTGGTGGGTAGATAGAAAGTGGCCGGCTAATGGGGGGATTAAAAATCCTCCCATCACCCCAAACACTAACCCTCCCCAAATTCCCAGCTCCAATCCAAAAGAAGCACTGGAGGCAAGGGGCGCCAGGGCAGTTCCAAAGAGTGCATTTAATATAAAGTGACTAAATTTCTCTTTTTGGATCACAGAGTATAGCCAAACCCCTAAAAAAATTGGCCAGATATTTATGATAGTTTTACCCATCAAAGAGAAACCCGCCATAGTAAAAATAGCTGCAATGATGGGGCCTCGGACGGGAATTTTTGCTATAAGAGTGAGGATTAATCCTGCCAACCCCACCAAACCGGCATTGACCAGGGCTGCGCCCGGGCTTCCGACCACAAAAAAATCAGTGATTAATACACCCGGAGCTATAATAATTTCTCTTAATTCTTCAACAATCCCTTTTTCAAAACCATAAAAGAAACCGGCAGCTATAAGGGCAAACATGTAAAATGCAGTAATAAGAAATTCCTTGCTTGAACTAATCTCAATCAGCTTCCTGGACGTAATTTAAAACACCTCCAAAAATTATTGCTTCATTTCCTGGCTTGATTATTTTTTTATAAAATATGTAGTTCATATGACCTTTAATCTGGAAGTGAATACCACTAAGTTCTTTTGCACGTTCAAAATCATACCACACAAGTTGTATTTTTTGCTACATAAAAATATTGAAACATTTATCAGCTATCCTTACCCTGCACTAAAAAGGCGCATATAAATGCCTTTGTAAAGAATAAAAACAAAAATGCACCCTTGAAGGTGCATAAAAGCCAAATCTTTAGGAATTAGATAGGTTAAAATTACAACCCGGCAAATTCATAAAAACTATCAACCACCTGCAATAATTCCGGGGTTAGCATTTCGCGGGCTTTTTTCTCAATGGTGTAGGGAACTTCTCCTAAGTACGCCTGGGAGATTCCACCTGCTATACAGGCAATGGTATCACTGTCGCCGCCTAGAGAAACAGCTTTTCTGACAGCATCCTCGTAATCTTCCGACTCCAGGAAAGCAATGATTGCTTCAGGAACTGACCCCTGGCAGCTGACATCGAACTGGTAATTTGGCCTTATTTGTTCCAGGGACCTCTCAAGGTTATAACCGAACCGTTCGGTAATATCCTTTTTGATGTTTCTTTTTCTGTAACCATGGCGAGCCAGGTATATTGCCATCGCTACAGCCTGGGCACCTTTAATTCCTTCTGGGTGATTATGGGTCACTGAGGCTGTCCTTTCCGCTTCCTGCATTACTGTATCTAGATCATTAAAGGCAAACCCCACCGGGCTGACCCGCATAGCCGAACCGTTGCCAAAACTATAGTAGGCTTCAGTGCTATCGGAAAAAACCCACTGGAAAAAGTTGCCTCCATAACCAGCATTGGGATACCGGTGACCATACTCTTTTAAAACTTCGGCATAATTTTTTTTGTTCATAATAGCGTCGGCAATGGCTATTGTTAATACTGTATCGTCTGTAAAACGCGATCCCTGGTGGAACAACTCAAATTCAGTGGTCTTGATGCTAAAGTGTTCATAAACCGAACCGATAATATCTCCGGCAATGGCACCGATCATTTTTTGCCTCACTCCTTTTACAGCAAATGCCGGGAGAAGCCTTCTCCCGGCACTGCATTATTTTTCAGGTAACTTAATTATAACCCAGGCAGTATAATTTATGAAGCGTGCGTTTATTTGTTTGCCCGTAAAATTATTCTGCCTGGTTTTTAGATTTTGCATCTTCAATTGTTTTAGTTTGGGAGCGGTTAACCCACAAACCAAATGCTACTGCTACCACAACCAGTATGCGCAGTGGTTTGAAGATAGCGTTCCAGATCCGGGTTTGCATTGGAACCTGGGGATCTTCCGGCAAGCCGTATTTCTCAGGCTTATCGGCAAGCACATACATCATCGCAGTGCCGTCAACTTCGTCCAGACCGTAAATCCTGGCTTCGGTTTTACCGGCAGCTTTGAGCTGATCTACCCTGTCCATCGCTCTGGCAATCAGCTTACGCTTATCGCCGAAAACGATGGAATCGGTCGGGCATACCTTTGCGCAGGCAGGCTGCAATCCGTTTTCAAGACGGTCGAGGCAAAATGTGCACTTGCGAGCTTTATTGGTCAGGCGGTCGAAACCGATCACCTGGAAGGGACAGGCTGTTACACAGTAGTTACAGCCGATGCATTTGACTTCATCAATGTTAACCGTTCCTTCATCACTGCGGAAAATAGCCCCGGCCGGGCAGGCCTGCATACAGGCTGCATCGGTGCAGTGCATACAGCCCAGCTTGGCCATATACCAGTCTACCCTTCCGTTATTGCCGCTATGTTCCCTGAAGGCAACCCTTAGAAAGGTGTCCGCAGAAAAGCGCGGCGGGTTTTCATATGTCCCCACAAAAGTGGTATCTTCTGCCGGCAGACGGTTCCATTGCTTACAAGCCCCCTGGCAGCCCCGGCAACCCATACACTTGGAGGTGTCTATTAAACATATTGATTGTGCCATTGATTAAGCCCTCCTTATATTGCACAAGAATGCCTTGTACTCGGGGATAGTAGTGTTGGGGTCTCCGACGGAAGGAGTAAGGTCATTGGCGCTGTCTCCTGTGCTCATCCCCATGAAACCCCAGTGAAAAGGCATTCCGACAATATGCTTTTTCTCACCGTTGATCATCAGTGGCTGGATCCTCTTAGTAACACAGGCTTTAGCTTCAATATGCCCCTGTTCACCGTTATTGTAGAGCCTCAGGCTTTCAATCAGCACTGTATCGCCGTTACTAATCCCCAATTCCTCGGCGTGCTCTTCGCTGATTTCGACAAACATTTCGGGCATCATTTCATTCAACCAGGGCTGGTTCCGGGTAACTGAACCCGACTGGTAGTGCTCAACAAGCCGGTAAGTGGTTGCCACATACGGATATCTTTCCCGTTCTTCGTCGGTTTCGACGGTGTGGTTTTCATAGAACCGCTGGCTTGTCGGGCTGTATGTAGCGTTGGGGTAAAGCAGGTTGGGCACCGGGCTGTCGGCCGGTTCATAGTGGGTGGGGAATGGACCGCACCGCAATCCTCCGACACCCTGGTAGCCGATTGAATACAACCTGCCTACTCCCTCCGGTAACATGATGAACGGGTTCTCTGTCGACTGCTCGAGAGTCCAGGTTCCGGGTATATCGGGCACGTCGTTGCCGACCCATCTTTCCTCGTTTTCATCCCACCAGATAACGGGAGCGTCAGGGTTCCATGGTTTACCTTCCGGGTCGCAGGAAGCACGGTTGTAGACATTGCGCCGGTTAAGCGGCCAGGCAAATGCCCATTCCTGGTGGAAGCCCAAACCTTCTTTTTCCCTGATCCTGCGCTTGCAGGCCGGGTTTTCGAGATTGTTATAGTACCCGCTGTACAACCAGTTACCACAGGCAGTTGTACCGTCATCCTCTAATCCAACGAAGTTGGTTACGAGTTCACCGGTGACAGTGTTATAACCATTTATTTCTTTGCATACCTTAACAATATCAATATCACCATTTTCATCGTCATAATCCCAGTGCATCCTGGTGATCTGTTCGGGTACCGTACCACCTTCTGCTTCATACAGAGCCTGCAGTTTCTTAAACATTTCATTGACAATCCAAAGGTCGGATTTGGCATCCCCGGGAGGATCCTGGGCTTTATACTGCCACTGGATCCACCGGCCGCTGTTGGCCTTTTCGCCATCGCGCTCATAAGCAGCACAGGCGGGCAGGATGAAAACCTCTGTATCTATTTCAGCCGGGTTCATACCCGGGCCTTTCCAGAAAGCGGCAGTTTCATTTTCGACTACATCAATGGAAACCAGCCACTTCAGGTTTTTCTGGTAATCCATTTTAGCCCTGGAACTGGAACCGCCGACAAGGGGGTTGTCAGCAACACAAATCAGCCCTTCCACCTCGCCGTCACGCATATACTTGTATGCGGGAATGTGGGAATGATCAAGGCCGTCCAGCTTGGGCAGCCATTCGTAACCATAGTCATTAGCCAGAGTAGCATTATCTCCGTAAAAAGCTTTCAGCAAACTCACGATGTACTTGGGCCTGTTGCTCCACCAGTTGTCTTCCGGAGTAGTCGCATCAAGATAATCCTGGAGGGTAGGCTGGGTTTGCTGCGGCGTGGGATTGTAGCCGGGAATAATATGATACAGCATGGCCATATCGGTTGCGCCCTGCACATTGGACTGGCCGCGCTGGGCATTAACTCCACCACCGGCAATGCCCATGTTGCCGAGAAGAAGCTGGGCAATTGCGATAGCACGCGTGTTCTGCGCACCGTGCGTAAACTGGGTAATGCCCATGGCATATAAGATATTGCCTGCTTTGGCGGCTTCTCCGGTGCTGCTGAACAACTCGTACGATTCTTCCAGCACATCTTCAGGAGCACCGGTCATTTTACTCACGTTTTCTATGCTATACGGGGCAAAGTGCTTTTTCAAAAGCTGGAAAGCACAGTTGGGATCCTCAAGATCGGGATCTTTTAAGATTTCGCCGTCATCGTCGGTCTGGTACTGCCAGTCTTCCATATTATACTTGGTTGCGTTGCGTACTGGATCATCTTCTGCTCCAGTAAAGAGTCCTGTTTGTGCATCAAAATCATAGTTCTCATCAATCAAGAAAGAAGCGTTGGTGTAATGTTTGACATATTCTTCGTGATAACGGTTATTTTGAAGAATGTAGTTGATCAGCCCACCGAGGTATGCAATGTTCGTGCCGGGCCGAAGTGGAACGTAAACATCTGATACGGCAGCAGTCCGGCAATAGCGCGGATCTACAGTAATCAGTTTCGCTCCCCTGGTTTCACGAGCTTTCTCAATCCATTTCATTGAAATGGGGTGGTTCTCGGCAGTGTTTCCGCCGATAGCCATGATCACATCGGAATGCTGATAATCGTTCCAATGGTTAGTCATGACACCTCGTCCGAACGTGGCGCTGAGACCAGCGACCGTGACGGAATGTCAGAGACGGGCACAGTGGTCGACATTAATTACCCCCATAGCCCTGACCATCTTGTGGAACAGGTAGTTTTCTTCACCTGTACACCAGGCGCTGCCAAGCCAGTTGATAGCATTGGTCCGATTAACAGTAACTTGCTGACCGTTTACCGTTTCTGTCTCGACCAGGGTTCGGTCACGGGTATCCTTAATTCTTTTCGCAATCTCTTCCAGAGCCCAGTCCCAATCCACTGTCTCGTAATCGCTTGCCCCCGGGGCCCTGTAGAGCACCCTGGTTAATCGGTTCGGATTTAACCTGGGTTTTCCTTTTTCATCGAAAATATAGGACATGTTGAATATTGAAGCGCCCTTGCTGCAAAGAGTCCCTTCGTTAATGGGATGATCCGGGTCGCCTTCGGCGTTGACAATAACACCGTCCCGGACATTACAGATAATCCCGCAGCCAACTCCGCAATAAGTACAGGTGGTATTAATCTCTTTAGTAAACCTAATTCGCAGTGGCTCACCGGTAGACGCAGAAGCCTTGCGCAGGCCAACACCGGTTAACGTCGCTGCAGCAGCTGTTGCACCGGCCAGTTTTAGAAAGCTGCGCCGTGTTAAATTCATTAATAAATCCACCTCCTGAGTTATTGAAAAATATTTGTCTGTCTTATAGTACTCACCAAGTAATCAAATCCTTAAGCATAACTATATAAACTTAGCAATGCCAAATTAAATACTAAATGTAGTTCTTTAATTGTATTATAGGTACTCTAAATTATCGTTCTTAGAATTATGTTATCCGCTTACACAGCCTCCCCTTAATAGACTTATACTGTATATATTATGTTTGTACTGTCTGTTCTATATTATATCACAATGCCAAAACTAATGATACTAATGCACTCTGAATTATGTGGTTAGCATGTGATAATGTTACCTTGTTAATTATCATGACTAATCTGAAGTTACATTTTCAATGCTATTGTTAAAAGGGCGCTGTTATTTGCATGGCCACGTATTATCACCAGCAAGCTATCTTACCATTCCGGATGTGTCAACAAAAAACCGGGAGCTTATTAGCTCCCGGTTAATGTTATCCTTAAGTTATCCTTACCCATAGCTTAATAATTAAGACTCATTATGAAGCCTGGGTTTGCTTTCTTGGCTCGCTGAACGAAGGCCGCTTCATGGCCTTATCGATCAGGGGCACAAAGGCATTCATGATCAGGATAGAGAAGGCGACCCCTTCGGTGGGCGAAAGGCCAACTCTAAAGATTACGACCAGTATTCCGATGCAGGCGCCAAATAAAAGCTTGCCTCTATCGGTAAAAGGACTGGTCACCCAGTCGGTAGCCATAAAGAAAGCACCGATCATCATCCCACCGGTAAACAGGTGGTATAACGGGTTTTCACCGGCAATAAGAGTCAGAACTGCCACGGTTACAATCATCGCTGCCGGGATATGCCAGGTAATGTGCTTCCTGTAAAACAGGTAAGCCGCTCCAATTAAAAGCGCAAGCGGGGATACTTCCGACAATGCCCCGCCGGGGAAGGCAGCAAACAACTGCCCCAGTGGCGGCATCTCCATTCCGGCATTAAGCATTGCCAGTGGAGTAGCCTGGGTGGCCACATCAACCGACCCCATATACGTGGCCAGCGGTGCAAACCAGTCGTCAACAAAGGCAAATATCGGTGCCAGTAAAATCATGGCCACCCGCCCAAATAAGGCCGGGTTGAACCGGTTCCAACCAAGGCCGCCCATCAGTTCCTTGGCTATACCTACCGCTATAAATGTTGCAATCGCCGCTTTCCACCAGGGTGTAGTAGCTGTAAAAAGCAATGCTACAAACAACCCGGTCAAAAGGGCACTCCAGTCATGCAATGTGGGCTTCTTACCGCTGAGCTTCCTGAATAAAAGCTCTGTAAGCACAGCAGTAACCAGGCATACACCGATTAAAAATGCTGCATATACGTGATAGAAATATATCGCTACCGCCACCACCGGTAATAAAGCGATAAATACATCGCGCATCGCGCTTCCTACAGTATCCTTCGCTTTAAGGTGAGGTGACGGCGATATAATTAGCTTTTGGGTATCACTCACCACTTATCTCCTCCTTTTCCCCCCATGGGTTTATTTTCTGCTGCGCTGCAACTTCTGGATTTCAGGTTTTGCTCTTTGGACCCAGTGCACGACCGGGCGGGCTGCCGGGCATACATAACTGCAGATACCACACTCGATACAGTCCATCAAATCCCATTCTTCAGCCTTTTCATGCAAACCAGCTTCGGCATAAATGCTGATCTGGTTGGGGTAAAGCATCATCGGGCAGTGCTCTACGCATTTGTCACAGCGTACACAGTCCGTATATTCCATCCATTCCCGGGTCATATCCGGCGGCAGGACAATTACCCCGGTTGAGCTCTTGACTACCGGAACCTCCAGGTGCGGCTGGGCCAACCCTGTCATCGGGCCGCCGATGACTACCTTGTGATTTTCGAGCTCTTCTACCCCGCATTCTTTAAGAATGTGGCTTATCGGTGAACCAATCCTGACAATATAGTTGCCGGGTTTGGTAACCTTAGGACCGCTAACCGTAACTACTCTCTCAATCAAAGGCTTGCCGTATACACAGGCCTCGTAAGATGCCACGGTAGTGCCCACATTACGAACAATGCAGCCTAGCTCAGCAGAACGAGCGCCTCTCGGTACATCCCTGCCGGTAGCAGCCTTGATCAGGTGCGACTTAAAGCCCTGGGGATATTTAACCGCCAGGGAAACTACTTCCATGTCATCGCGATCTTTGATCAGTTCGTTAACAGCCTCAATGGCATCGGGTTTGTTTACTTCAATGCCAAACAGGGTCCTTTTTGCGCCGATGCTATTCATCATCAATTCAGCGCCCCTGACCAGTTCCTCGGCCTTTTCCACCATGATCCGGTGGTCACAGGTGAGGAAGGGCTCGCACTCAGCACCGTTTAGCAGCAAAGTATCAACCTGTTCATTATACTTTACCTGAACATGGGTGGGCAGGGCAGCGCCCCCCATACCAGTCAGACCGCCTTCGCGGACACACTTGCGATATTCTTCGAGATCGATGTTTTGCGGATCTCGAATCTGCTTCATCTCGAATTCCTGCGGTCCGTCATCTGCCTCGATTACGATGCAGTCATCCTCACCGCCGGTTGGAACAGTCCGCTTACCGACTTCTTTCACGGTGCCAGATATGCTGGCATGCACCGGGGCACTGAAAGTTTCTTCAGAGTCACCGATCTTCTGTCCTATTTCAACCTTGTCTCCTTCCTTGACCAACGGCTCACAGGGAGCTCCCATGTGCTGTAAAAGGGGAACAATCACTTCTTTCGGAGGAGACAGCCTGGTTATCGGCTTGTCTTCGGTATAGCTTTTAAAGTGAGGTATGTGCGCCCCACCTTGAAATGTTTTCACTTCCATCTAAAATCACCTCCCGGTAATCGATTACTTTTCACCTTTTTTAGCCTGCTCTATCTCTTTGGTTTCGGCACGGTTGGCCCATAAACCAAAGGCAACAGCAACTACAACAAGGATGCGCAAAGGCTTGAAGATAGCATTCCAGATCCGGGTTTGCACCGGAACCTGGGGATCTGCCGGTAAACCATATTTTTCAGGATTATCGGCGAGAACATAAAGCATCGCCGTTCCATCAAGTTCATCAATACCGTAAATATTGGCGTTAGGATTTCCAGCCGCTTTGAGCTGATCCATCCTGGTAGCCGCCCTGTTTATCAACTGCCTGCGATCACCGAAAGTAATTGCTCCTGTCGGGCAAGCCTGGGCACAAGATGGCTCCATTCCGTTGACCAGTCGATCATGGCAAAATGTGCACTTCCGAGCCTTGTTGGTTAAGCGATCAAACCCAATTACATGAAAAGGACAGGCAGTAACACAGTAGTTGCAGCCAATGCATTTAACCTCATCTATATTTACCGTCCCTTCATCACTGCGGTAAATCGCGCCTGCAGGGCAGGCCTGCATACATGCTGCGTCGGTGCAGTGCATACAGCCCAGTTTAGCCATGTACCAATCCACATTACCATCTTCCAGATCGTGTTCTCTGAATGCAACCCTGAGCCAGGTATCCGCAGAAAAGCGAGGTGGATTCTCATAAGTGCCTGTAAAGGTAGTTTGTTCAGCAGGTAACTGGTTCCACTGCTTGCAAGCCACCTGGCAACCCCGGCAGCCCATACACTTAGCGGGATCAATTAAACATATTGAATTTGCCATTTATCCTACCCTCCTAACGTTGCATAAAAATGCCTTGTACTCAGGAATAGTACTGTTGGGATCACCTATGGAGGGGGCCAAATCATTGGTGACATCTCCCTGAGACATTCCCATAAAACCCCAGTGCCAGGGTAACCCTACCACGTGAATTGTATTTCCATTAACATTGTAGGGCTTGATTCTGCTGGTAACACAAGCTCTTGCCTGAATCTTGCCTCTTTTGCTTTCTATCTCAACCATGTCACCGTTTTGGATTTCTTTTTCTTCAGCTAAAGATGGATGCAACTCAATAAACAGTTCCGGCATGGTTTCAACCAGCCAGGGCATGTTTCGGGTCATAATGCCACTTTGGTAGTGCTCGGTGACCCGGTAGGTTGAGATAATGTAAGGGTAGTCTTCAACCTCTCCAAAGTGTTCTTCCACCGGGTACCAGCGCTGGCTGATCGGGTTGAAAGTAGCCTGCGGGTATAACAGGTTGTCTACAGGACTTTCTGCAGGCTCATAGTGGATAGGCATCGGGGAATCGTTTGAGGTTCCGCCTGCTCCACCGTGGCCATTGGCAAAAAGCCGCCCCTTACCTTCCGGCAACATTATAAATGCTGATTCAGCCGATTCTTCAGGCGGAATATTTGCATTAAAATCAGGCACATCCATCATTTCCCACTGATCGTCTACCCATTTGAAAATCGGGAATTCGGGGTTCCAGGGATTGCCCTGCGGGTCTGCAGCGCCGCGGTTGTAAACAATGCGCCGGTTAGCAGGCCAGGCAAAAGTCCACTCTGAGTTCAGGCCAATCCCTTCTTTTTCCGCAATGCGGCGTTTGGTGGCCGGGTTGTCCGGATCGCTGTAAAACCCGGTGTAAATCCAGCTACCACAGGCGGTGCTGCCGTCATCTCTTAAATCACCAAAGCTGCTGAGCAGTTGTCCGTCTGCAACACGGTAACCGTTAATCTCCATGGCCACCTTGTCGGAATCTGCCTCTTCCCCGTAATCCCAGTTCATATTGAGGATGGGATCCGGGAATACGCCCCCGTTTTCCTCGTATTCTTTCCGGATAGCCTTAAATAATTTATCGGCAATCCAGAGGTCCGATTTTGCTTCACCGGGGGCCTGCTGCACTTTTTCCTGCCACTGTATCCAGCGGCTGCTGTTCGTCTTGGAACCATTTCTTTCATAAGCAGCAGCAGCGGGAAGCAGGAAGACATCGGTATCAATATCTGCCGGATTCATTCCGGGAGCCTTCCAGAAAGCTGCTGTTTCATTTTCAAATAGATCCACAACCACCATCCAGTCAAGCAAAGCCTGATATTTGCGTTTATCACCGGATGTAGGTCCACTTACTGCCGGGTTGTCCGCCCAGCAAATCATTCCCTTAACTTCACCTTGGCCCATCCGGTAGTACTGCCCGATATGAGAACGGTCTGTTCCATCCAACTTGGGCAGGTACTGGTAAGCTACATCCAGGCTTTGCTCCGGCCACCAGGCAGTTAACATGCTGTTCATAAAGTTGGGCCTGTTTACCCAGTAACCGCCTTCCGGAACTGCTTCATTGTAGGCATCAAGGTTGGGATGTGCATCACGCTGGGGCACAGGCATATACCCGGTTAAAATGTGGTAAAGGATACCCATGTCGCAGCAACCCTGCACGTTGGACTGGCCGCGCTGGGCATTTACCCCGCCGCCCGGACGTCCGATATTGCCAAGCAGCAACTGCGGCACGGCTACTGAACGTACTGACTGAGTGCCGTGGGAAAACTGGGTTATCCCCATGGCATAAAGCATATTCCCAGCCTTTTCGGGATCACCTGTACTAGCGTACAAACGGTAAGATTCTTCCAGAGTATCTATCGGGCACCCGGTTACTTCGCTAATGTTTTCCAGGCTGTAGGCCTGGTAAAACCTTTTCATGATCTGCAATACACAGTTTTCATCCTGCATATCCGGATCTGTGAGGATTTCGCCGTCTTCGTCAGTCTGATACTGCCAGGTGCTTTGGTCATATGCTTTAGCATTACGATCAGGATCATCTTCTACCCCGGAGAAAAGACCGGTTACGTTATCAAAATCAAAGTCTTCGTTGACCAGATAGGTAGCATTTGTGTAATGCTTGACATATTCTTCATGATAAAGATTGTTATCAAGTATGTAAGCAGTTAAACCGCCCAGGTAAGCGCAATTGGTGCCCGGGCGAATGGGCACGTATAGATCAGCTACCGCGCCGGTCCGGGTTAAACGAGGATCAACGCAAATAAGTTTGGCTCCTCTTTCTTCGCGTGCTTTTTCTATCCACTTCATAGTGATGGGGTGGTTTTCTGCGGTGTTGCCACCGATGTTCATTAAAACATCACTATTCTTGTAGTCAATCATGTGATTAGTCATAACTCCTCTACCAAACGTGGCACCGAGACCGGTGACCGTAGAGGAGTGTCAGAGACGGGCACAGTGGTCAAAATTAACGATACCCGAACTACTTATGATTTTCTTAAACAGATAGTTTTCCTCGTTGTTACAGAAAGCGCTGCCGAGCCAGTTAATTGCATCGGTACGGTTTACCATAACACCATTTTCTTGTTCAATAAATGTTTCATCACGAGTTTCCTTGAACTTTTTGGCAATAGCTTCAAGAGCCTCGTCCCATTCCATTTCTTCCCAATCACTTGCCCCGGGTTTCCGGCGCAAGGGCTTGGTTAACCTGTTTGGGTTTGGCTTGGGCTTCCCTTTTTCATCAAACATGTACGATACGTTGTAGTGAGCTACTCCCTTTGGGCATAACGTCCCTTCGTTCATGGGATGGTCAGGGTCACCCTCGGTGTTAACTATAACTCCATCCCTCACATTACAAATTACTCCACAGCCTACTCCGCAAAAAGTACATACGGTAAAATACTCTTTCGTATACTTGATTCGTAGTGGCTCATCAGTTGACGCAGAGGCCTTACGCAGGCCAACACCGGTTAACGTTGCTGCAGCGGCTGTTGCACCGGCTAGTTTTAGAAAGCTGCGCCGAGTTAAATCCATTGGTACTTCCACCTCCTAGTCTTGGTCGTCCGTTGTCTCATCTCTATTGACCCACTCCAGGCCGGAGCCCGGAGTAAAACCTTCCTGCCTCGCCAGCAAATCATGTGTCAGGGAAGCCAGGTTGTGGATGGCTAAAACAAGCTCACCATCCGCGTGAAACTTACGAGCATCAATAAGCTTGTAGTACTGGCAGCATTTTTTGCAGTAATTAACCCGGACTTTATCATCTCCTTCTACAGTGAAATAGCCCAGGTCTTCACGCTCTGTATTACCACAAAACGGACATTTAATGCGGGTGTGCACCCACGTAGCACCGCAAAGCCAACAGTCAAGCTGTTTTGCACCATCATCAGCTCTGAGCTGGCCATAATGCGGCATTTCTCCACATAAAGGACAATCCCCCCCTTCCCAAAGGTCTGTCCGCAAAACCTCGTAGGTTGATTTAAAATGCTGCCGGTAAAATGAAGTTAACATAAATGAAAAAAGAAACGTGGCCAGATCTTGTTCAAGCTCTGTTTCTTCAATCAGCGAGTTTCGCAAAGCAAATATTTCCTCTTTTGTAACTTCATCAGCAGAATTAGCAAGAAAACTGTCCAGGCTTTCATTTACTTGTTTCATGATCTTTTTAAGCCCGGGATTTGCTTTAATAACTGCATCATTAAACCTTTTAAGCAGGTTGACCACATCTGCAGTTTTTAACCTGGGGTGCATTTCAAGAGAGTTCCCGGCCCGAATTCTCGTTGTTGCCATATCCTCGTCCAACACCGGAAGCGGTGTAACCGGGTTTTCCTCAAAAAAATTGGCGGCTTCTGCACATACCGCGTCAATAAAGGTCGCCGCATCTTTAAAATCTTTGTATATTTTTTTGCAGCGGTTAATTTCTTCCTGACAGCTACTATACTGTAACTTGTTCAATGTTTAAAAGCTCCTTATTAATTAGCAATTTTGTAACCCATGTTTAATACTGCCTCAAGAAGTGTGTGATTGTGAAATTAGTAACTACTTTCCACAGCATTCATTTTCCGTAAGCCTTCATACCCTAACTATTATTACATAAGCCCTTTTTAGTGTCAACTAAAATAAAACCTTTTTACTATCATTTTGCACCGCTATATTACCTGTTAGCAGGAATCATTCTCAATTTGTATTCCACAATACTACAACTTTATCCTGCCTGCTTTAAGATGCATTTCCAAAATGAGACCTTCCCTGTGCGCTTTCCCTTTTCCGATAAACTTAAATGAACAGAGTTAAGCCAGCCCTGATAAAATATAGCAAAGCAGCTATCCCCGGTAGGAGACTTAATACTTTCCGACCCAGTCACAGAACAAACCTCTAGTTTAAACCACCAAAGTTATCTCCCGCACCCCGAGACGTGACAATTATTCCATGATTGACACCAATTATTTTACACCGGATAGCAAAACCGTTGTCGCCGAAAACAAGGCTTAAAACTTGCTCAGAGAAATATATACGACAAAGGATAAACAACTCCTTTCCAATAAAATATGTTGTTATATTTCCAAACATCTTATTAGACTAAATTTTTCATTATTTATCATGCATACCCTCCTTCTCCATTCTGAGTGCAAACTTTTTAATCGTATTTTGTTTTTATAATTATAATTCCCCTTTTGGCTATTGCTACCAACCATATTTCTAGATATAATTGCTATAAAAGATAAGCTAATTATGCTGGCGCCTGTAGCTCAGAGGATAGAGCACCGGATTCCTAATCCGGGTGCCGCAGGTTCGATTCCTGCCAGGCGCACCATAAAATAAGGGGTTTGGAAGCTGTTAAATAGCTCCAAACCCCTTTTAGTGTGCGTAGAGTATGCACATTGCTTTATGCCAATTCTGCAGCTGTTCAAAATTTCCTTTAAAATTTTCTTTAAAGAAGCAATGCCCATAAAAATGCCTGAATTGCAAGGTTGTTATCTTAAATCGATTTGAATATTGTGTTCTTGCCCGGTATCAGCTTATCTTTGCTCATTTACCCTTAAATAAATAATTTGCTAATAATTTCGATTGAATGGTTATTTAAGCTCTAATTCCGGTTTAATCAACTTGTCTTCGCTTAATTTAATAATCTTACCGTCGCTAAGTCTTTTGCACTTATATTTATTGTCGCTAGTGATCTCAACAACTTCGTACTCGATTCCGAATCTCGACTTAACTTTATCCCCTACTTCAAACATTCTTCTCACCTCCTAAAGAATTGAGATTTTGCAACATGGTTAGAGATGACATTATTTTCCCAAATGACTCTGAAGCGTTGCCCCAAATCCTTTGAGAGATACCCTGAAACTTCAACTGTAAAAATTTTTTCTTTATTGCGACTTTCATTGATATTGTTAGCTTACCACAACATAATGTATCAGTCAATTTAAAAAATCAGCACAGATTAGGGTATGTAAGTACTTAATCTGCGGATTAACAAAAAGTGTTTCTTCTGGCTGCAAATAGGCAAACACCCACCATTTTAATTGTTTCAATATTTTTCAATTTATGTTATTATTAATACACACAAGTTAGTTTGTTCATATATCTATGTTTTTCAATTGAAAGGAGAATCTTTCTTATGAAAATACTGGTATGTGTCGACGGTTCCGATCAAAGCAAGAGAGCCCTGGAAAAGGCGGCGATGATTGCCGACGGGTGTAAGGTAAATGAAGTGGGCATTATCCATGTATACGATCACAGCCAGGACTTGACCAAAATTACATCTTACAAAGATTTAACCGCGGAAGAAGTAGAAAAGTTTAAGAATATGGTTGAAAAACATAAAGAACAGCAAAAAAAGATCCTGGACGAAGCTTTAAAAACCTTTGAAGAAAGGAACATTAAAGCACGGACATTTTTTAGGGAGGGGCACCCTGCCAGGGAAATTATTAGTGTTGCCTGCGAAGAAGAGTTTGACATGATCGTTTTAGGCAGCAGGGGGCTAAGTGGTTTACAGAGAATTTTCCTGGGAAGCGTAAGCAGTGCAGTAATTCAGCAGGCAAAGAATAGTGACGTCCTTACGGTCAAATAGTAAGAACTTAATGCATGAACTTAAACTTACACTTATATTAAAAGGAGGCCCGCTATAAGCGCGGACCACCTTTTAACTGTCTCATCCAAAAATGTAATTTTGTCTAAGTAAAATATCGCTTGAAGTATGGTTGATGGTTTTTACTCCATATCAGTACCGTGCTGTTCAGCCATTTGGTTTAACTGTTCATTAAACTGCCCCAGCTGTTGCGAGCCTTCATTTAACAGCTGGTTAGCCTGATCCATGGCCTGATCATCCTGTTCCTCCACGGACTCTACCATCAAATTAAAAGCTTCCAGCTGGGTTTCCCACCCACTGATAAACTGTCCATGCAGGTTTTGCAGCTCCTGGGTTTCTGGTTCAATGTTGCGAAGCTCAGGCAGGATATTGTTTTCCACAGTGGGAATAATGTTATTTACCAGTTCCTCATAAAGGGCGTCGTCACCTTCAAACTGCTCACCGGTTACTCCTTCAAGGCTGTTAATAACCTGAGTTTCCTGTTCGCCAACAGGTTCTATCTGTTGAAAGTAAGCGTTCAGGTCATCAGCTAAAGGATCTTCGCCCGGCTCTTCAACTGGTTCTTCTTCGGCAACATCTTCTTCCAGGTCACCTTCTTCAGCCGCTTCTACATTATCTTCCAGCAATGAGACCAGCTCTTCAAATATTTCTTCTATATCTTCCAACAAATCAATTGTTAGATAAAGATCATCAGTTGCTTCCAGTTCCTCATACAGTGAATCAATTTGATCTAACCCGTCACTAATATCTTCTTCTATCTCTATCATTTGTTCCACATCTACCAGTTCTTCCAATTCCTCTACATATTCCACAGCTTTATTTTCCAGTTCAATGTTTCGCTCTTCTATTGCATCAATCTTTCCGAGCAGTTGTTCCTCTTTTTCGTTTAACCTGTTACTAACATTCTCCCTGATTTCTTCTTCTGAATAGCGATCTGAAAAATCCTCGTTAAGCTGATCAACAGCCTCTTGTTCGTTTAATTCGCCCTCCAGCACGTCTTCAATCAAAGTTTCTGCCGCCTGCTGGAATTCTTCATCAGTTCCCAGATCATAATCTTCACCTTCTTCACAACCTAAAATTACTGCAAGCGCAAATATTATCATTAAAGCCAATAATATATTTTTTACTTTAAACATAATACACCTCTCTTTTCTAATTACTGCTAGCAGACAATACTAACCAGGCATTCAAGTGTCAACATCATCAAAAAGTCACAAACCAGCTTTATTTTATTTGAATACAGTATAAATCAAATTTTTACTTTTAAACGCTAATATGATCGCTGAGAGATTAAAATCCTCTTCTAACTGGTTCGCTATTACCTGTGATCTCTTTATCTGATAAAATAATACAAGAGGTGATTTAATTTTGAGAGTTATCGCTGGTACTGCCAGGGGAACCAATTTGAAGTCCCCCAAAGACCGTGCAGTCAGGCCGACACCCGATAAGGTAAAAGAAGCGTTGTTCAGTATTATCGGTAACCGGGTAATCGAATCGACTTTTTACGACCTGTATGCAGGCACCGGAGCAATCGGTATAGAAGCCTTAAGCAGGGGGGCCAATCAGTGCCTTTTTGTTGAAACAAAAAAAGACCATATAAAGCTTATCCGGGAAAACCTCTCCAAAACCGGGTTGTTAAATCAAGCCAGCGTAATCAAGGGTGATGTGTTTCATTTAATCCCCAGGCTGGGGCGCGACACTTTAAAAGCGGACCTGGTGTATTTAGACCCACCTTACGCTTATACCGCATTGGATGAGGTAATAATCGCTATTAACAAGGCAAAACTGGTAAAAGAGGACGGTTTGATCATCGTCGAACATGATTTTAAAAACCGGCAGTGGATTAACAACTTTAACGTAACCGGGCAAAAAAAATACGGTGATACCGGCCTTACCTTTATCAACTTATAAAATCTATAAATTGTGGTGCTGTTAAAAAGTTTGTATCCAGCTATAAAGCCTGCAAAAGTGATATCTTTTCACATATCGCAGGCTTTACAGCAAGCTCTTATTGTAATTCATTTAATACATTTTTTAATGCCTCAATAAGTTTATTGTTCTGCTCAATCGTCCCGTAAGTGATCCGCAGGTAGGTCGGAAAGCCAAAGATATCACCGGTGCGGACAATCACTCCCTGTTTAAGCAAAGCCTGAAAGGCCTCCCTGGAATCTACCTTGATATCAACAAAGCAAAAGTTTGCCTGGTCGGGTACCGGTTTGACACCAAGCCCGGCAAAGCCCTCGGTCAAATGCTTCCTCGATTCATTCACCAGCTGTCGGCTCTTTTTAAGATGCTCTTCATCATTAAGAGCCTCCAGGGCAGCTGCCTGGGCCATAGCGTTAACATTGAAAGGCTCACGCACCCGGTTGATGTCAGCGGCAACCTCTTCCGGGGCAACCCCGTAACCAATCCGCAAACCGGCCAGTCCATAGATTTTGGAAAATGTTCGCAAAGCGACTACCGGCATACCTTTTTTAACATACTCCACTCCATCCGGGTGGTCCGGATCGGTTGCAAATTCCAGGTAGGCCTGGTCCATAACCACCAGGACCTTTTCCGGCAGTTTTTCTAAAAACCGGTCCAGCTCGCCCTTTTTGATAACTGTGCCGCTTGGATTATTGGGGCTGCACAGAAAAATCAGCTTTGTTTTTTCATTCACCTGTTCCAGGACATTATCAAGGTTATATTCAAAAGTATCTTCTTCCAGGGGAACTTTTTTTATTTCCCCTCCCATCAGGCGCATAGCAAATACATACTCAGAAAAACTCGGGGTAACCATAACCGCTTCATCACCAGGGTTGATATAAGCCAGGGTTAGAAAGGAAAGCAGTTCGTCGGAGCCGTTGCCAAAGACCAGCTGTTCCGGCTTTACCCCCAGTTTTTCGGCAGTGGCTCTTTTAAGGTAATAACAGTTGCCGTCAGGATATACATGCATCTTTTCAGCATGTCTTTTCATCACTTCAACAGCCTTAGAGGAAGGGCCGGCCGGGTTTTCATTTGAAGCCATCTTAATAACCCCTTTTAACCCCAATTCCCTCTCCACTTCATCCACCGGTTTACCCGGTTGATAAGGCTTGATCAGCTCCAAACAAGAACGAATCTCCGGTTTATCCAAGATAAATTCCTCCACATCTTTATAGGATTATAATTACTTTAAATAAATATTTTGCTATTACCCTTGCTTTCTCCTTTTACTTCTGGTATAATTCCAAAATAATATTACAGAAAAAGCTGTGATGGGGACAAAAACTTTGGCAATCCGTCCAGAAAAGGGCTTCTCAGGCTGAAAAAGCCCCCGGTAGCTGAAGCAATAAGCCACCCCGGAGCTGCTGTGCTGAATTGGCAGCTGAAATAAATAACTGCCGTTAAGAACAGCCGGCTGCAATGCCGTTAATTTCAACGAGTGGCTCGAAGTCTGGGCAACTGGAGTGGTACCGCGGGTTCATGCCCGTCTCTTTCTTATAGAAAGAGGCGGGCTTTTTAATTATACAGCGATCATACTATCTATTTTTCTCAAGGGAGGCAACTGTAATGAACATTGAATGGCACCATTTTTTTTCCACGGGAGCAAGCAGTATAACGGGGTCACAAATCCGGCAGTTTTTTGCCCTTACAGAAAGACCGGAGGTAATTTCATTTGCCGGTGGTTTCCCGGGAAATGAGTTTTTCCCCCAGGAAGATATTTCGCAGGCACTGTCGGAAATGATCATGGAAGACAGCCGCCAATCTTTGCAGTACAGCCCAACCGAAGGAAGCTACGAGCTTCGGATACTCCTGGCACAAAAAATGAACCGTGAAGGCGGCGGCTACTGCGAAGCAGGCAACCTGGTGGTTACAGATGGCTCCCAGCAGGGATTGGATCTGCTCAGCCGAATTCTTATTAATCCCGGCGATCCCGTTTTGGTTGAAGAACCGGCATATATTGGCGGGATAAGTGCATTTAAATCTTACGGAGGTCAGCCTGTAGGTATTGAGATGGACCAAGAAGGGGTTATCCCTGCGAAAATGGAAAAAACGATAATAAAACTGGCAGAAAAGGGACGCAAACCCCGTCTTTTTTACACGGTTCCCAACTTTCAAAATCCTACCGGGATCACCACCGGCTTCAAGCGTAGATATGAAATTCTTGCCCTTGCCTCCCGCTATAACCTGGTAATCATTGAAGACAACCCCTACGGAGATCTTTGTTACGATGGTGAGGTGCCGATTAATTACAAGGCCCTCGATCGCGAAGAAAGGGTGGTTTACCTGGGCTCATATTCAAAAGTACTGATCCCGGGGATCCGGATTGGCTGGCTGGCAGGATCCAGGCAGTTAATCGAAAAAGTAACCCTGGCCAAGCAAAGCGCCGATCTGTGCTCCAGTTCGCTGGGCCAACAGCTGGCGTACAAATTAACCCGGGATGGTTATGTCGAAAAGCATACAAAAAAATTAAACTGCCTCTACCGTGAAAAACGGGACACCATGTTTGCTGCCATGGAGAAATACTTTCCGGCAAATATTTGCTTTAATAAACCGGGGGGAGGATTTTTTATCTGGGTTAATTTCCCTGCTTACTATCCGGCCAGTAAAGAGCTGCTCGATTTGGCCCTGCAAAAAAATGTCGCCTTTGTGCACGGGGAAGGGTTTTCCAGCAACGGCGGAGGGAAATACTCTGCCCGCTTTTCTTTCAGCCAACCCTGCCTGGAGGAGATCACCGCCGGTATAAAAACCCTGGGAGAACTTTTCCAGGAAATTGAATCCGGATGGATGGCTAAAACAGCAAACTGCCGATAAATTCTTCCATGCTTCGCAGCGATAGATTTATAGTATAATAGATATAGTAAAAGTTATTTAGTGCATAGAACAACTGTTTGATCCTGAAAGACACCCGGATGGCATTTACGGTAAAGAGGGATAATGATGGCTACAATTGTAATAGTTGACAGCGAATGCGCAAACTTAAGCAGCATATATAAAGCGGTAAAGAAGGTTTCTTTAGACCCTATGATATCCGGAGAACCAGAGGTTATTGCTGAAGCTCAAGCAATTATATTCCCCGGGGTAGGTTCTTTTGCCCATGCTGCTTCACTGGTAGCCAGGAAAAATATAAGCCGGGCACTGCTGGAAGTTATTGCTTCCGGCAAACCTTTCCTGGGCATATGCCTCGGCATGCAGCTGCTTTTTTCAAAAAGTGAAGAATCAAGCCTGACTCGTAACGATGAGCCGGCCAAAGGATTAAATGAAATTAAAGGAGAAGTGAAACGCTTCCCGCCGGGCCTGCCGGTACCCCATGTGGGCTGGAACAGGGTTAAACCGGTTTATAATGATCAACTGTTTGAAGGGTTAACCGGCGGCGCTTACTTCTACTTTACCCATTCATACTATGCTTCGCCCCTGCAAAAAGATAGGGTCTTGGGGTTGACAGAATATGGTTTTTCATTTACTTCGGCAGTGAAAAAAGAGAACCTTTTCGGGGTGCAGTTTCACCCGGAAAAGAGCGGACCCGCAGGCTTGCGCCTGCTCGCTAATTTTGGTAAGATTATAGCCGATCAGCGGTAAGCAAAATGATTCTGGCACAGGAGATAAAGATTATGCTGGCAAAAAGAATAATACCCTGTTTGGACGTGCGGGATGGCCGGGTGGTCAAAGGAACCCGCTTTCTTAATTTAAGGGATGCCGGTGATCCCGTAGAAATGGCCGCTTTTTATAACAGCGAAGGCGCCGACGAACTGGTTTTTCTAGATATTACCGCTTCAGTGGAAAAGCGCCAGGCAATTGTCGATGTCGTGGAAAAAACTGCCGATGCTGTTTTCATTCCTTTAACTGTAGGAGGCGGCATTGACAGCGTTGAATTCATGCAAAAGCTTTTAAATGCGGGAGCAGATAAAATTTCACTGAATACTGCCGCTTTAAAATACCCGGGATTAATCCGGGAAGGAGCCGAACAGTTTGGCAGTCAATGTATTGTAGTAGCTATTGATGCCAAGCGATCCACACAAAAGAATAAGTCAGATGAAAACATGCAATGGGAAGTTTACAGCCACGGGGGAAGAAAAACAACCGGGCGCAGTGTGATTGAATGGGCAATTGAAGCGGAAAAGCTGGGAGCCGGTGAAATACTGCTCACTTCTATGGATGCAGACGGCACCCTCGAAGGCTATGATAATGAGCTGCTCTCCAAAGTGGTGGATGCTGTAGAAATCCCCGTAATTGCTTCCGGGGGCGCGGGCAACTTAGATCACCTCTACGAAGCTCTGACCAGCGGAAAAGCCCACGCTGTCCTGGCGGCTTCCATCTTACACTACGGGACATACAGTATAAAAGAAATTAAAGATTACCTGTCTTCAAAGGGTTTACCGGTGAGGCCGGTAAGCAGTTAAGTTGATAATTTTATTAATCGGTTAGGGGGAGTATTTGATGAAAGAGCAAGGGACTTTTCGAGTTAAGAAAGGAATGGCCCAAATGCAAAAAGGCGGGGTGATTATGGATGTCACCACCGTTGAACAGGCAAAAATTGCCGAAGATGCCGGAGCTGTAGCGGTGATGGCCCTGGAACGTGTTCCGGCAGATATCAGGGCTGCTGGAGGGGTGGCCCGGATGGCCGATCCGGTTATGATAAAACAAATCATGGAAGCAGTAACTATTCCGGTTATGGCCAAGGTCAGAATTGGCCACATTGCTGAAGCCCAGGTTATGGAAGAACTAGGCGTCGACTATATAGATGAAAGCGAAGTGTTAACCCCGGCTGATGAACAGTATCATATAAATAAACACCTTTTTCAAGTTCCTTTTGTCTGCGGCGCCAGGGATCTCGGTGAAGCCCTTCGTCGTATCTCCGAGGGAGCGGCCATGATCCGGACCAAGGGCGAGCCGGGCACCGGGAATGTGGTTGAAGCAGTACGCCATATGCGCAGAGTTATGGATCAAGTTCGCCAGGTTGTTGGCAAAGCAGATGACGAACTGGTGGTTATGGCCAAGGAAATGGGCGTATCGGTTGAAATGCTCGAGGAAGTACGAAAAGAAGGGCGCCTGCCTGTAGTTAATTTTGCGGCGGGCGGGGTTGCCTCACCTGCCGATGCCGCTCTCATGATGCAGCTCGGTTCCGATGGCATTTTTGTCGGATCCGGCATCTTTAAAGCAGATAACCCGCAAAAAGTAGCCGAAGCAATTGTCAAAGCAACCATGCATTACAATGATCCAAAACTGCTTGCCGAAGTATCAAAAGGTTTGGGGCAGGCGATGCCGGGCCTGGAAATGGCCACTTTAACAGATTCCGATCGCATGCAGGAACGGGGAATTTAACAGGAGTAACCGTAAATAATGAAAATTGGGGTCCTTTCAGTACAGGGAGCTGTTTCAGAACACCTGAAAATGCTCAGGTTGTGCGGTATAGAAGCGCTGCCGGTTAGAGAGCAAAATAGTTTATCAAAAGTAAAAGGCCTGATCATTCCCGGTGGGGAAAGCACTACCATCGGTAAATTGATCGAGGAAGCCGGGTTAGCAAGAACAATAAAAGAGAGAACCAGAAACGGCAGCCTGGCCGTTTTTGGGACCTGTGCCGGCATGGTTCTAATGGCCGGTGAGGTTTCGGACGGCCTTGAAAACCAGCCCAGGCTTGAGCTGATGAATATCAAGGTGAAAAGGAATGCTTTTGGACGCCAGCGGGAAAGCTTTGAGACCAATCTCGAGTTCAATGCTTTCAAAAAACCCCTGCCCGGTGTGTTCATCCGCTCACCAATTATTGAAGAAGCGGGTGAAGAAGTGGCTATTTTAGCAAGTTTGCCTGAAGGGGCGGTAGCCGCCCGCCAGGGCAGCATGCTTACCACCGCTTTTCATCCCGAATTAACTGATGATTTAAGGGTGCATCAATACTTCATTGCCATCTGCAAGGAACTTTAATTAAAATGGTCCGGATTGACCACCTTATTACGCTTGGAAGAGCTTGCTAAAGCCGTATATGCGCTTTTTATATCCCGCTCTATTCCCACTCAATCGTGCCCGGGGGCTTTGAAGTAATATCGTAAACTACCCTGGCCACATCCGGAATTTCTCCGGTAATGCGCGCTGATATCTTTTCCAGTAGTTCATGGGGCAGCCTGGCCCAGTCGGCAGTCATGGCATCCTCGGAAACCACCGCCCTTAAGGCGATAACCGGTCCATAATGGCGGCCGTCGCCTTTCACTCCCACCACCTGAACATCGGTTAATACTGCAAAAAACTGCCACAGCTCATCTTTATAACCGGCTTTTTCAACTTCATTTCTAAAAATAGCATCGGCCTTCTGCAACAGGTCGAGCTTACCGGCTGATATCGCACCAATAATTCTTACCGCCAAACCCGGACCCGGGAAGGGTTGCCTTTTAAGGATGGCATCCGGTAAATTAAGCTCTTTTCCGACTAAACGGACTTCATCTTTAAACAACTCCCGTAAAGGCTCGATCAACTCAAAGCCCAACTCTTCGGGCAAACCGCCGACATTGTGGTGTGATTTAATCACCGCAGAACCGTAAGCTAAACCGCTCTCGATCACATCCGGATAAATGGTGCCCTGGGCCAGGTAGGCAATATCGCCCATGGAGAGGGCTTTTTCTTTGAAGACATTGATGAATTCATTGCCGATGATCCGTCTTTTTTCCTCCGGATCGGTTACCCCTTCGAGCCGCTTTAAAAATTTTTCTCTGGCATCAATATGAATAAATTGTCCCTGCAGGCCCTCTTTAAAAAGCCTGGCAACTTCTTCAGCTTCATCAAGGCGAAGGAGCCCGTGGTCGACAAATATAAATACTGCCCTGCTACCCAGGGCCTTATCAAGCAGGAAGGCCACCACGGAAGAATCGACCCCGCCGCTTAAAGCACACACAACTCTTTCATTTTCCCCTACCACCCGGCGAATCCTGGCCACAGCATCATCTATAAAGCTGCGGGGGGTCCAGCTATGGCTGCACTGGCATACTTTATATAGAAAATTCTTCAGAACATCTTCACCACAGGGGGAATGAACTACTTCCGGGTGGAACTGAAGCCCGTAAATATTTTTTTGGCGGTTGCCTGTAGCGGCCACAGTGCCATTTTCAGTCCAGGCGAGCACTTCAAAGTCAGGAGGGGGGTTGAGGACTTCATCCTGGTGGCTCATCCAACCGTAACAAACCGCTTCATCATTAATTGAAATTCCCCGGAAAAGAGGCTCGGGCTGCTCAATCGTAAAAGAAGTTCTGCCAAATTCAGAGCGGCTTCCTTTTTTCACTTCACCGCCCAGGTCAATATTTAAAAGGTGCATCCCGTAACAGATCCCCAGGACAGGCACCCCCCCTTCATACACTGCCGGGTCGCATTTAGGCGCATCTTCCTGGTAAACGCTGGCCGGGCTGCCTGACAAAATAATGCCGGCAGGGTTATGCCCCTGGATCACCTCCCAGGGAGTATTGTAAGGGAGGACCTCACAGTAAACTCCCGCTTCGCGCACTCTGCGGGCAATCAACATACTGTACTGCCCGCCGAAATCAAGTAAAACTACCTTTTCACTTAAACTGCCTTTACCATTTTCCAGAAAATGCTCCATGTTCAGCTCACCATCCCCCTTATTTCTACAAGTTTTGGATAATTGCCAGTAAAGCAGGCATCACATAAGTTATTTTTATTTTCCCCCAGGGCGTCATATAAATGATTAAGGCCGGCGAAAGTGATTGAATCAACTTTTATAGCCGAAGCCAGCTGTTCAATTTCCCGGTTTGTGCTGGCAAGATCTTCCGCCAGGGGGATATCAATTCCATAATAGCAGGGGTACCGGTAAGGCGGCGAAGCAATCAACAGGTGGATTTCTTCTGCACCGGCTTCCCGCAAAAGGCCGGAAAGCAAGCGGGCTGTTGTGCCACGAACCAGTGAATCATCGACCACTGCCACTTTCTTGCCTTTAACCAGAGTTTTAATCGGGTTAAATTTTAAGCGCACCGCCTGCTCCCTTTCGCCCCGGCTCGGCCCGATAAAAGTCCTGCCCAGGTAAGGGTTGCGGTGCACGGCCCAGTCCAGGCGCAACTTTAAGCTTTCCGCCAGGCCAATTGCCGCTGTAACCCCTGAATCGGGAGAAGGAATGATTAAATCGAGTTTATGTGAAATGTTGCCAGCCATCAATGAACCCACTTTCTTACGAACCTCGTAGACGCTTTTACCGTCAAGCACACTATCTGGCCTTGAAAAATAGACATACTCAAAAATACAAAGCGATAGCCCGGTTTTCTCCCGGTCCTCTCTTCCCCCGGAGCAAACATTGAGCGAGGTAAGCCCGTCCGGAGAAACAACTATAATTTCACCGGGCTCAAGGTCCCTGATGAAATTGGCCCCCACAGCATCAAGCGCCGCAGTTTCAGAAGCAAAGATATAAGCACCGTTTAACCGGCCCATAACTAAAGGCCTGAAACCGTTTGGATCCCGGAATGCAGCCATCTGCGTATCGTCCAGGACCACCGCGGCATAGGCGCCCTCAACAATGCCCATGGTGGCTTGCACGGCCTTGAGCAGCCCCTGTCGTTTAAAACGGGACAGGTAACTTAACATTATTTCAGTATCGGAAGTGCTATGGAAAATATGACCCTCTCCAAGCAGCCGATCATAAAGGCGCCTGGTATTAGTCAGGTTGCCATTATGGGCCAGTGCCAGTCCGCTTTGATCCACTGAGCGGGCTAATAAAGGCTGGGCATTGGCAAGATAACTTGCCCCGGTGGTTGAATAACGAACATGGCCGAGCACTGTATCCGATTTGATTGCCTGAAGCATATCATTGGAAAAAGTATGTTCGACCAGGCCCATACCCTTGATATGGGCAATTCCTTTTTCGTCATAGAATGCCATTCCGGCGCTTTCCTGGCCGCGGTGCTGCAAGGCCATCAACCCGAGGTAGGTTGCCAGGGCGGCATTATCTGTACCCCGGTAGTTATAAACGGCAAATATCCCGCATTTTTCCCGCGGAGAAAAAGACCTGCTTGAATAAACGGGTTCTAAATCATTTCTGCTTTCCATAAAATTAAAATTCAACATAACTTTGCAAATCTCCTTTAATCAGCATCGCTACGTTTTGTTTGGTACAACTAATAATGCGAGCTGCGCAACTGAAAAGCCTGGTCTGAGGCAAAATAGCACTAGCGGATCTATTATCTGAAATGATTAAATATAGGGAATTCAATTTTTCCCTTGACAAACTGTTATTCCATATTGTAGTATTATATTCCACGATACGATATACAGTTAATTGTGATTTCAAGGAACCTCACAAGGGGGCAGTATAATATGTGCGGCATCGTTGGTTTGATCAGTTCTAAAAAAATAAAAGAAAACGGCGAAAGGATTAAAAACGGGATTTACCTGATGAACGACAGGGGTAACGGGTTAGGCGCCGGTTATGCCGCTTACGGCATTTATCCCGGTTACGAGGATTTATACGCTTTACAGATCATGGCTACCGATGATGATTTGATGAATGAAACCGGGAAATTCATTAATACCTGGTTCGAAGTGATCCAGGAGCAGCCGATCCCGGTCTGGAATAAAAAAATCAAGGACCATCCTTCTTTCCGCCTCTACTTTGTTAAACCTTCCCTGCCGGTTGAAAAACGCCTCCCCGGTGAGGATAGCGATGATAATTACGTAGCTTCCAGGTGTATGCAGTTAAATAAAACCATCAAAGGCGCTTATACTTATTCTAACGGAAAAAATATGGGAGTTTTTAAGGGGGTGGGTACTCCCATGGATATTTATGAGTTTTTCCGGCTGGACCAGTACGAGGGGTACAGCTGGCTGGGACATAATCGTTTTCCAACCAACACTCCCGGCTGGTGGGGCGGCGCCCATCCTTTTAACATGCTTGAATGGTCGATTGTTCATAACGGGGAAATTTCTTCCTACGGGATCAACCGGCGCTACCTGGAATCTTTCGGTTATTACTGTCTTCTGCAAACAGACAGTGAAGCTATTGCCTACTTGATTGATCTTCTAATCCGCAGGCACGGATTAAGCATCGAAGAAGCCACTACTGTCCTGGCTCCGCCATACTGGAGCACTATCGAGCGGATCGCCGACCCGGAGAAAAAAGATTATTTAACCACCCTGCGGACCACTTATGAGCAAGCTATGCTCAACGGTCCTTTCGCTGTTTTAATTGCTTTTGACGGAGGGATGTTCAGCCTAACAGACAATACCAAGTTAAGGCCGATGACCTCGGCAACCTCTGAAGGATATACTTATTTCGCCAGTGAAATCGCTTCGCTTTATGAAATGGATCATAACCTGCAAGAAGTGGTCACCCCCCGGGCCGGTGAACCGATCATCGCCCTGTTTGACCGGGAAGCAGCGCAGGTAAAGCAATAAAGTAAAAGGGGTTGGAATCCGCCAATGGAAAACCAAATCAACAAGCCCGGTCAACACGCTGTCTTTCAGCCGGCATTTGATCTCGAAATATGTGACGGCTGCGGCGAATGCGCAGTCCAGTGCACTTTTAACGAAATAAGGATGGAACCACGGGGAGAGAAAAAGATCCCGGTAGCCAACCGCAAATCCTGCGGCGCCTGTCACCGCTGTGAAGTGACCTGTCCCCGCGATGCCATTGTAATTAAGGAAAAACCGCTCGTCCTGCGGCAGCACGGGGTTTGGGATGCCAATGCCCTAAAAAGAGTCCACCAGCAGGCTTCATTCGGAGCGGTAACATTAACCGGTTTTGGCGCCGACACTGAACTGCCGGTGTACTGGGACCGGATGGTTTTTAATGCCTGCCAGGTTACCAATCCATCGATAGATCCCCAGCGGGAACCGATGGAAACAATCACTACCCTGGGCCGCAAACCTGATTCATTGAAAAATTCACCCAAAAAC
>Ga0207421_10001494_pt1 | contig 30003 bp, 25 predicted proteins | sample SodLakKL_010_SED_4_FD_187542 | JGI IMG/M metagenome (GOLD analysis project Ga0207421, IMG submission 187542) | Alkaline sediment microbial communities from Lake Tanatar, Kulunda Steppe, Russia - 8KL_010_SED (SPAdes) (version 2) | ecosystem: Environmental > Aquatic > Non-marine Saline and...
GACGCCGAGTTCCGCCGGCTCCTCGCCTTCTCGCCCGACCCGCGCCACCCGAGGGGTGGCTTCGCGATGCTCGACGGCGACGGACAGCCGCAGCTCGAGGCCCCGGTCCACACCTGGATCACGGGCCGGATGACCCACGTGCACGCCCTCGGCCACCTGCGCGGCATCCCCGGCGCGGGCCCCCTGGTCGACCACGGCGTCGCGGCGCTGACCGGCCTCCTGCGCGACGGGGAGCACGACGGCTGGTTCAGCTCGGTGTCCGCCGCCGGGGAGCCCGATGCGACCAAGGACGCCTACCAGCATGCCTTCGTGGTGCTCGGCGCGAGCAGCGCCACCGCCGCCGGCCGACCGGGCGCCGACGCGCTGCTGGCGGCGGCGCTGGCGGTCTACGACCGCTTCTGGGACGAGGACGCGGGCGCGTTCGTCGAGTCCTACGACCGCGCCTGGCAGGCGCCCGAGCCGTACCGCGGCGCCAACAGCAACATGCACGCCGTCGAGGCCTGCCTCGCCGCCGGCGACGTCACCGGTGACCCCCGCTGGCACGAGCGCGCACTGCGAGTCGCCACGTTCCTGATCGACCAGGTGACCCGGGCGCACGGCTGGCGCCTGGTCGAGCACTTCGACCCGGGCTGGGAGCCGATGCTGGAGCATCACCGCGACGAGCCGGCGCATCCCTTCCGGCCCTACGGCACCACCATCGGCCACTGGCTCGAGTGGGCTCGGCTGCTGCTGCAGCTCGAAGCGTCGCTGCCGGCACCACCCCCCTGGCTGCGCGAGGCGGCGACGGAGCTGTTCACCGCTGCCACCACCGTGGGCTGGGCTGCTGACGACCAACCCGGCTTCGTCTACACCCTGGACTGGCAGGACCAGCCGGTGGTCACCTCCCGGATGCACTGGGTGATCTGCGAGGCCATCGCCGCCGCCGCCGTCCTCCACGAGCGCACCGGTGAGCCCGACTACGAGCACTGGTACCGAACCTTCTGGGACCACGCGGCCACCGCGTTCATCGACCGGCAGCGCGGGAGCTGGCACCACGAGCTCGACCCTGACCTCACCCCGGCGGCGGGGACGTGGGCCGGCAAGCCCGACCTCTACCACGCGGTCCAGGCCACGCTGCTCCCCCAGCTCGACCTCGCGCCCGCCCTCGCCGCGCAACTCGCATCAACCGGTTGAGGTGCCCGCTCCCCCGCACCCCGTGCGGCCTCACCCGCCCCTGTGTACACCTATCCCCGACGAGGGCTCACCAGCAGCTGCGCGACGCGGGCGGCGCTGCTCAGCTCCGGTCGACCGGCGGCTCAGGACGGTCCACACCATGAGCGTGGCGAGCACCATGGCGAAACCGAACCCGAAGTCCTCGATGGGCGAGTCGAAGAAGACCCGGACGCCGCTGAAGTGGCGCTCGTCGTAGCGCACGATGGCGGCGTCGAGCCGGGTCAGCCAGCCGTCCACGGGGATCTGGAAGACCCACATGATCGTCAGCGTCAGCCAGAACCCGAGGGTGGCGAGCAGACGCGTGCGAACCACGACGAGGTCGAGGCTCACGACGAGGACGACCGCGAGGACCGTCAGCAGCGTGTACTCAGGCACGCCGGGCTCCTTCCTCGCACCGGGGGCGGGTGGCCGGCGCTTCCCCGAGATGCTGAGCCTCCCGGGCGAGGCGGCCGTGTGGCCGCAGCCGGGCACCGAGCCTTAGGACAGCTTGGTGGGTCAAGAGCGCGCAGATGGGGATGACGACGAAGAACAGCAGCTCCTCCAGTGGCATGACGCCGCCGAGGTCCAGCCCGAGGGTGTAGCGCGGCGAGAAGTCCCAGTGCCCCCGCGCGATCCCGACCAGGTCCCAGATCACGAAGGGTGTCATCGCGATCGCCAGGGTCAGCGCCAGCCGACGGGGACGGCGATACACCCGCGCGCCGATCACCCACTCCAGCGGCGCGGTCACCGCCAGGCAGGCGACGAGGACGAGAAGGTAGTGGAAAGGCTCCATGGAGGCTCACCGCTCAGCGGGTAGGGGCCGTGGCGATGCGGGCGGCGTGACGCGTCCGAGGGTCTGGGATGGCATGCGCCGGACGAGCTCACGGCCGACGACAGCCACCTTGATCGGGGTCGCGATCCTGGCTCGCGTGGAGAAGACGTCGTGGCCCGCAGCCTCGATGCGGTCGAGGATCCGGCTGTAGAGCACGCGGGCGGCGCGGATCACACTGGCGGAGCGCGGCGGCAGCAGCTCGATACCCGCGTCGGCGTCGCGGTAGATGCTGCGGATGCGCTCGACCTGGAAGCGGCTGAACGCCCGCCACGGCGCGTCAGCAACACGACGCCGGGGATCGGCGCCGAACCGCTCGAGGTCATCCAGCGGCAGGTAGATGCGCCCCCGGTCCAGGTCCTCGTCGACGTCACGCAGGAAGTTGGTGAGCTGGAAGGCGACGCCCAGAGCGCGTGCCCCGTGCCGGGCGGCGTCGTGGTCCGGGGGACGCAGCACCGGGAGCATCAGTTCGCCGATGACCGCGGCCGAGCCGTCCATGTAGCGCTCGAGTTCCGCGTGGGTCTGGTAGGTGGACACCGACAGATCCATGCGCATGGACGCGAAGAAGCGGAGCAGCAGCTCTGGATCGATCGACAGTTGCTGCACGGTGGCGACGACCGCAGCGAGGACGGGGTGATGGCTGTGACCGATCTCGATGCCCCGGATGAGCTGGTCGCGCAGCGCATCAAGGGCCGCCGCGCGCTCAGCGGTCCCGCCGCGGTCCGGCGCGTCGACGATCTCATCCGCGTACCGGCACAGCCCGTACAGCGCGTGCACGTGGCGCTGATCGGGACGTGGTAGGGCGCGCGTCGCCCAGAAGTAGGTCGTACCGTGTGCGCGGTGCAACAGCCGGCAGCGGTCGTAGCTCGTGCGCAGTTCGCGGGTCGTGGTCGGGCTCGACGGCGGGAGCGATCGGTCAACTGGCACGCGTGGCCTCCCGCTCGTTTGGGCTGTCGCCGACCCCGGTGCGCCTCACTGCGCCGCGGAAGCGCAAAGGGCGCCGGCCGAGCCGTTCGACGACACGGTCGGCCGCGAGCCGACCCGAGATGAGCACCATCGGGACACCCACGCCAGGTCGGGTGGCGCTACCGACGAAGACCACGCCGGGGAGCCGCCGATCGGTGAGCGCCGGGCGCAACGGGCCGGTCTGCGTGAAGCGGTGGTCGAGGGAGAAGGGCGTACCGGCCGCCATCCCGGTCGCCTGCCAGTCGGCCGGCGAGGTCGTGTGGAGCACCTCGGGGCTGCCGTCGAGGTGGCCAGACTCGACGAGCCAAGCCAGCATCCGCTCGGTGAGTTGCGGCTCCAGCACATCCCAATCGAGACCGGCGCGCAGGTTGGGCACCGGCTCGAGCACGTGCAGGACGTCTCGCTCCTCCGGGGCCAACGATCGGTCGGTGACACTGGGGGTGGTGACGAACCGGGACGGGTCGGACTGGGGACGGCCCTCGTCGAGCAACTCCGTGAAGGTGCGTGACCAGGCGTCCCCGAAGTGCATCGTGTGGTGAGCGGGGTCCGCACCCTCGGGGCGTCGTCCCCCGACCAACCACAGCAGGCAGGAGGGCGAGTAGTGCCCCCGCCGAAGGCGTCGTGGCGCATCGACGTCTACCAGCTGCTCGTACACCGCGGGCAGGTCCGGATTGGCGACGACCACCTCCGCCTCGAAGGTCCCAGCGTCGGTGTGAACACGTGCGGGCCCACTGCCGACCGCCGGCGTGATGGCCTCCACCTCGACGCCCTGGCGCAGCTCCACACCCGCGTCCCGGGCCGCTCGGGCGAGTCCGGTCGCGAGCTCGTGGACCCCACCTCGGGGGAAGAAGACCCCCTGCACGGTGTCGAGGTAGGTGATCACCGAGTACATCGCCAGCGCACGCATCGGGGACATCCCGGCGTACATCGCCTGGAACGAGAACAGGCGTTGCAGGCGGGGGTCATCGAAGAACCGGTCGACAGCGGGCTGCAGTCGACCGAATCCACCGGCTGAGGCGAGACGGAGCAGGGCAGCCGGCTGCCGCATGAGGCTCGCCAGGGAGCCGTAGTCTCGGTCGATGAAGTCGGCGAACTCGAGGTCGAACAGGCGGTGCAACCAGGCCACGAAAGCGTCGAACCCGTCGGCGGCGCCTTCCCCGGCGAAGGACCGCAGCTCCTCGCGCATGTCGGCCTGCGAGGCCCGGACGTGCACGCTGGAGCCGTCGGCGAAACGGGCCCGATAGGCCGGATCGAGGTGGACGAGGTCGAGGTGCTCGTGGAGATCCGCGCCGGCGGAGGAGAACGTGTCCTCCATCACCCCGAGCATCGTCAGCACGGCCGGCCCGGTGTCGAAGCGGAAGCCGTCGCGCTCGAGCAGCCCTGCACGTCCACCCGGGTGCTCAGAGCGCTCCAGCACCGTTACGTCGACACCACGACCAGCGAGGTGGCAAGCGGCGGACAGTCCGCCGAGGCCGGCACCGACGATGACCACACCGCGACTCATGCGGTCACCTGCTCACTCGCTTCGCGGCGGCGACGATCGAGCCACGACACGACCGCGACGTGCGGCATGGTGAGCGCGACCAGTAGGCCTAGGTGCGCGGCGACCAGCCCCTCGACGCCACCAGCGCCCCACCACAGGCCCAGCAGCACGATGACGCTGACCACCGTCGGCAGCAGCGCGGAACGGGCGAAGCGCAGGAGCGGCCGGCCGACCCGCCCGGTCGCGAGTTCGTCGGCGTTGCGCGGGTCGAGCGCGAGCAAGCGGGCGATGTGCCGTGCGGCGTGCCAGCCACCGAAGTAGGCCGCGAAGGCGAGCAACGGGGGAGCGAGCACGAAGGCCACGCAGAGCACGGCCAGGTCGACGGCGAGGCGAGCACGACCCTGCGAGCCGACCGCCCACACCGTGAACGCGACCGTTCCGAGCGTGACGATCAGCGCCGTCGTGCGCACCGCCGGGGCGGTCAACACGGCCAGTTCGGGAGCAAGGCCCACCAGCACCGGGCGCGCCTGGTCGGCGTACGCGGCGATCGGGAGGGCGACGGGGGGCAGGCCGAAGGCGAGTACGGCGATCGGGCGCTGCCAAGCACGTAGGTAGCTCGAGGCGCCGAGGAACTCGACGTCACCTGCTCCGAAGTGCAGGATCGAGATGACCACGAAAGCCGACGCAGCGAGGATGGGCTGGACGATCAGCAGGCCGAAGGCAGCTGCCGCCAACGCCACGTAGCCGCCGAGGATCGCGACGAAGGTGGAGCGGGGTAGGTCGCGTCCGAGCGTCCATTCAGGGACGAGGTGGTCGACCGCCCCGTGGGGCAGGCCGATGAGCAGTCCGATGGCGAGGAACGTCCAGGCGAGAACGGACGTGAGCGCCTCGGGCACCAGCGCCAGCAGCGCGACCAGGCCGAGGAGGCCGAGGGACATCGTCCGCGCGCGCCTGGCGGCGACCGGCATCGCCGTCGGTACCGACAGGTGCGCGGTGGCCGTTGCCATGGGCGATCCTCAGGTCAGCGTCGCTCCACGCCCAGGACGATCGAGGACCCGATGGTCGGCATCGAACGTCGTGGCGCGGGTACGAGAGTTTCGGCCCGCCGACCGACCGTGGACGGGAGCAGAGAGCTCCTGTTCGGGAGTCGTGGCGTCGGGGGCAGGTACGTCCGACCGGCCCTGAGGGGCGGGCGCAGCCCCTCACCAGCTCAGCGCAGGCACGTCGGCCGGTAGCCTGCAAGGGCCGTGGCCCGAACGCGCGACGAGGCCGCGATGCGCGGACGCTCACACCGACCTTCGTGCCGCAGCCCCGCCCCCGTGGGACCTCCGCGTTTGCGCCCTGAGCAGCGGAAACGCCGTAGGAGGCCTCTTGCCGCTTCCTGCGATGTGGAACCGCCGGTGGAACGCGGTTTGGCGTGCCTCGGAGCCGGGATGCAAACCGATCGGGAAGCTAAGCGGTGATGGCTGTCCCGAGCGAGAGAAGTTTGCCTTCCGGGCCGGAATCAGCTGCATGCGCCGAACTGGTTTGCTCTGGAGGAGCCGTCCCCCACCGCGGTTTGGCGGGGTGCGGGCGGACGGCTGTCACACGGCCATCACCCCATGTGATGCCGGCGCCCTGTGGTTCCGCCCGCATAGTGCGCGAACGCAGAAGCACCCCGTACTCGCGCTGATTCGTTGAGCGCTGCCCGCCCCGTGTGATTGCGTTGGGAAGAAGTCAGCCCGCCGTCACGACGGCTCGTGCCCGGCTCACACGTCTACAAGCCAGGCCAGCAAAGCCGTGGGGACCGCGACCACCTGCGAGTCGTCGAGGTTCAGCTCGGTTCGGGTCGCCACGATCCCCCGCCACGGCGAGGCCTGCAACGTCTGCGCTTCGCTGCGCCACCGGCCATCGACGTACTTCGATTCGAGGGCAGCGCCACCGAAGTCTGGCCCGACGAAGTCGATCTCCCTGCGGGTCGAGGTGCGGTGGTGCAGGACCCGTGCGAAGTCGGTGTAGCTGCCAGGCACGTCGTGCTCCAGGCCGCGCAGCAGCGCCATGCCCAGCTGCTGCTCGGACAGCGTTGTCAGGTCCAGCCGCGCTCCTGGGGCCAGCTGCGTGTAGATCGGGTCGGTGAAGTACACCTTCTCCTGGGCTCGCAGTTTCGGCTTGAGGGCGTCTTCGCGGTACGACGGCCACACGATGAAGGCCTCACGGAGGTCGTCGAGACGTCGGCTCACCGTCGGCGGTGACGAGTCGATGTCCTCGGCGATCGACGTGTGGTTGGTCGGCGACGTCAGCCCGTCGGTCAGCCGAGCCAGGAACGCGACCGTCTGGGTTCTGGACCAGTCGGCGTGCGCGAACGCATCCCCGTGAACCACGTCGAGCAGGCCCCGCTGCAGCGCCTCGTCAGGTTGGCGTGCTGACAGGTGGCTGGCGACAGCTCGTGGGAACCCCCCGACCTGCAGGTAGGCCTCCCAGGCGGACACGAGTTCGCCGAGCCAGGGCACCAGCGCGTCAGCAGCGGCCGTGAGGTTGGCCGTGGTGAGGTCGGCCAGACGGAGCCGAGGGACGTCGTCGGGCAGCGGATCGGTGGCCAGCAGCCCAGCGAAGGTCCGAAATCCCATGGGCAGCAGGACCCGGTCGGGATCAGTTGCCTTGCCGCGACGGTCCGCCAGCGCCTTGACGCTGGCGGTGAGGTTGGCGGCCGACGAGCCGGTCAGCACCACCGTGTCGGTGCGGAACCGGGCGTCGTTGTCGCGTAGCCACTTGATGCGTTCGGGCCACCCGTCGGTGATGCTGGTGACCTCGTCGATGAACCACCAGCGTTGCCCGTCGGCCGGCAGCAACTGCTTGGCCGCCTCGACGAGCAACCCGAGGTTGCCGGCCCTCCATCCGTCCACCGACACGTGCAAGATCCGACGTGGCTCTACCCGGTGGTGGTCGATGAGGCTACGAATGGCCCGTTTGATCTGCACGGACTTTCCCACGCGCCGCGGTCCGCGCAGCACGTACAGCCCGCCGTCCGTGAGGCTGTTGAGCACCTCTGGGTCGTATGCGAAGGGCGCCTCATCGGCTTCCCGCAGGTCTGGGTCATCCGCCGCCCAACCGTTCGGGTTGCGCCACCACCGGTTCGTGGCGGTCAGCAGCTGCTGCACCTCTCCCTGCTTCATGAGCAACCCACCTCGTATCCCATAATCACCACACTGTGAATGAAATGGTACCCCAAAACCATCACGGTGAGACTATCCTGGTGCCGACCGTGGCGTCAGCCGAAGCTCTGGTCGCGAGCGGCGCGATGAAGGTGAGCCCAGAGTGAGCTGCAGGCAGCCACCGGAGCCGGCGTGGCGGCACGCACCGTCGGCCGTATCTGGTGGGACTTCTTCCCAACGCAATCACTCGGGGGGGTCCGCCACGGTGCCCGCCTCGGAGTTGAGGCGTTCGGCTCGGCCCAGCGGCAGATGTTCACCGGAACCAGCTTGATGTCTAGACCCCGTCGGCGATGACCCACTGGCCGCGGCCGACGCGCTCGACCCGCCCGCGCCGCTTGAGCGCCTGGAGGATGCCGCCGAGGCTGCGTGGCTCGTCGTCGCGGCCGGCGTCCCGGAGTCGTTCGTGGATCTGGTGCGGGGAGAGTGCACCGCCGTCCTGCTGCAGGACCTCGACGACCGCGTCGGAGTAGGTGAGTTCCGCCAGTGGCTGCGGTGCGTCGGCACCATTGCGCAGCTCGGTGAGCTGGAGGCGTAGCGCGCGGACCTCAGAGCGCAGCCGGGCGAGCTGTTCCTCCTTGTCCGCGAGCTCGGACTCGATGCGCTGGACGTAGGCGACCCGGGATTCCATGCCTACCAAGTTAGCAAACAAACAGCAAAGTCTAGGTTTGCTTCATGCGTGATCCGGGCCGTGCAGAAGGCGGGCGGCCGATAGCCTGCGCGAGCCACCGTCGGTCAGGGCCCGGAACGCCGCGATACGCGGAGGTTCACGCGGAACTGTTCGCGGAGGTCCCGCCCCCGTAGCTCAGTGGATAGAGCGTCGGTTTCCTAAACCGTGCGTCGCAGGTTCGATTCCTGCCGGGGGCGCGCTCGACGTCCGACGAGCCGCCCCCGGCGGCTGCCGGTTCCCGTCATCACCGATCTCACCCCCGGCCAGCGGGAACATCCGACCCCGTCACGGCGTTGACCCCCGAGGGTCGCACTTCCACGACCTTCCCACCGAGGACCCCACGTTGCGTCACTGGTCTCCCCGCCGCTGGATAGCCGCCGCCGCAGGCACCGGCCTCGCTGCCCTGCTGCTGGGCCTGCCGACGGCGCTGATCCCGAACCCGGTGTTCGGACGCCAGATCGAGGCCCCAGCGTGGAGCTACCCGGCCTTGGTCGTCACGGCGCTGCTCAGCGGGCTGCTGCTGGCCACCTACGTCCGCGACGGGGACAAGGAGGAGGTGGCGCAGGCCGATGCGAAACGGTTCACGCTCGGCGGCCTGCTGGCCTTCTTCGCGATCGGCTGCCCGACCTGCAACAAGCTGGTCCTGATCGCGCTCGGCACCAGCGGGGCGATCACCTGGTTCGAGCCCGTCCAGCCCTACCTCGCGATCGGCGGCATCGCGATCCTCGGCTACGCGCTGCGGCGACGGTTGCAGACCGAGGCCAGCTGCGAGGTCCCAACGGCGCGCGTGTGACCGGGTCGAGCCCCGCACCGGGCCGTGGCCACGCCCCATCAGGCACCGATCGGCACACTCGGCTGGAAGCCGGACCGGCCACCGTCGAGGTGGACGCCGACGACGGTGCCCGGCTCACCTCGCTGCGCCTCGACGGCCAGGAACTCCTGGTGACCGGAACCGGCGGCGGGTTCGGCTACGGCTGCTTCGTCATGGCCCCGTGGGCCGGCCGGCTGCGCGACGGTCGGGCCACCGCGCTGGGCCGCAGCATCGAGGTGCCACGTGAGCCCGACGACGGCCACGGCCGCCACGGGCTCGTGCACAGCCGCAGCTGGGATCGGACCGGACCGGCCAGCTGGGAGGTGACCGTTCCCCCGGAGCCGGGATGGTTCGCGTCCGTTCACCTCCGCCAGGACCTCGAGCTGTCACCGGATCGGTTGGAGCTGACGCTGACCGCCAGCGTCGATGCGCCGACGCCGCTGACCATCGGCTGGCACCCCTGGTTCCGTCGCCACCTCGACGACACCGAGGTGGAGTTGCAGGTCCCAGCCGCGTGGATCCACCCCCGCGACCCGACGGGCATCCCCGGCACTCAGCGGGAAACCGTCCCGCCTCCGCCCTGGGACGACACCTTCGGCGGGTTGGCGGGACCGGTCGAGCTCGCCTGGGGACAGCTGCTGCGGGTCACGATCGAGACCGACGCCCCCGTCGTGGTGGTCTACACGGGGCGGGCGTACGGCGTCTGCGTCGAACCGCAGTCGGGCCCACCCGACGAGGCGAACCGACCCGACGCCCGGATCGTCGACCCGGCGGCGGCGCTGATGCTGCGCTCCACCTGGCGGTGGCAGCTCAGCTGATGCGGCGCGCACCCTCAGCAGCATGGCAGAGGTACACGGCGCTGTCGCGGCCGGGGAAGTGCTGCCGGTAGCCGTCGAGGACGGCGGCACCCACCTCCTCGGCGCGGTCCCCGGCGACCAGGGCGATGGCCGCGCCGCCGAACCCACCACCGGTCATCCGCGCGGCGGTGGCACCGGCCGCGACCGCGAGCTCCACCAGGGTGTCGAGCTCGGGGATCGAGACCTCGAAGTCATCCCGCAGGCTCGCGTGACCGGCGGCGAACACCTCACCGACCCTGGCGAGCTCCCCGGCCTCGAACGCCGCAGCGGCTTCGCGGACCCGGGCGTTCTCGGTCACCACATGCCGGAGCCGGCGGGCGGGGACGTCCTCGAGCCCGGCCAGCAGCGTGGGCAGCTCCGCCGGATCGACGTCCGCCGGTCGCCGGCCGTCCAGCACCGGGAGGGCGGCCTGCAGCTCCTGCGTACGCTGGCCGTAGCCCGAGGACTCCAGCTGCCGGCGGACTCCTGAGTCCATGATCAGCAGCCCGTGGGCCTCGGGGAGGGCCACCAGGCGGTGCTCCAGCGTGCCGCAGTCCAGCAGGACGCCGTGCCCGGCCCGACCGAGGATCGACGCCGCCTGATCCATGATCCCCGACGGCACCCCCACCGCCCGGTGCTCCGCCGCCCGGCACAGCGCCGCCAGGTCGAGCGGCTCGAGGACGAACCCGGCCACCTCGCACAGCGCGGTCGCGACCACCACCTCCAGCGCAGCTGAGGAGGACAGCCCCGCGCCCTGGGGGAGGTCGGAGCTGATCGCCCCCGTCATCCCCACCGGAGCCCGGCCGACGGCGTCGAGCTCGGCTGCGACCGCCGCGACGAACCGTCCGAACCCGGCGTCAGGGACCTCGCTGCCGTCTGCGGCGATGTCGACGATCTCGTCCGCCCCGTCGGAGGTCAGGCGGATCCGCGTCCCCCCGAGCTCGCCGGTCAGGGTGATCCCCCGATCGATCGCCGCGGGGAGCACCAGCCCGTCGGTGTGGTCGGTGTGCTCCCCGATCAGGTTGGCACGCCCCGGAGCATGGAACACCGCAACCACCTGGCATCTCCTGTCGAGAGACGGCTATCGTAAGTCAAGCGAAGATTATGGCAAGGTGTCGAAAGTCCTTGCCGTCCGTGGTCGGCCACGGTCGGGCACGAGGCGCTGGAGGGGTCGACCATGCGGGTACTGGTGACGGGCGGAGCCGGCTACATCGGCGCGACGACGGCCGGTGCCCTGCTCGACGCCGGCCACGAGGTCGTGGTCGCCGACGACCTGAGCCGCGGGCACCGGGACGCCGTTCCTGACGCAGCCGACTTCATCGAGGTGGACGTCACGGTCCCGCAGGCGATCGACCGGGTCGTGGCCGACGCGGGGTTCGACGCCTGCCTGCACTTCGCGGCGCTGATCGAGGCCGGGGAGTCGATGCGAGCGCCGGAGCGGTTCTTCCGCTTGAACACCGGTGGCTCCGCCGTCCTCCTCGATGCGTTGCTCCGCCACGGCGTCGGACGGTTCGTGCTCTCCTCGACCGCCGCGGTCTACGGCGAGCCGACGTCGATCCCGATCACCGAGGACGCGGCGCTCGTTCCGACCAACGCCTACGGCGAGTCGAAGCTGCTGGTCGAGCGGATGCTGGACTGGCACCACCGGATCCACGGGCTGAAGGTCGCCGCGCTGCGGTACTTCAACGCTGCCGGGGCGGTCCCCGGTCGTGGCGAACGCCACGATCCCGAGACCCACCTCATCCCCCTCGTGCTGCAGGTGGCCAAGGGTCAGCGCGACCACATCACGGTGTTCGGGACCGACTACCCGACCGACGATGGCACGGCGGTTCGGGACTACATCCATGTCGCCGACCTCGCAGACGCGCATGTCAGGGCCGTGGAGAGATTGGAGACCCACGGCACGATCACCTGCAACCTCGGTAACGGGCGCGGTTTCAGCGTCCGCGAGGTCATCGCGGCGGCCCGCCGCGTCACGGGTCACGCCATCCCGGCCGAGGAGGCCCCACGGAGGGCCGGTGATCCCGCTGTCCTGGTCGCGTCCTCGGACCGTGCACGCCGACTCCTCGACTGGACCCCCGCCCACGATGACCTCGACCGCATCGTCGCCGATGCCTGGGCGGAGTCGACCTGATCGGCCCTCACCGATGCTCCGCTGACCTCTCCACCAGCTCGACGCTCTGCCGAGGAAGGCCCGCTGATGACCACCAGCGACTCGGGACCGCTCCCCGCCCGGATCCGCCGTGACCGGATGCTCTCGCTGCTGCGCGAGCAGGACTTCGTGCGGGTCGCGGAGCTCGCCGAGCGGTTCGATGTATCCGAGGTGACCGTCCGCGGCGATCTCGATGCGCTCCAGGCCCGCGGGCAGCTCCGGCGGGTGAGGGGCGGAGCCGTGCCCCGTGCCGCTGCTCCGGCCGAGCGACGCTTCGAGGAGGCCGAGGTCGCCGCAGCTGGCCAGAAGAGGGCCATCGCGCTGGCAGCGGCCGCCACGGTCAGCGACGGCGACACCATCGTGCTCGACGTCGGCACGACCACCACCGCGGTCGCCCAGGCCCTGGCCGAACGCACCGAGCTCAGCGACGTCACCGTGTTCACCAGCTCGCTGACGATCGCGCTGGCACTGGAGAGCGCCGATCCGCGGCTCACCGTCGTGGTCACCGGAGGCACGCTCCGTTCCAAGCAGCACTCCCTGGTCGAGCCGCTGGCCGGGCTGGTGCTCGGCAGCATCAACGCCGGGACGGCCTTCATCGGCTGCAACGGGATCGACATCGAGCGGGGCGTCACCAACGTCAACCTCCCCGAGACCGAGATCAAGCGCATGCTCCTGCGCGCTTCCCAGCAGCGGGTCGTCTGCGCCGACAGCTCGAAGCTCGGGCAGGTCGCGCTCGCACACGTGTGCGACCTCGACGACGTGGACCTGCTGATCACCGACGACCGGGCCGATCCGGATCTGATCGCCGCGTTGCGTGAGACCGGCCTGGAGGTCGTCCTGGCGGGGGCCGCCACCTGACCCGGCCAGGCCACTGTCCCGCCACATGAAGGTCACCACCCACACCCGATCCGGCCCGACCATCCCCGCCGAGAAGGGGCAACGCCCATGCCGCCCTTCGTCACCGTCATCGACCTACCCGTCGACCCCGCCACGGCCGTGGTGTACGAGCACGGCTGGCAGTCGTGGAGCCCGGCCGGCGTCCACCGGGTCGACGCGACCAGCCCCCGACCTGCCAAGCCGCGCTGGCAGACCATGGCGTTCCGCCCCGAGCTGCCCGCCCCCACGGCCGGGTTCCAGAGCGAGGGGCTGCTGGCCGTCCAGCCCGGAGCCGACGCACCGGTGGTGGTCATCCACAGCCCCGACCCCGATACCGAGGTCGCGTCGATCCGACTCGAGCTGCGTGAGCGGAGCGCCGTGATCACCGCCGACGGGGAGGTCGCCGTCACCGAACGTGCGCCTGACCTGGTGACCGCGCTCGAGGAGCACGCCGCATCGGTCGCCGACCAGCTCGGCGTCCCAGCCGGTGGGACCCACCGGAGGCTCGGGACGGGATGGTGCTCGTGGTACGGCTACTACCACGACATCACGGAGGAGCTGCTGCTCGACGAGCTGGCACTGATCGATCGACACGAGCTCGGGGTGGACACCGTCCAGCTCGACGACGGCTACCAGACCGGCATCGGCGACTGGCTGTCACGGCGGACCGACACCTTCCCCTCGCCGCTGGAGGACCTGGCCGCGCGGATCGCCGACACCGGCCGGAGCGCCGGCATCTGGACGGCTCCGTTCCTGGTCGGTGCCGACAGCCGGCTCGCACAGGAGCATCCCGACTGGCTGGTGGGTGGCGCGGAGGCCTCCGACCAACACTGGGGCCAACGGATCGGGGTCCTGGACGTCACCCACCCCGACGCGGCCGAGCACCTGCAGGAGGTGTTCCGGACGCTGACGGCGTGGGGGTTCAGCTACCACAAGATCGACTTCCTCTACGGCGGCGCGATGCCCGGCCACCGACACGCCGATATCACCGCGCTGGAGGCGTACGGGCTGGGCCTCAGCCTGATCCGTGACGCGATCGGTCAGGACGCCGTCCTGCTCGGCTGTGGCGCACCCCTGCTCCCGTCGATCGGGCGTGTGGATGCCATGCGCATCTCACCCGACATCGACCCCCACTTCGCACCGCCACTGGGCGATATCAGTCAACCGTCGGGACGGGGAGCGGTGCGGATGGGCCGCTCACGTGCCTGGCAGCACGGTCGCTGGTGGGTGAACGATCCGGACTGCATCATCGTGCGGCCGGGCATCGAACGGCGGGAGCTGTGGGCCTCGGAGCTGGCCGGCCACGGTGGTCTGGCGGTGTCCGGCGACCCGATCGGGGCGCTCGACGAGCGGGGCCGCGCGTGGACCCGCGCGCTGCTGCTCCCCCCTGCCGAGCGGGCAGCGAGGTGGGAGGCAGATCCCGACGACGAACTCGGCGGCGGCTTCGCCGGGACGTGTCTACGGTGACCACCTCGGCGCGCGAGGCCTCCGCGCCCCGCTACCCGCGACCCGCCGCCCCAGCAGCCCACCGCCGCATGCCATCCCGATAGGAGCTACGTCCATGCGTTTCGGTGTCTGCTACTACCCGGAACAGTGGCCCCGTGACCGCTGGGTCGACGACGCCGCGTCCATGGTGGATCTGGGTCTGGAGCTGGTCCGGATCGGCGAGTTCGCCTGGAGCCGGTACGAGCCGGCGCGAGGGCGTTTCGACTTCGGCTGGCTGGACGAGGCGATCGAGACCCTCTGCGCTGCCGGCCTGAAGATCGTGCTGGGCACGCCGACGGCGACCCCGCCGGTGTGGCTCGCCCGGGAGCGCCCGGAGATCCTGTCCGTCGGGCCGGACGGTCGGCGCCGCGCCTACGGCTCACGCCGGCACACCTCCACGTCCTCGCGGGCCTACCGCGAAGAAGCCGCCCGGATCGTGTCGGTGCTGGTCGAGCGCTACGGGCAGCACCCGGCGATCGCCGCCTGGCAGATCGACAACGAGCCCGGCAACCACGACTCCGCGCGGTGCTGGAGCGAGGAGAGCCAGGCGGCGTTCCGCACCTGGCTGTCCCGCCGCTTCGGTGGGTCGATCGAGGCGCTGAACGAGGCCTGGGGCTCCGTCTTCTGGTCCATGACCTACCCCGACTTCGACGCGGTGGAACTCCCGGTCCCGACCGTCACCGATCACAACCCTTCCCTGCTGGTCGCCCACCTCGCCTTCTCCGCCGAGCAGGCTGCCGAGGCACTGGCCGAGCAGCGAGCGATCGTGACCGCGGGCAGCCCCGGCCGGGAGGTGTTCACCAACCTCTACCTCGGCGACATCGACATCGATCCACGACAGGTGGCCCGCCCGACCGGTCTCGGGTCGGTGGACATCTATCCCCACGGGCTCGGCAACGCCGACGACGTGGCCTTCGTCCTCGACCTGGCGCGAGGCTCGGCGCTGGCCCACGGGCAGGGGCCTGAGGCACTCGGTGGTCGCGCGTGGATCGTCGAACAGCAACCGGGGCCGGTGAACTGGACCGGGGACAACCCGGCCGTGCCGACCGGTCAGGTCCGGCTATGGTGCTGGCAGGCCGCGATGCACGGGGTGGAGGCCTTGCTCTGGTTCCGGTGGCGGGCGGCGCGGGCCGGCCAGGAGCAGCACCACGCGGCACTACTGCGGCACGACGGCACCCGCGCACCGGGCTGGGACGAGGCGGCGAGGTTCATCCGGGAGTACGGGCGGGTGGTCTCGCTGTCGCCACACCTGCTCCCACGGCCACCCGCCCGGGTGGCGTTGGTCCACGACCACCTCGACGCGTGGATGCTGGAGGTGATCCCCCAGGTCCCGGATGCCAGCCATCGGATGCTGGTGACCGCTGCTCACGCCGCAGCCCGCAGGCTCGGACTCGACGTCGACGTGGTCCCAGCGGACGCCGACCTCACCGGCTACGAGGTGGTGCTCGCGCCGGCGCTGCACACCGTGACACCCGACCGGGTCGCTCGGCTCGAGGCCGCGCTGGCGGTGGGAGCCCTGGTGGTCCTCGGACCGCGGAGCCTGGTGCGCGACGAGCACGCGGTCTGGGTCGACGAGCCCGTACCGGGCGGACTGTCGACCCGGCTGGGGGCGCGGGTCGAGCACGCAGGGAGCCCAGCCGGCTGGCCGCGGGAGACCTCAGGCCCCAGCCAGCTGGTGCTGGACGACCCCCGGGAACCGCTGCCGGTCGGTGGCTGGATCGAGACGCTGGCCGACGTCGCCGACGACGCAACGGTGCTGGGACGTGCCCGAGGCGGCCCACTGGATGGAGCGCCGGTCGTGGTGCGGCGCGGCGGCCTCGTCCACCTCGGTGCAGCGTCGACCGACGCGTGGGCCCGGACGCTCGGGCTGCTGCTGCGCCGCCGGCCGCGCCCCGATCACCTGGAGGTCTTCGAGCGAGGTGGCCGGCACGTCACGCTCGATCACCGCGCGCGCACGATCGGCGGGCTCGGGGGCGTGTCGGACCGCGACTGAGCCCACACCTGAGGGCACCTGACCAGGTCTCCGACGTGGCTCTCGGGTCAGCACATGTGCGCGCTGCGGTCTTCGAAGTCTTCGGGAGTGCGTTGCGCGAACCTTCGTTTGCGCGGTATTAGCGCGCTAGTTGAGAACCTTTCGAAAGCTGTGTTAGTTTCGTAAGCATGGACACACTGGAGCGTCGGGAGCTACGGCACGGGGACGGACGCCGGCTGTTCGTCTACGGCGACTACGCCGGAGCTCCCCTGCCCCAGGATGCTCCCGGGGGTGCGTGGCCCGCCCTCCATCTGCGTCACGATGCGCTCAACGACCAGTGGGTCGCGATCTCCCCCGCCCGCAACACCCGGCCGCAGTCGGCACCGATCGGGGCGACTGCAGCGCCGGCCTGCCCCTTGTGCGTCGGCGGCCCGGAGCTCCCGTTCCCCTACGAGGCGGCGGTGTTCGAGAACCGCTTCCCGACGCTGCTGGCCGAGCCGCCCACGCCGCCGCAGCTGGATGGGCCCACCGCGCCATCACGCGGTCGCTGCGAGGTCGTGCTCTACACCCCGACCCACACGGGCTCACTGGCCACCCTCACCGCACAGGAGCTGGCCCGGGTCATCGCCATATGGACCGACCGGTCGGCCGAGCTGTGGGAGGTGCCCGAGCACCGGGTCGTGCTCGTGTTCGAGAACCGGGGCGAGGACGTGGGCGCGACCCTGTCCCACCCCCACGGCCAGATCTACGCCCTCGACCGCCTGCCGGTGTACCTGCAGATCCGGATGGACGCGCTGGTCCAGCACCGCAACACCCATGGCAGCTGCCTGAGCTGCGAGGTGGTCGAGCGTGACCTGGCCGCGACCGAGCGGCGGGTCCGGGACAACGCGAGCTTCACGGTCGGGGTGCCCTTCGCGCCGGACTGGCCCTTCGAGCTCCACGTCCGAGCGCGACGCCACGGGGTGCGCCGCCTCACCGACCTGACCGCCGACGAACGCCGCGATCTGGCCGGAGCGCTGCGGGAGGTCGTGCGCATCTACGACCAGCTCTTCGACGAGCCCCTCGCCTACCTGATGGCCTGCCAGCAGGCGCCTGCCAACCTGGCGGCACGTCCGGCGGACGACTGGCACCTGAGCTTCGAGTTCCTGCCCCCCAACCGCGCCCCGAACAAGCTGAAGGTGCGGGCGACGGTGGAGACGGCGGCGGGGCTGTTCATCAACGACACCGTGCCGGAGGCCTCCGCAGCACAGCTCGCGGCGGTCGCGACGGTCACGGAGGGCGCCGAGCTGGGGCCCATACCCGACGTCGACGTGGCGCCCGTCCCGGGCCTGGTCGGCGTCACCGACACCTGAACCAACGACGCGCCACGATGCCGTGGCGCGGGAGAGAGGGAACCATGAGGAAGATGCGGTGGATCGCGCCGCTCGCTGCGCTGGGGGTCATGCTGGCCGCCTGCGGCGAGGACGCGCCCGATGACGCGCCCGACACCGATGTCGACGCCGAGGACCCGACCGAAGATGAAGCGATGGACGACGACGTGGCAGACGACGGCGAGGCCGTCGACCTGCGCTGGCGGACTCGTCCCGACAACCAGCAGGAGATCGACGTCTACCAGAGCGTCAGCGATTCCATCGATGCCGAGTGGGACGGCGCGAACCTCGAGTACGAGGCCGGCGGCACCGAGACCGCCGCGTACCAGGACGTGCTGCGCACTGAGATCGCTGGTGGCACCGCTCCGGACGTGTTCTGGATCCCCGGCACCGACATCGCGGACTTCGCGAACCGCGGGCTGATCCTGGACCTGCGCGAGCTGTCGGAGTTGAGCGATAGCTACGCCGGCGACGCCGCGTACGCGCCGGGACCCATGGAGCTGCTCACCTACGACCCCGAGACCCAGACCTCGGGGCCCTCGCTGTGGGGACTGCCCCGTGACGTCTCCACCTTCGCCTTCTACCTCAACCTCGACCTGCTCGCGGAGGCTGGTGCACCCGACCCCCGGGAACTGGACGATGCTGGCGAGTGGAACTGGGACACCTTCCGTGAGGTCTCGGAGGCCGTCGACGCGCTGGGTGGCGACATCCAGGGCTTCGGGATGAACAACTGGTGGGCGAACCCGGGCATCTGGATGAACTCCGCCGGTGGCGGGTTCTTCAACGAGGCACGCACCGAGTCCCGGGTCGGCAGCGACGAGTCGGTCCTCGGGCTCGAGTACCTGTCCGGGCTCTACCAGGACGGCCTGGGCGTGCCCTACGGCGAGGACTCCCAGCCACCCTTCCAGGCGGGCCAGGTCGGCATGCAGCTGACCGGCCGCTGGTCCACCCCCGCCTACCGGGAGAACGACTTCAACTGGGACGTCGTCAACATCCCGGCCGGTCCGGAGGGTGCGGTCAACTGGACCTTCTGGGGCGCCTACGTCGTCAACGCCAACACCGAGCACCCCGAGCAGGCCTTCGAACTGCTGACCCGTCTGACCGACGGCGACGTGCAGGCGCAGATCGCCGAGCTCGGCGCCAACATCCCCTCCCGGGTCGACGACCCGGACACGATCGACCAGTTCCTGACCTTCACCCCGCCGGAGAACAACCAGGCCTTCATCGACGGGCTGGAGAACTCCGTCCCCGAAGGTCCGCTCTGGGAGGGTGACTGGCCCGCCTTCGACGGGATCATGGCGCCGGCCATCGAGGCCGTGATCGCCGGCGACCTGACGCTGGAGGAGTTCCAGGCCACCATCGACGAGCAGCTGAACGCCACCTTCGACTGAGGTGGCCGGTGGGGTGGCGCCGCGAGCGACGCCACCCCACCTCTGGTCGGTCGGCAGCGGGTCCTTCGTGATCCGCTGCCGACCGACGAGAGCGGGTCGCCGCGCACCTATCGTGCGGGCCACGGGTGGAGGGAGACAGGCGGATGACGACGTTGTCGCTGCCGCAGCTGGGACTACCTCGGCTGCTGGGACCGGCGACCTGGCTGCGTGCGCTGCTGGCGTGGCGTATCGCCCACACGGTCGCCGTCACCGTCGGACTGTGGTGGGCGCTGACCAGCGAGGCGCTCGAGGGACCGGGGCGGATCGCGGCGATCGCGGCCGCCAGCATCGTGCTGCTGCTCGACCTCGGGGGGGTGGTGGGGCTCGCGCTGCGTCGTTCCTTCGGCCGCTCGCTGTCCCTGGCCGCGGACTACCTCACTTTCCTCGGCACGATCCTCGTCCTGTTCCAGCGCAACGACGTGTTCCGAGGCCTGGACGCGCTGGGCGAAACCTTCATCCGAGGGGTGCCCTTCGGGCTGATCGCGATCCTGGCCTGGGTCGTCACCGGGTGGGGAGAGCAGCAGGGCACGCTCGTGCAGCTGCGTCGCATCGCGCGCTACGCCGCCTGGGCCGCCGTAGGAGCGATGCTGCTGGCCGTCGGACTGCTGCCGGGGATCGCGACCTTCCTGGCACGTACCGCCGACCCCGAGGGCCTGATCCTGGTGGCCGTGGCAGCCGTCAGCGGTTACCTCGCGTGGCGCACCTTCCAGGGCGACATCGCCGAGGAGCTCGAGGTCACCAACCAGACGACGCGCACCCTCGACGGCCTGCTGTTCGCCTCCCCCAACCTGCTCGGCTTCGCGGCCTTCTTCGCCGGCCCGTTGATCTTCAGCCTCTTCGTCTCGCTGACCGAGTGGGACGCCTTCGGGGATCCGGAGTTCGTCGGTCTCGGCAACTACGCGGAGATCCTGGCCCTCAACGTCGGGATCGTCGCCGCCGGCCAGGTGGCCAGTGACGCCCTCGCTCCCGGCTACTTCGAGTGGTTCAGCATCGGCAACGTGGTGGTCGGGGCCCAGGATGTCATGTTCTGGCGCTCGATCCGCAACATCTTCGTGTTCACGCTGTTCGCCCTGCCGCTGTCCACGATCCCCGCGCTGTTCCTCGCGACCCTGCTGAACTCCAAAGCGCCCGGCATCAAGGTGTTCCGCGCGATCTACTTCGTGCCCTCGATCGCCGGCGTCGTGGCCGTGGCCCTGATCTGGCGCCAGTTGTTCGACTCCACGATCGGATGGCTGAACTACCTGATCGGACTCAGCGTCTCCGGGCTCAACAACATCCCAGGGGTCACGCTGACTGATCCCCGGATCCAGTGGCTCTCCGACGCCGACATCGCGCTGTTCTCCCTGGTGATCGTCTTCTCCTGGATGTTCATCGGTTACAACGCGGTGCTCTTCCTGGCGGGCCTCCAGGGCGTCGACACGACGTTGTACGAGGCAGCGATGATCGACGGGGCGAATCGCTGGCAACGCTTCCGCAACATCACCCTGCCTTCACTACGTCCCACGACCTTCTTCGTCGTCGCCTCCACGGGCATCCTCACCCTGCAACTGTTCGGCGAGAACGTGGTGCTGTTCCCCACCACCACGCCGATCGGCGCCGGCCCGCAGAACTCGACCCTGACCCCGGTGGTCTACCTCTACGAGCAGGGGTTCCGGCGCTTCGCCTTCGGCTACGCCTCGGCGGTCGCCTGGGTGCTGTTCGTCCTGATCTTCCTCTTCACGCTGGTGCAGTTCCGCCGGCAGCGCGCACAGACGGAGGGCTGACATGGCGGTCGTCACCGGTTCCAAGCAACGGCGCGTGCTCGAGCGCATCGGTCTCTACGCCGGCCTCGGCGCCTTCGGCGCCATCATGCTCTTCCCCTTCCTGGTGGTGGCCTTCGGCTCGCTGAAGGAGTCGACCGACATCTTCCGCTTCCCGCCACGCCTGCTGCCCTACAGCCAGGACACCGTTGAGATCGACGGCGAGGAGCAGGGCCTCTACCTCATCGAAGGGACCGAGCGGGTCCTGCTGGAGACGATCACCGTCGGCATCTACGCACCGCCCGACGACCTCGAGGACACGGTCGTGGTCCCCACCGCCGACACCGAGCGACGCGGTGGCTTCCTCGACGCGGAGACCGTGGAGATCGAGGGCGAGGAGGTGCCGCTCTACGACGTCGAGGTGGACGGCGAGGTCGTGGCGATGGTGGAGCGGGCCACCACCACCCAGGGGCGCTTCGCCGCAGTCGACGACCTCGACGACGTGGTCGGCGCCAACGTGCGCCTCGCCCAGCAGGTGGACTCCGTGGACCCGCAACCGGAGAACTTCCGCCGGGTGACCGAGCTCCAGAACCTGGACCGCTCGCTGACCAACACTCTGCTCGTCACGCTGCTCGTGGTCGGTGGCACGGTGCTCACCTCGATCCTCGGCGGTTACGCCTTCGCGCGGATCGAGTTCCCGGGACGGGACGCGATGTTCCTGGTCTACATCGGCTCGATCATGGTGCCCTTCGTGATCCTGATCGTGCCGCTCTACCAGCTGATGGTGGCGCTGGGGTGGGTGAACTCGCTCGCGTCGCTGGTGTTCCCCTTCGTGTTCAACGCCTACGGCACCTTCCTCATCCGGCAGTTCTTCGTCTCCATCCCCAGGGACCTGGAGGAGGCGGCGGTGATCGACGGTGCCTCGCGCTGGACGATCCTGTGGCGGATCTTCGTGCCACTGTCCACCCCGGCGATCGCGACGCTGTCCACCTTCATGTTCCTCTACGCCTGGAACAGCTTCATCTGGCCCTTCATCGTGATCAGCGCTGGCAACTTCGACAACCACGTGCTCACCGTGTCGCTGCAGCAGCTGGGTGGACGGGCCGCCGACAGTCCGAACCTGATCCTGGCCGGGGTGATGATCGCGATCTCGGTGCCGGTGACCGTCTTCGTGCTCGCACAGCGCTACTTCGTGGAGAACGTGGCAACCTCGGGCATCAAGTGATGCCGCACCCTCTGCCGTCCGAGGACGTGCTCACCGGTCGGCCCGGCGTCAAGACAGCCAGGTTCGGCGGCAGCCTGTTCCGGCCGCGGTGGTAGTGTCCCGCGCTGTCACTCGCCAAGGGTGACCGGACACGGACGGCGACTGCGGCGGACGTCGTCGGGCGATGACCCGTCACCGGGGTAGAGGATGTCGAGACCCACGATCACCACGAGGTTGCAGGGCCCCGGCCTCCTCGCTGCCCTGCTCCTCGCACTGGTGCTGACGGTCGTGTTCCCGCCGGCACCGGCGGACGCGGCCCGCGGTCGCACGGCCGACGAAGCGGCGGCGGAGTCCCAGCTCCTCTCCCACCACAACGCCGCCCGAGGCGGTGCCGGCGCGCTTCAACGCTCCGCTGACCTCGACGCGATCGCGCGGGCCTGGGCCGATCGCATGGCCGCTGACGGGAGCCTGCGCCACAACCCGAACTACCGCTCCCAGGTCAAGAACTGGACGCAGGTGGCCGAGAACGTCGCCTTCCGCCGCGACAGCTCGCTCACCCCCATCCAACTGGCGGCCCGGATCGGGGACGCATACCTGGCATCTTCCGGCCACCGGGCCAACATCCTCTCCGCCGCCCACAGCCAGGTCGGCATCGGCATGTCGATCGCCGCCGACGGCAGCCTGTGGAACACGGTCGTGTTCCGCGCGCCAGCCGGCTCGGGCGGGGGTTCCAGCGGCGGGTCCTCCGACAGCGCGAGCACGAGCGCGTCGCGACCGGCGCCGGCCAGCCCGTCCTCCCCCGCCAGCGGGGCCGTGACCAGCTCCGCGCCCACGGAGTCCAGCGGACCCAGCGGGGCCAGCGGACCCAGCGGGCCCAGCAGCGCGGAGCAGGAGCGCGCCGCGGCCGAGGAGCAGCGGCGACGGGAGCAGGAGCGGGAACGGATCCGTGGCTTCCAGCAGCCGCTGGCCGATCTCGGCTGGTACGACGGGGCGGTCGACGGTCTGCTCGGTCCGGTCACCACCGGCGCACTGCGGGAGTTCCAGGAGGCCGTGGGCCTGCCGGTCACCGGCGCCGCCGATGACGCGACGCGGTCGGCCCTGCGGGATGAGGACGTGCCGACCAGGCAGGAGTACGAGGAGGAGCAGGCCCGACGTCAGCGCGAGGCCGCGGCCCGTGCTGCCCAGACCGCCGCGCTGCGGGCCTGGCTGGAGCAGCACACGAGTGCGGACCTCGTCTCGCAGCAACAGGCCCGAGAGCTGCTGCTCGCCGTCGTCTCCGAAGGTGCGATGCCGGACCACCTCGCCCGACCTCGAGCGAGCTCGCAGCTGCTCGCCACCGAAGCCGAGCCGCCGGCCACCGGCACGCTGATCCAGTGGCTCAGGAGCCCCTGGACCGACGCCATCGGGCTCTGAGCGACCGGAGCCCGACCGGGTCGGTCACGCCTCCTGGTCGTCCGCCGGCAGCTCGACCTTGGCGAACAACGGCGTTGGGCTCGCCAGCTCGGTCCCGGCCGCAACCGCGGGGCGCTGCCACCCGGCACCGGCCATCGTCTGCTCCAGTCCGAGCCACCCGTGGAGCTTGGCCGCGGCGAAGGGCAGGAACGGCGCCAAGGCGACGTTCAGCCCGGCGATCGCCTGCAGCGCGGTCCACAGGGTGGTGGCGGTCCGCTCGCGGTCGGTCTTGGCGGTCTTCCACGGCTCGCGGGCGTTGAGGTAGACGTTGGCCGCCTGCGCACCGGCCATGGCCTCCTTCAGCGCGCGGCGCAGCTCGACCTGCTCCAGCAGGTCGGCCTCGGCCACCAGTCGGGCGTCCACGGTGGCCAGCAGCGCCTCGTCCTGCTCGTCGAGGGGACCCGGCGCCGGTACCTCGCCGTCGAAGTTCTTCTTCGTCATCGCGAGCACGCGGTTGACCAGGTTGCCCCAGGTCGCGACCAGCTCGTCGTTGACCCGACGGACCAGCTCGCCGTCGGTGAGGTCCACGTCGTTGTACTCGGGGAGGTTGGTGGTCAGCCCGTAGCGCAGCTCATCGGCCCCGAACACCTCGAGGTAGTCCAACACGGCCCGGCCCACGCCCAGCGACTTCGACGCCTTCGCGCCCTTGAAGGTCACGTACTGGTTCGCGGGCACGTTGGTGGGCAGGTTCAGCGACGGGGACCCCATCAGCTGCGCGGGCCAGTAGACGGCGTGGAAGGGGATGTTGTCCTTGCCGATGAAGTAGAAGCTGTCGGCGGCGTCATCCTCCCACCACGCCCGCCAGGCCTCCGGATCCCCGGTGCGCTGCGCCCACTCCTTGGCAGCGGAGAGGTAGCCGATCACGGCCTCGAACCACACGTAGACCCGCTTGCTGTCGGCATCGGCCAGGCCGAGGTCGTCGGGGACCGGGACGCCCCAGCTGATGTCGCGGGTCACGGCCCGGTCGTGGAGCCCATCCCGGACGAAGCCGAGCGCCCAGTTGATCACGTGGCTGCGCCAGCCCTCCCGGCTCTCGAGGTAGCCGAGCACCTCGTCCTCGAGCTTCGACAGCAGTATGAACAGGTGCTCGGTCGGCTGCGGCTCGGGGGTGGCGCCCGTGAGCTTGGAGCGCGGGTCGATCAGGTCGACCGGGTCGAGGGTCTTGCCACAGCTGTCGCACTGGTCGCCGCGAGCATCGGGCGCGGAGCAGAAGGGGCAGGTGCCCTCCACGTAGCGGTCGGGCAGGAACCGCCCGGCCTCGGGGTCGTACATCTGCTCGGTGGTGCGGGCCTCGAGGTAGCCGTGCTCCTTCAGCCCCCGGAAGATCTCACCCGTGACCTCACGGTGGTTGTCGGTCATCGTGGTGGTGAACAGGTCGAAGGACACGCCCAACCGCTCCCACTGCTCGTGGAAGCGGGGGTTGAACCGCTCGACGATCTCCGCCGGGCTGACCCCCTCCTGGTCCGCGAGCACCGTGATCGGGGTGCCGTGGGCGTCGGTGCCGGAGACCATCAGCGCCCGGTTGCCGACGATGCGGTGGTAGCGGGCGAAGATGTCCGCGGGCAGGTAGCAGCCGGCGATGTGCCCGAGATGCGACAGCCCGTTGGCGTAGGGCCAGGCGACGGCGACCAGGACGTGCCGGTCGGTGGTCCCGGGCGCACCGACGCGGGGCGCGCCGGCGGTCATGGCGGCGGAGTTCGCAGCGGAGAAAGGTTCCATGGCGCGAGCCTACCGACGGGCGGCGCACGCACCCGGCGTCAGCGAGCCACCTCGACGTCGGGTACGAACGCAGGTCATGCCACCACGACCCGTCCTGCTGTCCGGCACCCTCGCCGCCCTGCTCCTCGGAGGCCCGCTGCTCGTGCCGCCGCCCGTGAGCGACACCCAGTCCCACCGGGAGCTCGCCTACCCCGGCAGTCGGTTCGCACGGCTGGCCGGCGTCGATGTGCACCACACCGTGGCCGGATCCTCCGACGGCCCCACGCTGCTGCTGTCCCACCACTTCTACGGCAGCGCACCGACCTGGCGTCGGCTGGTCGCCGAGATGGAGCGGGAGCACCACCTCGTCGCCTTCGACCGCCCCGGCTTCGGGTTGACCGAGCGCCCCGAGCGGGACCGCTGGGATGGGGCCAACCCCTACTCCCGGGCGGTGGCGGCCCGCCTGGGCTGGGAGCTGCTGGACCACCTCGAGGTGGAGGACGCGGTGCTGGTCGGCTCCTCGGCCGGCGGCACCAACGTGCTCGAGATGTACCGCCTCCAGCCCGAGCGGGTCCGCGCCCTGGTGCTGCTGAGCCCCGCGATCACCGGCGACGTCGGCCCGCCCTCGGCGCTCAGGCCGCTGCTGCGCTCCCCGCAGGTCCGGTCCGTGGCACCCCACCTGATCCAGCGGTTCGTGGGAGAGGTGGACGTGACACGGACCTCCAGCTCCTGGGCCGATCCCTCACGGGCGACGCCCGAGGACGCCGAGCCCTACCAGCGCATGCTGCGGGTCGACGGTTGGGAACGCGGCTTCTGGGAGGTCGTCAACGCCGATCCGCGTCCCGACCTCGGTGACCTCCTCGGACGGATCGACGTCCCCGTGCTGGTCATCAGCGGCGACCGTGACACCGTGATCCGGCCACGTTGGAACCGGCGCACGGCCGCGGCGATCCCGGGGGCCAGCTACGTCGAGCTCGACGGCTGCGGCCACACCCCGCAGGAGGAGTGCCCCTCGGAACTGGCGGAGTCGATCGCGACGTTCCTCTCGACGTCGCTGCGCCCCTGACGAGCGGGCTCACTCGACAGACCGTGCGTCCTGCGACGCATCCGGCGTGGTGGCGGCACCGCGCTCCTCGACCTCCGAGGCTCCGATGTCGGGGCCGTCGGTCAGCCCCGCGAGGTCCTCGAGCCGGAGCGTCCCGGTGTCGGCCATGGGATCGGGCAGGGCGTCCGCCGTCTCGTCGTCGCTGTCTGCCGGGGCGACCCGGCGTTCCTCGGGCATCAGCGCCAGGATCTCCGCCACGTAGCGGTGGGCCGCGTTGAACAGCCCCATGTCCGTGCCCTCCTGGGTGGACCACTTGTGCCACAGGTCCAGCACTTCGTGGAACACCTCGGCGGGCTCCCGTCGGCCCGTGAGCTCTTGGGGGACGATCTCCACGACAGGCTCGAAGGACCGCTCCAGCCAGCGGTGGGCGATCAGCGCCTCCGGCAACGATCGGCCCTCGTCCTGCTGGAGCCAGGCACCGAAGTTGTGGATGTCGTTGAGCAGGCGCCGGGCCTGGTTGTCCTGGACGTCGAGCCCCGTGAGCTGGCGGAGGATCCGGCGGTAGCGACCCGGCTCGACCACGGAGGTCTTGAGCTTCATGCGCGTCACACCCGGCTCGTCCTGGATGAGCTCGAGCTCGTCGACGTCGTAGCCCAGCTCGTTGATCCGCCGGAGCCGCTCATGGATGCGGTAACGCTCGTCGTCGGCGAACACCTCGTCGGTGGTGAGCTCCGCCCACAGCTGGTGGTAGCGCTCGCGCAGTTCGAGGCCGAGCTCGAAGGGGTCCGCCTCGTCGGAGAGGACTCCCGCGGCCTGGAGATCGAGCAGCTCCCCGGCACACTTCTCGATCGCGAGGTCGACGTCCATGTCCCGCTGGCCCGTCGAGAGCTCCTCGTACAGCTCACCGGTCTCGGTGTCGACGAGGTAGGCCGCGAGCCGGCCGGCGTCACGCCGGAACAGCGTGTTCGACAGCGAGCAGTCCCCCCAGTAGAAGCCCTGGAGGTGGATCCGCACCAGCAGATGTACGAGCGCGTCCAGCATGGGATCGCGGATCGCGTGGTGCTCCTGGCGCAGGAAGAGCAGGCGGTACGGCACCGAGTACTCGAGGTGCTCGGTGAGCAGCACCGCCTCGAGGCTTTCACCGTCCGGGGTCTCACGTCGGCTCACGACCCCGACGACCTCGACCACGGGCACCTGCTCCTCGCGGAGGTACCGCAGGAACCGCCACTCCCGATCCGCGTAGCGCCGCGGCAGCTCCTTGAGGTGATAGAGCCGTTCCCCGTAGGCGACGGTGCGGACCACGTGCCGGTGGATACCCATCGGCATCTCGACCAGCCGATCGTGCTCCCAGCCGGCCAGCGGCTGGTCCCAGGGCAGGTCGAGGAAGTCCGGGTGACCCGTCTTGGCGAGCAACTGGAAACGCACGGCGGTCACCGCCTCACGCGGACCGAACCGACAACGACGACCCGGTCACGCGCAAGAGGCGTCCGGAGCCAGGTGCACGTCGCGGCCGCGCCAGGCTCGGCGCGGCCACGACGGCGTGGGATCAGCCCTTCACCGAACCGGCGGTCAGACCGCGGACGAAGAAGCGCTGCAGGGAGAAGAACACGGCCAGCGGGACCAGGATCGTGATGAACGCCCCGGCGCTGAGCAGGTGCTCACGCGCACCGAAGGTGCCGATCATGCCGGCGAGGTAGGTCGTGGAGACCTGCCCCAGCCGGGCGGTGTCCAGCAGGATCAACGCCACCAGGTAGTCGTTCCAGGTCCACAGGAACTGGAAGATGGCGAAGGCCGCCAGCGCCGGGACCGACAGCGGGAGGATCAACCGCACGAAGGTCGTGAAGTGCGATGCACCGTCGACCCTCGCGGACTCGATGACCTCCCGTGGTAGGGAGCCGATGTAGTTGCGCAGCAGGTACACCGCCAGCGGCATACCGAACCCGGCGTGGGCCAGCCACAGGCCCAGGAAGGTGCCCTGGATGCCCAGCGCGCTGTAGAGGTTGACGATCGGGATGAAGGCGACCTGCAGGGGGACGACCAGCAGGACCACGAACACGATGAACAGTGTCTCGCGACCCTTGAACTCCATCCACGAGAACGCGTAGGCCGCGAAGGCTGCAGCGGTGATCGGGATGATGGTCGCGGGGACCGCCACCACGATCGAGTTGATGAACGCCTCGGCCAACGTGGACCCGCCGACCGACTGCTGCAACACCTCACCGTAGTTGGCGAAGGTGAACTCCGACGGGTTGACGAAGGAGGTCCACCACCCGGAGGTGTTCACCGCGGCCTGGGTCCGGAAGGAACTGACCAGCAACCCGACGGTCGGCACCAACCACAGACCACAGATGATGAGCAGCATGCCCTTGACGAACCAACCCGCACCACTGCGGTCGTCCGGGTCGCCCTTGATCGCCTTGGCCACCGCCGAGGGTTCCTTCTTCTTGACCTCGGTGGTGACGCCGTCAGCTGGGGGAGTCGGTGCGGTGCTCATCGCTGTGCCTCCTGCTCACGGAACCGCTTCACGTTTATGACCATGAACGGGAAGGTCATGATGACCAACAGGATCACCACCACGCCGGCTCGGCCGTAGTTGCCACCTTCGAAGAAGGTGTAGAAGTAGTTGGCGATGACCTGGGTGTTGCCACGACCGTTGGTGGTCACCCGCACGATGTCGAAGATCTTCAGCACCAGGATCAGGATCGTGGTGAGCACCACCACGATGGTGGACGCGATCTGGGGGATCACCACCTTGAAGAAGATCTGGAACTCGGTCGCGCCATCGATGCGTGCCGCCTCGATGGTGTCCATGGGCACGCCCTTGATGGCCGCCGAGAGCAGGACCATGGCGAAGCCGGCCTGCATCCAGATCATGATCGCCATGAGGGCGAAGTCGTTGGTGAGCGTGTTCTCGTACCACGAGATCGGCTCGACCCCGAACATCCCGATGAAGGCGTTGAGCACCCCGGTCTGACGCCGCGGCGCCGGCTGGATCTTGTAGATCAACTCCCAGATCGCTGCCGCCCCGACGAAGCTGATCGCCATCGGCAGGAAGATCAGCGACTTGGCCACGTTCTCTGGACGGGGACTGAGCCGGTCCGCCAGCACGGCCACGACCAACCCTGTCACCACGGCCAGCGCGGGCACGACGATGATCCACTGGAGGTTGTTGCCCAGCGAGATCCACGTCTCCGTGTCGGTCAACACGCGCCGGTAGTTGTCGAGCCCGACGAAGGGCCGCTCGCCCGCGACGAAGCGGTCACCGTAGAACGACGCCCTGACCGTGTCGAAGAAGGGGTAGATCAGGAAGACGGTCACCACCAGGATCGCGGGCCCGAAGAACACCCACGGCTTGACGACCTCCTCGAACGTACCGCCCACCCGCTCAGTGGCCTCGTTCAAGGCCCAGAACAACACGAACACCCCGACGACACCGGCCACGATGGCGACGAAGCCGTTCAAGAGGACAGAACCCATACTTGCTCCTCTCCCTGGAGCGGCGGCGGGGGGGCCGGGCCGCCGGAGCGGCCCGGCCCCTCGAGCTACCGCGAGCTCGTCATCGGATCGGTCAGCGGGCGACCTCCTCGTACAGCTCGTCGATGTTGG
>Ga0207421_10001495_pt1 | contig 29993 bp, 26 predicted proteins | sample SodLakKL_010_SED_4_FD_187542 | JGI IMG/M metagenome (GOLD analysis project Ga0207421, IMG submission 187542) | Alkaline sediment microbial communities from Lake Tanatar, Kulunda Steppe, Russia - 8KL_010_SED (SPAdes) (version 2) | ecosystem: Environmental > Aquatic > Non-marine Saline and...
TGAACGGTCGGCTGAATGCCCCAGCGTTCTGGGCGCGTCGACCAGCGGTGGGGGTGAGGCATGCTGTGACAGGGACGGGGTAGCGCCTACCCGGAAGAAGCGCACCGACTGGGCCAGATCGCGAGCCTGATCCTCCAGCGACGCCGAAGCGGTGGCGGTCTCCTCCACCAGGGCGGCGTTCTGCTGGGTCACCTCGTCCATCTGGCTGAGCGCCACGCTGACCTGGTCGATGGCCAGCGTCTGCTCGTCGGAGGCGCGGCTGACCTCGTCCATCAGCGTCGAGACACGGCCGATGTTGTCGACGATCTCCTGCATGGCGCCGCCCACGCTCTCCACCAGTGCGCTGCCCTGGTGGACCACTTCGCCGTTGTGGTCGATCAGACCCTGGATCTGCTTGGCCGCATCGGCGGAGCGCTGGGCGAGGTTGCGCACCTCGCCGGCGACGACCGCAAAGCCGCGGCCCTGCTCGCCGGCCCGGGCCGCCTCCACCGAGGCGTTGAGCGCAAGAATGTTGGTCTGGAAGGCGATGCCGTTGATCAGCGAGATGATGCTGCTGATCTCCTCCGAGCTCCTGGTCATCTCCCGCATCTTCTCCACCGCCTGGCTGGCGCGCTCGCCACCGCTGCTGGCCGACTCGCTGGCCTGGTGGGCGAGGCGGTTGGCCTGGGCGGTGTGATCGGTGTTGTTCTTCACCGTGGCCGCGACCTGATCCATGCTCGCCGCGGTCTCCTGCAGGCTGGAGGCCTGCTCTTCGGTACGCTGGGAGAGATCCGTATTGCCGGTGGCGATCTGGCTGGACGCGGTGGAGATGGATTCCGCCGAGCCCTGGATATCGATGATCAGGTCGCGGATCTTGTCGCGGCTGTCGGCCAGCGCCATCAGCATCTGCCCCACCTCGTCACGGCTGTGGGCCTGGATCTGGTCGGTGAGGTTGCCGTCGGCCATCTGCTGCAGGTGGTGCCTTGCCTGCGCCAGGGGCCGCAGGATTCGCTGCATCAGCAGCCAGCCGAGTACGCTGCCCAGCGCAATGCCGGCGATCAGCACCGCGATCACGATAAGGCGCAGCCTGTCCGAGTGGGCCTCCGCAGCCCGATAGGCGGCGGCGGCCTGGGCATCTTCGTAGTCAACCAGTGCCTGCAGGGTGCCCATCAGCTCGCGGAAGGGGGGCATGGCCTCGACGAAGACGATCCGGTTGGCACGGTCGAAGTCGTTGGCGGCATAGAGAGGCATGGCCGGGGTGATGCCGTTGTCGACCAGTCGCCGGTACTGCTGATTGAACTGCCCTACCAGCTCGCGTGCCTCGGCCGAGCGGTCCGCCGCCATCAGGTCGGCCCATAGAGCGTCTATCTGCCCCAGGTTGCCGCGGACGTTGTCCAGGTGCATGGCGGTGGGGTGATCATGGAGGGTGCTGACCGGCAGGCGCGGGTCGTGCTGAGCCGAGATGGCGAGCTCCATCATGGCTTCTCGGATCAGCTCGTTGACCTCGGAAAACTGCTGCGCCTCGTGAAGGTTGTCATGGTAGAGAGTGGCCGCGGCGCGGTTGGCGGTGGCCATGCCGTTCAGGCCCAGCAATCCCACCCCGGCCAGCAGGACCAGCATCACGGCGATCAGCAAGATCAGGCGCGACTTGATTGTTAGGGTCATTGGGAAGCCTTCCATGTGTTTGATGAGAATGGTGCGATGAACGTCGTGGTGACAGTCCTGACACGTCGCTGATTGGCGTATGCGCTGTCCGGTTGGATAGACTATCGGCCGAAGCCGCTCGAGACTTTAGGGTCGGCCGCCGAATGCCGCTTTTCAGAGCCGATGCCGCGCAAGATGAAAACCCTGAATGTGATGCTGTCGCTTTCGCCGGAGGCCTGTCGGGCCTACTACGAGGGGCGCGCCGAGCAGGTTCATGCCTACAGCACCGATGGGCGACGCGTGGCCTTCCCGGCCGTGGCGCTGCGCCGGGTGGTCACCCGCGAGGGTGTGAACGGAATCTACTGCCTGCAGGTATCCGACCAGGGGCGGCTGCTGGGAATTCGGCGCGTGGCGGATCTGCCGGCGAGTTGAAGAGACGTACTTGAAGAGAGGTGCTTGAAGAGAAGTACTTGAAGAGAGGTCCTTGGAGACAGGCCCTTGGAGGGGAGATGCCGGCGGCCACCCGGCGCTCGCTGCCGGATGGCCTGCTGCCTCACGAGACGCCGAGGTACGTCATCGCCGCCTGTCAGCCGGCCTGGACCAGCCGATGGCCAGTGCCGGGCTGGCCCAGCCGGAAGGTGCTCACCGCGGTGAGCAGACTGCTGGCGGCCACCGCCAGCCGTTCGGCATTGGCATGGGAGGCGCCGAGGGCCTGGCGAGAGGCCTGCAGGGCGGCCTGCATCTCCAGCACGCTGCCCTCCAGCTCCTCGATGCCGAGATGCTGTTCCCGGCTGGCGCCGTCGATCTCCACCAGGCGCGCGGCGACCTGGTCGAAAGCGCCGAGTACCTCGTTCATGGCATCGCTGGCGGCTCGCGTCCGGTCAGCGCCGGTCTGAACGCTTCTTTCCGTTTCCCGAATACGCGTGCGGATGCTCTCGGCGATCTCCTGGGTGCGCTGGGAGAGCTGGCGTACCTCGCCGGCGACAACCGCAAACCCGCGGCCCTGATCCCCGGCCCGGGCCGCTTCCACCGAGGCGTTGAGTGCCAGCAGGTTGGTCTGGAAGGTGATCTGATCGATGTCGCTGAGCAGCGCGGCGATGCCGGCGGCATCGCTCTCCAGCTGCGTCATGGCGGCGCCCAGCGCTTCCACTTCCTGCTGGCCATGCCGTGCATGGTCCGCGGCGGTTTCCGCAAGTTCCCGCACCCTGGCGGTCTCACTGGCGCTCTCGCGGGTGGTGGCGCTCAGCTGGGTCGCGCTGGCAGAGACCCGTGATATCTGGCCGGCGTTGCGTTCGGCCTGCTCGTTGAGCTGTGCCTGGCTGCTGGCCAGCGCATCGCCCAGATCGCCGACCTCGCTGGCCGTGTCGCGCACCTGGTGAAGAGTGCTCGCCACGCGCTGCTGCATGATATGGATCGCCGCCAGGGTCGGGCGGCCGAGGTCGCGGGGGCTGAAGGCATCGTCCAGCCGCCCCTGGCCGGCGCGCTCTGCGAAGGCCGCAACCCGCATGCCATCACGAAGCTGTCCGCTCAGCACCAGGGCGAGATAGCTCAGGATCAGTGCCTGGGCGACCACCGCGCCGCCGTGCTGGAGCAGGCAGACCAGCAGGTCGCTACCGGCATGTTGCGCATGTTCCCCGAGCCCCGCGTAGAGACTGACCATGCCAAGGGACTGCATCCAGGTGAACAGGGCATGGTGGACGGCGATCACCCCGGCGCCGAAGACAATCACCCGCCAGTCGCTGTAGAGGATAAGGGCCGACAGCATGATGAAGATGCTGAAGTGGGCCTCGATCAGGCCGCCGTTCTGCTCGATCAGCAGGGCGGCCAGCCCCATGTAGAGAGCCGCCTTGGCAAAGCCGTTGGCGGGGTGTTCCGGCAGGCGCCACTGCAGCAGCGCAACCGGAGGCAGCGCCAGCACGGTGAAGCCCAGGGCGAGGGGCCAGGTGCCGTTGTAGACGCCCAGCGCCAGGCACAGGGCCAGCAGCATCAGGGCGGGCACCCACATCAGGCGGTCGATGCGCCGATAGTGGTTGTTGGCGGGTCGATGATGCTCGATAGGCGCTGCATGGTTGTTGGCAATGGGGTCGGCGGGGGGCATCCGGAACGTCCTTCTGTGGGATGGTTAGACGGAGACATGACGCACCGCCTCTTTCGCTATATCGACCGATAGACGACAAGCTTTAGATGACCTGGTGTGCCCACCGGCATCGTTGTGCGGGTTCTGTCCTCCGTCGCTTGCGTCCATCGGCTCACGGCCACCGTTCTCGTTATCCTCAAGTTCATCGCCAGACGGCCGATGCTGACCGTGGGGATGGTGCGTGCAGGAGGCATCGGGTGATAAGCGCAAGCAGGCAGGGACAGGGATGACAGCACCAGAAGATGGCTACGTTCGGGTAACGGCACCCGCCGAGATGGAGGAGATGCTGGCCCGGCTCAGCCAGCCCGGTGGCGCCTCGCTGCAGCTCGATGGCGAGGAGAGCCGTCCGCTTCCCGTGCTGGTGGTGAATCAGGTGCCAGGGGATTACCTGTCGCTGGATATCAGCGCCATTCGCGAGGTGGCCGTTGAGCTCAAGCGGGGCATCCCGTTCCGCCTGCTGGGCCAGAGTCGCGCTCAGATGCTGCGCACCCCCCCTCTGGTCATGAGCGACTGTCATGAGCAGGAAGGGCGATTGCTGTGCCGGTGCCCATACCCCATCAGCCTCGAGGTGCTCCAACGGCGAGCCTCCTTCCGTGCCCGCCTGCGCCTCGGCATGGAGGTGGGGGCGATTGTGCGTGGCGCCGACAGCGAGGCCCCCTTGCAGGGCGATCTCAAGGATCTCTCGCTGGAGGGGTGCCAGCTCGAGCTGCCGCTGTCGGCGGCCAGCTGGTTGTCCGCGGCCGAGAGGGTGGAGGTCGAGCTCTGCTTCCTCAATGGCGTGCGCTTCACCATCATCGCGGAGCCCCGCCACTGCCTGGCAGACACCGAACGCCAGGCGGTTCAGGCGGGTATGCGATTCGTGGCGCCGAGTGGCGACCAGGAGCGACAGCTGTGGCACTTCGTGCGCGAGATCGAGCGTGAGTCCGCCCGCCAGGGCGAGAGCAGCGACAGCTCGCTGCTGCCCTCGCTGCTGTTCCAGACCGACCTCTCCGCTGCTGCCCCGGTGAGCCGGCGCAATGTCTCCCGCTATGCCACCCCCATGGCCAAGCGCCTGGCGCGCATCGCCGGCTATCTGGATGCCCAGCTGCTCGAGATCAAGGAGGGGGGTCGCCTGGATGCCGTGCAGCTGTCGAGTTTTGCGGACCGCCTGCTGGGCCTGCACGCCGAGGACCGCGAAGCGCTGCTGTTTGCCACCCGCTGCCTGTACAACGAGCCCCTGCTGGTGCGCCATGGGCTGGGCGTCGCCGTGCATATGCTTGACCTTGCCGCGTCCGGGCCCCTGCCGCGAGACGCGCGCAAGGCGCTGGTCGCCTGCGCCATGGTGCATGACCTGGGCAAGGCGCTGCTGCCGGCCGAACTGCTGGAAACGCCCCGTTGGGACGCGGCGCATCGGCAAGGGCTTCATGCCCATGTGGAGGTCGTGCGTGAGCGGCTGGGTGCCTGCCACTGGCTGGCCCCGGGGGTGGTGGAAGCGGTGGTGATACGAATCAACGAGCGCCTCGACGGCAGCGGTTACCCGGCGGGGCTCTCGGGGAAGGCTCTCGGCGAGCTGACCCGGCTGGCCAGCGTGGTCGATGTGGTGGATGCCATGAGGCGTGACCGTCCCGATCGACCGGCCTGGAAGATCGGCGACATCTATCGCTACCTGCTCAGCCATCCCGGCCAGTTCGACGCCCGCTGGGTGAAGCGCTACCTGAAACACTTCGGCATCATGCCGATCGGCACCCTGGTGCGGTTTCCCAGCGGCGAGCTGGGCTGGGTGCAGCGCCTGGACGCCAGCGGGCGCCTGGCGCAGGTTCAGCTGACCGAGCACCCCGACCCCCCGAGGGAAACGCTGGGCGACGTGCTGAGGGGTGAGCGTCTCAAGCGCCTGGGCGAGGTGGCGGAAGTGCTGGCGGTCTCCCTCTGACCCATGAACTGTCCCGATGCTTCTCGAGTCGATCTAAAGTCTTCGCTGCCCGGGCCGATAGTTAAAATACCCGTATCAATGAGGGTTGTTCGTGGTCTTGCCGGGACAGGGTCATGCCACACTTTGTGCCATCATGGTGCTTTAGCTATCACCGGACTGGTGGCGCACACGGTTCGTCCAGTGCCGGGCCGTAGAAAGGAGAATGGAAATGAGTGCCATACGTGGAGCCGGTTCGTACGGTCGAGGCGCCAGCGCCTACGCACGGGTCGGTGTGGAGAGCGGCGTGATGTCGGCCAGCCCTCACCAGCTGATCGTGATGTTGTTCGACGGTGGGCTGGCGGCCATGCGCGCGGCTCGCATCCATATGGAGGCGGGCAACACGGCGGAAAAGGGGCGCGCCATCTCGAAGGCGCTGGATATCGTCAACAATGGATTGGCGGCGGCGCTGGACACCGAGAAGGGCGGCGAGGTGGCTGAGCGGCTGGGCTCTCTCTACGACTACATCGCCCGCCTGCTGCTGGCGGCCAATCTGCACAATGACCCGCAGAGCCTGAGCCAGGCCGAATCCCTGCTCGAGAACGTGGCCTCTGCCTGGCGCGATATCGGCGGTTCGGCAGGTCACGAATGAGTCCACCCCCCATGGCCAGCGTCGCTCCGTCTGCCGATCGTCAGGAGCTTTTGCTGTCGGCCTATGAGTCGCTGCTGGAGGCCTCGCTTCGCATGCTCGCCACCGCCAGGGCGGCCGACTGGGACGCCCTGGTGGAGCTTGAGAGCGACTATCTGGTGAGGGTCGAGCGTATCCGTCGCATGGACGCCCAGCAGCAGCTGGATGACAACGCCGCGTCCCGCAAGGCGGCCCTGCTGGAACGAATTCTCGAGCAGGACATGGAGATTCGCCGGCGTCTGGTCGATCGGCGCGACGAGCTCGGTCGCATGATCGGCAGCTCTCGGCGTCAGCAGGCCCTCTCCCGCGCCTATGGCCCCCAGCGGGGCGAGATAGCGGTTGATGCCGATCATCGGCTCGGTAATCAGGAGCCGTGAGCGGCATCAATTCGCTGATCGATACCGTCCTGCACCAGGTCCTGGGCAAGCGGATCGATACGGCCCCGCCGCGCGAGCTCAATGAGCCCGTGCGGCCGATCTCTGCCTCCGACGCACCGCGTGCCCTGCACAGCGACTCGCGTCTGGACGCCCGAAGCCGTTCCGCAGTGGCGGTGGAGTCCTACCGCCCCGGCCGAGAGTCGCCTACCCCCGCCCCCGCTGCTCGCGGCGGTGGGGGCGGTGAGACACCGGCGTCCACCCAGACGCACTTTACCCCCGCGGCACGCTCGATTGCCGATGTGCTGCTGCGCTTTCCTGCCCCGCCGTCTGCGCTGAGACCCGCTGCCCCTTTGGTCACGGCGCAAGAGGCCTCTTCCCCCGCCCTTATCGCCGACCGGCTGCAGCTGAGCGTGCGCGACAGCGGGCTGTTCTATGAGTCTCATCTGAATCGCTGGTACAGAGGCGAAACGTCTCGCGATCAGCTTATGCGCGAGCCGCATAACCTGAGGGCTCAGACTTTCGTGCCGATGACCACAACGCTGAGCCGAGACCTGATCTCGCCCCAGAGCTCGCCAAACAACTCGCCGCAGAGCTCGGCGCAGAGCTCGGCGCAAGCCACGGAGCCACCGGAGCGCCCCGGCGTCGTGCCCGGCCGCGAAGTGCCAGCGTCCGTTGTTCGAGAGCCGGTACATGAGAGCCTGCAGGGCATCGTCCGCCAGCAGCTCGAGATGCTGGTAGCGCCGGTGTTGCGCTGGGAGGGGGACGTCTGGACGGGGCTGTTCATGGCGCTGGTGCTGCAGGTGCCCGTGGCCGAGCGCGAAGATTCATCCGGCGAGGAGGGGCGAGACGATGGCAGTGAGCAGGAGGGGTGGCGCAGCGCGATGACGCTTCAGGTGGCGGGGTTCGGTGAGGTGCGAGTGTCGGTATGGTTGCGAGGGGCTCGCCTCGATATCGGCCTGTCATCCCCCGAGCCGGAGGTCCGTCAGACACTGACGAATGGCGTGGAGCGACTCAGGCTCAGCCTGGCGGCGCTGGGCCTCGATGAGGTGGCGGTGCGTGTGCTCGAGGAGGGGCATGATGAGTGAGCGGGAAGGTAGGCCGCGGCGGCGCGCGGTGGCACTGGCCTACCACGAGGGCGACGAGGCGCCCCACGTGGTGGCCAAGGGCTATGGGGAGATGGCCGAGCGGATCATGGCGGAAGCGCATCGGCAGGGAATCCACGTGCATGATGCCCCGGAGCTGGTGGCTCTGCTGATGGGGCTGGACCTGGATGAGCGGATTCCGCCCACGCTCTATCAGGTGATAGCCGAACTGCTGGTATGGGTGAGAGAAATGGCCGATGCGGCCCAGAACAGACCGGATATATTGTGATTTTATGTTAATTATTGTTATTTTTCAATGCGGTTCTTAATCATAGTTTGTCTATTTAATACTTTAGCTTGGTTTTCATCATCTCAATAGAGTGATTTTAATAGCCTTTTTGTGCACGTTGATCTCGGTCATAAACCTGACGCTTATTTGGCATATTCTGATGTCTTGCATCCCGGCGCCATTGCCCCAGAATCTACCCCCACGCAAGGGCACGCGACCTATTTGTGCCTGATACCGTCACACCCGCCGCCAAGAGTGGGCAAAAAAAAGCCGCCCGAGATGACTCAGGCGCGGTGCCAAAAAAGATGACGCGGGGAATCATGGAACATACTGATCTGATGGCTGAGCTCGAGGAGCTCAACCTTGCCTACCTCATGCTGGCCCAGCGCCTGCTGCGAGCCGACCGCTTGTCGGCGATCTTTCGCCTCAAGATCGACGAGGAGATGGCTGCTCTGCTGCTGTCGCTGAGTTCTCGACAGCTGGCGCGGCTGGCGCGCACCAATCAGCTGCTCTGCCATTTCGGTCATGAGGGCGCCGAACGCCTGCGACAGGTCGTCGATAACCCCCGAGACCAGGGCATGGGGGGATTTCACGCGTCTCTGCTGTTGGCGTCCCGCCCGGCGGGGCTCTCCAGTATCAAGGGGAGTTGAGGCATGTCTCAGAAGAGCCTTGTCGAAGAGATGCAGCAGGTTCAGCTCGCCATCGAGCTGATCGAGCTAGGCGCGCGGCTACAGGTGCTGGAGACCGAGACCGAGATCAGTCGTGCCAAGCTGATCCGTCTCTACAAGGAGGTGCGCGGGATGTCGCCCCCCAAGGGGATGCTGCCGTTCTCCGCCGACTGGTTCATCACCTGGCTGCCCAATATTCACTCCTCGCTGTTCTACAACACCTACCTGCGGCTGCGGGAAGATCAGGGCTGTGGGCGCATGGAGGCCTTCGTGGGGGCCTTCCGGCTTTACCAGGAACAGGTGCGTCTCGATGACGTGGAGACCGTGCTGGGCCTGACCCGCGCATGGACCCTGCTGCGATTCTTCGAAAGCGACCTGCTGCAGCTTTCAGAATGCACTCGCTGCGGTGGCCACTTCGTGGCCCATGCCCACAGCCCCGCCCACGATTATGTGTGCGGCATCTGCCAGCCGCCCTCCCGTGCCGGCAAGACCCGCAAGAGTCAGAAGGCCAGCGCATCGGCGCTGACGGATGTTCGTCGCGTCTGCTGATCCAGCATCGCCCGGTCGGCGTCGCCTGCCTCCTGCCGCGCTCGCCCTCCGTGGCGCGGTTTTCCCCGGTTTCCCTCAAGTCTCATGCCCGGTGGCCGATAAAGCCATCAGGTAATTTCGGTTGTCTGCGCTGATGGCCAGGGCGTAGCGGGACATGCGACAGGCTGAGTGAAGGAAACAGGCAGTGCTGATATCTATTGGATATATCGTTGTCATTCTCTGCGTGTTCGGCGGCTTCGTGCTGGCCGGCGGCAGCCTCGGGCCCATCTTTCAGCCACTCGAGCTGCTGATGATCGGCGGCGCGGGGGTGGGGGCCTTCATCGCCGCCAACAACGGCAAGGCGATCAAGGCCACCTTTCGGGTGTTCTCCAAGCTCCGGCGCGCCAACCGATATGACAAGGCGTTCTACATGGAGCTGATGGGGCTGCAGTACAAACTGCTCACCAAGATCCGCCGCGAGGGAATGATGGGGATCGAGCGTGACATCGACTCTCCCCAGGAGAGTGTGATCTTCAACGAATATCCCCGGCTGCTGGCCGACCCCATGATCATGAATTTCCTCACCGACTACCTGCGCATCATGGTGAGCGGCAGCATGGAGCCGATGGAGCTCGACGAGTTGATGCTGCATGAGATCGAGGCCTTCGAGGCCGAAGTGCATATCCCGGCGGATGCCATCGCCAAGGTCGGCGATGCCATGCCGGCCTTCGGTATCGTGGCGGCGGTGCTTGGCGTGGTGAAGGCGCTGACCTATGCCGATGCCGGCCCCGACGAGATGGGGGAGATGATTGCCCATGCGCTGGTGGGGACGTTCCTGGGCATCCTGATGGGCTACGGCTTCATCAATCCGGTGGCCAGTCGCATCGAACGCCAGGCCAAGGAAGCGGAGAAGATGCTGCAGTGCATGCGCGTCACCCTGCTGGCCAGTCTGCATGGCTATGCCCCGCAGATGGCCGTGGAGTTTGGCCGCAAGGCGTTGCATACCGCCGAGCGGCCCAGCTTCCATGAGCTGGAAGAGCATGTGCGCAGCAACAAGTCGGGGTCTGTCGGCGCATGAGCGGCGGGGAGGCGCGTCGCCCCATCATCATTCGCCGCAAGAAGGTGGTGCATCGCCACCATGGCGGCAGCTGGAAGATCGCCCTGGCCGATTTCATGACGGCGCTGATGGCCCTGTTCCTGGTGATGTGGATCCTGTCGGCGGCCAGCCCCGAGCAGCGCGAGGGCGTGGCCGAGTACTTCCGCACTCCTCTGGCCACCGCCATCACCGGAGGCAGCGGGTCGGCCCACACCAGCAACGTGATTCCCGGCGGCGGGCCCGACCCGGTCTTCTCGGAAGGCGAGCGGGCGCGCATCGATATGCGCAGCCAGACGCGACCCAGTGAGGTTCAGCGGCGTTTTTTCACCGATCTGCAGCAGCGCATCGAGTCGGCGCTTCAGGCCGACCCTGACCTGCGCCAACTGCGCAGCCAGATGCGCTTCGACATGACGCGAGATGGCCTGCGCATTCAGCTGCTGGATACCGATCAGCGACCGATGTTCGATGTGGGCAGTGATCGCGTCGCCCCTTATATGCGCAACCTGCTTCGTACGATGGCCCCTCTGCTCAACGAGCTGGACAACGACCTGAGCATCGGCGGCCATACCGACAGCACGCCCTTCGCCGGCGGCTATCGCGGCTACAGCAACTGGGAACTCTCCAATGATCGCGCCAACGCTTCCCGTCGGGAGCTGGTGGCGGGCGGTTTCGACTCGGGCAAGCTGCTCAGGGTCTCGGGGTTTGCCGACCGGGTACCGCTGCCGGACCACGATCCGCGGGATGCCGCCAACCGCCGTATCGAACTGCTGGTGCTGTTCCCGGAGGTGAGCGAGCAGATTCGCACGCCGTTACTGCTGGAGGGGCCCGGCATGCCGTCCCCGGGGGCGCGGGTGGATGGGCAGGTGGACCTGGCCCCGGTGGAGGCCTTTCAGCAGAGTCTGCGCCAGGCCCTTGGCGACGACACGCCTTAACAAAGAGAAGGACACGCGATGGATATCACTGATTTCTATGACACCTTCTTCGAGGAGGCCGAAGAGCTGCTGGCGGATATGGAGCGCCATCTGCTGGAGCTGGACGTGGAGGCGCCGGACGCCGAACAGCTCAACGCCATCTTCCGGGCCGCCCATTCCATCAAGGGCGGAGCGGGGACCTTCGGCTTCGAGGTACTGCAGAAGACCACGCATCTGCTCGAGAACCTCCTCGACCACACCCGCAAGGGCGAGCTGACCCTGCGCCGGGATATCGTCGATACCTTCCTGGAAACCAAGGACATGCTCAACGACCAGCTCAATGCCTACCGCAACGGCGAGGATCCCGATCAGGAAGCCTTCGAGCGCATCTGCGCCATCCTGCGTCAGCTGGCCATGGAGGAGATCGGCAGCGGGCTTGGCGGTGAGGACGCCAAGGGTCCTGCCCAGGTGCCGGTCAGCGACAGGCCCGCGGTCGCTCCGGCGCCGACCGATGGCGTGGAGGATGTGAGCGGTTGCCTGGTCGTGGCCCTGCTGGGGCTCAGCGAAGAGAATCGCGAGCTGCTGGTCGAGGAGTTGGGCCAGCTGGGCGAGGTGAAGGCTCGGGGGGGCGATGAGGCCCGCTACGAGGTGCTGCTGGCGACCACGGCGACCCCGGACGACATCGAGGCGGTCATGTGCTTCATCATCGAACCCGATGAGGTCGAGGTGACGCGGGCAGAATCGGGGACAGACCCCCATTCCACCGCCGGGGCGCCGGCAGCGTCTGTGCCCGAAGCTGAATCTGGAGAGGCATCGGGGTCCGTCGCCGCTGCTAATCCCAAGCCCAAGGCCGAGCCCAGGCCGAAAGCGAAAGCCAAGGGCGCCGAGTCGGCGTCGATTCGCGTCTCGGTGGAGAAGGTCGACCAGATCATCAATCTGGTGGGCGAGCTGATCATTACCCAGTCCATGCTGGACCAGACCGTCAGCCAGCTCGACGGGGTCGGCAATGGCGCCCTGCTCAACGGGATGAGCCTGTTGCAGCGCAATGCCCGGGATCTTCAGGAAGCGGTGATGTCGATCCGCATGATTCCCATGGACTTCGTCTTCAGCCGCTTTCCGCGCGTCGTGCGCGAGACCTCGGCCAATCTCGGCAAGGAGATCGAGCTGATCACCGAGGGCGAGTCCACGGAGCTCGACAAGAGCCTGACCGAGCGGATCATCGACCCGCTGACTCATCTGGTACGCAACAGCCTGGACCACGGCATCGAAGCCCCCGAGGTGCGCGAGGCGGCAGGCAAGCCGCGCACCGGCAGGCTGACGATGTCGGCTCGCCATCAGGGCGGCAACATCATCATCGAGGTGATCGACGATGGCGCCGGCCTCAACCGCGACAGGCTGCTGGGCAAGGCACGGGAGAGCGGCCTCTCCGTCTCCGATGCCATGAGCGACGACGAGGTGTGGCAGCTGATCTTCGCGCCTGGCTTCTCCACGGCCAAGGAGGTGACCGATGTCTCCGGCCGCGGCGTGGGCATGGACGTGGTGAAGCGCAACATTCAGGGCATGGGTGGCCACGTGCAGATCATGTCTCGCGCCGGAGAAGGCACCACCATCCGCATCGTGCTGCCGCTGACCCTGGCGATCCTCGACGGGATGTCGATCCGGGTGGGTGAGGAGGTCTTCATCCTGCCGCTGACGGCGGTGCTGGAGTCGCTGCAGCCGGCCCGCGAGAACCTCTATGCCATGGCCGGAGACGACGTCGTGCTCAAGGTCCGCGACGAGTATCTGCCGGTGGTGGCGGTGCATGAGGCGCTGGAGGTCTCGGGTGCCCATACCGAGCTGACCGATACCATCGCGGTGATCGTGCAGGGAGAGGGGCGTCGCTATGCGCTGCTGGTGGATGACCTGGTGGGCCAGCAGCAGGTGGTGGTGAAGAATCTCGAGACCAACTATCGCAAGGTGCCGGGCGTATCGGCCGCCACCATTCTCGGCGACGGCAGCGTGGCGCTGATTCTCGATATCGCCGGCCTGCACCAGCTGAGCCGCTCCAGGAAGCAGGCGCAACATGCCAGCCGCGCTCCGGCTTCCGCTACCCCGCTTTTTCTCAAGGAGGTTGACGTCCAATGAATAGCTCGACCAACCAGGCGGCGCTGTCCGCCGAGGCCGGCAATCAGGAATTTCTGGTGTTCTCCCTGGGTGACGAGGAGTACGCCATCGATATCCTCAAGGTGCAGGAGATCCGCGGCTACGAGAACGTCACGCGAATCGCCAATGCGCCGGATTTCATCAAGGGGGTGACCAACCTGCGCGGTGTCATCGTGCCGATCGTCGACCTGCGCCTCAAGTTCCACCTCGAGCGCGTGGAGTACGGCGGGCAGACCGTGGTGATCGTGGTCAATGTGGCCGAGCGGGTGGTGGGCATCGTGGTCGACGGCGTCTCCGACGTCATGACGCTGACCCCCGAGCAGATCAAGCCGGCACCCGAGTTCGGCGTCACGCTCTCCTCCGACTTTCTTAGCGGTCTGGGCAGCCTGGAGGACCGCATGCTGGTGCTGGTGGATATCGACAAGCTGCTGACCAGCGACGAGATGGCCCTCGTGGAGAAGGCCGCCGACTGATGCCGGGACGGGGGGACGTCCGCGGGGTTCAAGCGGGGCTGGCGTCCGGCCGACAGGGCATTGAACTCCAATAATAAGCACGATCGAGGAATGCATGCAGGGACTATCGACGACGAGGAAACTCTGGGCACTGCTGGGGGTGATCTGGCTGGCCATGCTGCTGCTTGCCAGCTGGGGGGCATGGGAAAACCGCCAGACCATGCAGGCCGAGCGCAAGGGGGCTCTGGGCGACTATATCGACATGGCCATGAACGCCGTCGCCGGCCAGGCCGAGCGGGTCGCGGCCGGCGAGCTCGACGAGGCCGAGGCCAGGTCAGTGGCAGCTGCCATGGTGCGCGACATGACCTATGACCAGGGCCGTGGCTATGTGTATATCTTCAACGACTCATATGAACTGCTGGCCCACCCGCGCCTACCGGTGGGTACCTCCGTCGGCGACTTCCAGAACGAGGAGGGGCGCTACCTGTTTCGCGAGTTCGTGGCGTCGGTTCACCACGACGACGGTTTCGTCGACTATCTCTGGGCCCATGAGGAGCAGGGTGGCCTGGCCGAGAAGTCCTCCTTCCACGACTACTACGCCCCCTGGGGCTGGGTGGTCGGCACCGGGGTCTACATCGACGACATCAACGCGGCCTTCATGACCTCTCTGGTCGGAAATCTGCTGTCGCTGCTGGCGGTGGGGCTGCCGTTGACCGTGCTGATGGGGCTGGTGATTCGCGATATCTCCCGTCGACTGGGTGGCGATCCCCGCTACGCAGCGGAGGTGGTGCGCCATATCGCCGACGGCGACCTGACCTGCGACGTAAAACTCGGCCGCGCTGAGGGCGAGAGCCTGCTGAGTGACATCGACCGGATGAGGGCCACCCTGGCAGCCACCATTGGCGATATCCATCGCAGCGCCGACGAGCTGGGGCAGGCGGTGGACGAGCTCAGTGCCGGCAACGATGAACTGGCCACACGCACCGAGCAGCAGGCGGCATCACTGGCCGAGACGGCCTCGAGCATGGAGCAGCTTACCGCCACCGTGAAGCAGAACGCCGAGCATAGCGAGAAGGCTCGGGAGCTGGCCGGCAGCTCGGCCAGGAGCGCAGAGCGGGGTCAGGAGGCGATGAGCAGCGTGGAGACCTCGATGGGTACGATCAACGAGAGCGCCTCTCAGATGATCACCATCGTCGATACCATCGACGCCATTGCTTTCCAGACCAATATTCTGGCGCTGAACGCTTCCGTTGAAGCCGCTCGCGCCGGCGAGCACGGTCGGGGATTCGCCGTGGTGGCCGAGGAGGTGCGCAAGCTTGCCAGCCGCAGCGCCGATGCCGCCCGCGAGATCAAGGGGCTCATCAAGACGTCTGGCAGTCAGGTGGAGGAGGGCAGCCGACGGGTGGAGGAGGCTGGCGCAATCATCGTCGGGATCGCCCGCGAGATCACCCAGCTCAGCACCCTGGTCGGTGAGATCTCCGATGCCTCTCGGGAGCAGAGCTGCGGCATCGAGCAGGTCAACGAGGCCGTCTCCCAGATGGACCGAATGACCCAGCAGAACGCCGGCCTGGTCGAGGAGCACACCGTGGCCTCACAGCATCTGGCACTCCAGAGCCAGCGTCTTCGCGACCATGTGATGCGCTTCCGCACCGGCGAAGAGCGTGTCCAGGCGGCGCTGCCCGGGCACGCATCCGGGGCGACAGAGCCGATGCGCCAGGGTCTCCTGGCGCCGGCTGAGAGCTGAGAGGACAGTACATCGACGCCCCTGGCGCCATGGGAGGAGAGCTGGCCGGCAGATGCCGCTCCTCCTCTAACCTGACGGGCGACCAAGGCCCGGCTGCATCAGACACAAGGTGGCAATGTGAAGCGACTGGTCAAGAGGGTCTTCAACAACATGACGGTGCGGCTGAGCTGGTGGCTGGTGCTGGGTGCCTTCCTCGGCCTGATCGTGTTGCTCGGCGCCCTGGGACTTACCCTGTTGGCCCAGGCCAGCGCCGCCTTGGCCGAGCTGGCGCCGCTGGCCGGCGACGCCGGCACCGAGGCCCTGGAGCGCTTCGCCGCTCGGGCGGACGACTATCGCTGGGCGGTGATCGGTGTGGTGGGGCTCTCCCTGCTCACCGCCATCGTGGTGGTGTGGGGAGTGTCCCTCAATGTGCTGCGCCCCCTGGGCCAGGTGGTCGATCACTGCGACCGCATGGCCCAGGGCGATCTCACCGTCTCCGTTGAGCAGCACGGCAATAACGAGATCGGCCGTCTGTACGCGGCGCTGGCATCACTGCAGGCCAACCTGGAGAGGACGGTGGGTACCGTGCGTCACGGCAGCGACGCCATCCATCAGGGCTCGCGGCATATTGCCAGCGGCAATCAGGATCTCTCGTCGCGAACCGAGGAGCAGGCGGCCGCCCTGCAGCAGACCGCCGCCAGCATGGAGCAGCTGGCTTCCACCGTGAAGCAGAATGCCGACAACGCTCGCCACGCCAGCCGGCTCGCCGAAGATGCCTCGCGCACGGCGGCAGAGGGCGGGCAGGTGGTGAACGGAGTGGTCGCCACCATGCACGAGATCAGTGAGAGCTCCCACCGGGTCAGCGACATCATCAAGGTGATCGATTCGATCGCCTTTCAGACCAACATCCTGGCCCTCAATGCGTCGGTGGAGGCGGCCCGGGCCGGCGAGCAGGGCCGCGGTTTTGCGGTGGTGGCCGGCGAGGTGCGCAACCTGGCCGGGCGTTCTGCGGAGGCGTCTCGCCAGATTCGCGAGCTGATCGAGATCTCGGTGTCCACGGTGGACGCGGGCACCGAACGGGCCGACCGCGCCGGTCGGGCCATGGGCGAGATCGTGGCGGCGGTGCAGAAGGTCAGCGACATCATGGACGAGATCGCCTCGGCGTCTGCCGAGCAGAGTCACGGTATCGACCAGGTCAACCTGGCGGTGACGCAGATGGACCAGGTCACCCAGCAGAATGCCGAACTGGTCCAGCAGGCGGGGAGCGTGGCGAGCCAGGTGGCGACCCAGGCGGAACGTCTGAGCCGGGCCGTGGCCGGGTTTCGGCTCGAGGGGAGCACACCGGTCCCCACCCCCGACAGGGAGATGGAGCCGGCCCTCGGGGCGAACGAGGTCCATGATGCCCAGCTGGCGCGCTGGATGCCGGCGCTGATGCCGTCGTCGCCCGCGAAGCGAGCGCGGGATCGCGGGCGTGGCACGGATAGAGACCAAGAGTGGGAATCCTTCTGAGGCATGGCCCATCGGGCGACGACAGGCGCCCGGGCCGTTGACTCATCACCTGCACCATCACCACGTGCCCTGACAAGAGCGGCAACCGTCAACCGCCCCGGAGAACACCGCATGCGCGACAACCAGCCAGTGACCAGGCAGGAATACGAGCTTCAGGATGAGCACTTCCTGATCTCTCGGACCGACCTCAAGGGGCGCATCACCTACGCCAACCCGGCCTTCACCGAGGTGAGTGGCTTCAGCCACGAGGAGCTGATCGGTTCGCCCCATAATCTGGTGCGCCACCCCGACATGCCACCCGAGGCGTTCGACAACATGTGGAAGACGCTGGCGGCGGGCATGAGCTGGCGCGGCCTGGTCAAGAATCGACGCAAGAATGGCGATCACTACTGGGTGGATGCCAGCGTGTCTCCGGTGATCGAGGACGGCACGGTCATGGGCTATGCGTCGGTACGCATCAAGGCCGACCGCGAACAGATCGACGAAGCTGAGCGGGCCTATGCCAGGATCCGCTCCGGCAAGGGGCAGCGTCTCTATCTACACCGCGGCAGGCTCCGCCGGCGTGGAGCGCTCGCCGCGCTGGGGCGTCTCAACCTGGGCAGCGTGCGGGCGCGTATCGGCCTGATGGTGGCGGTGGCGGCGCTGATGCTGCTGGCCAGCGGCGGGCTGGGGCTCTATGGGCTCAATGCCTCGGGTGAGCGACTGGCCGAGCTCAATCGGGACGGCCTCGAGGACGTGGTGCGCCTGCAGCAGGTGGGGCAGATGATCAGCGAGGCGCCCCAGACGCTGGCCAGCCGCGAGCGGATGGCGTTGCTGGATGAACGTCATGAGCTCGCCGCCAGCCTCGAGGAGACGACCGCTCGGGTCGGCGCGACCTGGGCGGACTTCATGGCTCGGGAGGCCAATCAGGCGCCCGAGACTCGACAGTTCGACCAGCAGTTGCAGGCCTATCTGAACGATGGCCTGCTGCCGATGGCCAATGCGCTCAAGGGTGAAGCCTTCGATGCCATGATGGCGCTCAACAATCAGGTCTCGCCGCTGCAGGAGCAGGCGGGATCCATGACCGCAGCCATTAACGAGCTGATCGCCCGGGAGCGCCGAGGGGCAGCGGCGATGGCGGATGCCGCCGAGACGGGGCAGCGCACCATGCTGCTCGCCCAGGGAGGCGTGCTGGCGGTCGCCCTGCTGCTGCTGCTGGCACTGGGCCTGACGACCCTGCGCGCCGTGGTGAGGCCGCTGGAGAGGGCGATCGACTTCACGCTGCAGATCGCCTCGGGCAACCTGGGGGCCAGCGCGCCGCCGCGAGGCCGCGACGAGGTGGGCCGCCTGCTGGACGCGCTGGATGTGATGCGCAAGAGCCTCGGCAGCATCGTGGGCGACGTGCATGCCGGCATCCGCGTGGTGACACCCGCCGCACGGGATATCGCCGTAGGTAATGATGACCTCGCTTCCCGCACCGAGCAGCAGGCCGCGTCGCTTCAGCAGACCGCCTCCAGCATGGAGGAGATGACCAGCACGGTGCAGCAGAATACCGACAATGCCAGGCAGGCCAGCGGGTTGGCGACCGAGAACGCCCAGCGGGTGCGGGAGACCGGCGAACTGGTGCACCAGGTAGTCGAGACCATGGGGCGTATCACCGAGAGCTCCCGAAAGATGGGCGAGATCATCGATGTGATCGATTCCATCGCCTTCCAGACCAATATCCTGGCACTCAACGCCTCGGTGGAGGCGGCCCGAGCCGGCGAGCAGGGACGCGGCTTCGCGGTTGTCGCCAGCGAAGTGAGAAACCTGGCGGGTCGTTCGGCTTCCGCCGCCAAGGAAATTCGCGTGCTGATCAACGGCGCCGGGAAGGAGATAGAAGCCGGCGCCACGGTGGTGCGGCGAGCCGAGGAGGCCATCGAGGGGGTGGTGGCCGCCACCGCGCGGGTCAACGACATCATGGGTGAGATCTCCGCTGCCTCACAGGAGCAGAGCGGCGGCATCGGCCAGATCAACCAGGCCGTGGCCGAGATGGACAACGTGACGCAGCAGAACGCCGAGCGCGTGCAGTCCATGGCACGCGCCGCGCTTGAGCTTGAGCGCCAGGCGGAGCAGCTGGTGATCGCCGTGACGGCCTTCCGCGCCCGGGGCGCCGGCGCGGAACAAGCCCCCGGCCAGGCCGAGCGGCGTGGATCAACGGCATCGATCGAGAAGACGGCCGTGCCGCCCGCCGCCGCGCCAACCGCCGCAGGTTCGCGTCGTCCATCCAGTGTCGAAGAGTGGGAGGCATTTTGAGCGAGCCGCAGGAGACCGCATCATTCACGTCCGGCAGCTGGGGCAATGGCAGCTCCCTGGAGCGTGATCTGGTCCTCACGGAGGAGGACTTCGCGCGTATCCGTCAACTGATCTACCAGCGGGCGGGTATCGTGCTGGCCGAGCACAAGCGCGAGATGGTCTACAGCCGGCTCGCCAAACGCCTGCGCCACCATGGGCTGACGCGCTTCAGCGACTATCTGGTGCGCCTCGAGCGCCAGCCGGACGCCCGGGAGTGGGAGGCCTTCACCAACGCCCTGACCACCAATCTCACCGCCTTCTTCCGTGAGTCCCACCATTTTCCGCTGCTCGCCGAGCATATCCGCAGCCGCACCGGTCCCATTCGGGTGTGGAGCGCCGCGGCCTCCACCGGTGAGGAGCCCTACTCCATCGCCATGACGCTGAGCGAGGCGCTGGGCAGTCGAGCCGGGGAGGCCAAGGTGGTGGCCACGGACATCGATACCGAGGCGCTGGCCAGGGCCGAGGCGGGCGTCTACCCGCTGGAGCAGGTGCACAAGCTCGATGCCGAGCGGATGCGTCGTTTCTTCCAGCGGGGAACCGGCCGCCAGGCCGGTCTGGCGCGGGTGGCCCCGGAGCTGAGGAGCATGGTCGAGTTCACATCGCTCAACCTGTTGGCGCCGAGCTGGCCGGTCAGCGGTCCCTTCGATGCGATCTTCTGTCGCAACGTGATGATCTACTTCGACAAGGCGACCCAGGCCAGGATCCTCGAGCGCTTCGCGCCGCTGCTGAAGCCCGATGGCCTGATGTTCGCCGGCCACTCCGAGAACTTTTCCTACATCACGCGAAGCCTTCGGCTGCGCGGCCAGACCGTCTATACGCTGGCATCGGCTCAGGCATCAACCTCGGCATCGGGTCATGGATCGACACCTCCACGCTAAAGTCCGACGGTCGCCGGCCGATACCCTTAACCCATCATGCGTGGGCCGTCTGTCTTCCGGCGGCATGCGTTTCGCCACAGGAGAATCATCTTGAGTGTCGCCAAGATCAAGGTGCTTTGCGTCGACGACTCAGCGCTGATTCGCGACCTGCTCAGCGAGATCATCAACAGCCAGCCGGATATGGAAGTGGTGGCGGTGGCTCCCGATCCGCTGGTGGCGCGGGATCTCATCAAACGCCACAACCCCGATGTGCTGACCCTCGATGTCGAGATGCCGCGGATGGACGGTATCGATTTCCTCGAGCGACTGATGCGACTGCGCCCCATGCCGGTGCTGATGGTGTCGTCGCTGACCCAGGCCGGGTCCGAGGTTACCCTTCGGGCGTTGGAGCTGGGTGCGCTGGATTTTGTCGCCAAGCCTGCCCTGGGTATTCGCAACGGCATGCTGGAGTACGCCGAGCAGATCGCCGAGAAGATTCGCGTCGCGGCCCGCTCGCGTCCACGGCGCGCCGCTGCGCGCGATGCGCCGCCGCCAACGCGTTTGACGGCACCGCTCGTGTCCAGCGAGAAGCTGATCATCATCGGCGCCTCCACCGGAGGCACCGAGGCGATTCGCCGCGTGCTGGAGCCGCTACCGGCCAACAGTCCCGCCATCATGATCGCCCAGCATATGCCCGGGGGCTTCACCCGCTCCTTCGCCGAGCGCCTCGACCGGCTCTGCCAGATCAGCGTCAAGGAGGCCGAGGACGGCGAGCGGGTGCTGCCCGGACACGCCTACATCGCGCCGGGGGACGCCCATCTGAAGCTGTCGCGCAGCGGGGCCAACTACGTGGCGCGGCTCGACCAGGGAGCGCCGGTCAATCGCCACCGCCCGTCGGTGGATGTGCTGTTCCACTCCGCCGCGGAGCAGGCGGGGCGAAACGCCGTCGGTGTGCTGCTCACCGGGATGGGCAAGGACGGCGCGGCGGGCCTGGTGGAGATGCGCACGGCCGGTGCGCCCACCATCGCCCAGGACGAAGCGAGCTGCGTGGTCTTCGGCATGCCGCGGGAAGCCATCGCGCTGGGTGGCGCATCCGAGGTCGTGACGCTGGAAGAGATTGCACCGCGCCTGCTGGCGCTGGTGGCTAGTTCCGGGCGCGCCCAGCGCGTCTAGGGCGCCCTGGCCGACCCCATACCGATTATCGACCGGCAGCCCCCTGCCGGCCTGTGCCGACAGCAAGAGGAATCGTAATGGCAGACAAGAACATGAGCATCCTGGTGGTCGATGACTTCCCCACCATGCGACGCATCGTCAGAAGCCTGCTCAAGGAGCTCGGTTTCACCAATGTGGAAGAGGCCGAGGACGGTCAGGATGCCCTTGGCAAGCTGCGCGCCGGCGGCTTCCAGTTCGTGGTCTCCGACTGGAACATGCCCAATCTGGACGGTCTCGAGATGCTCAAGCAGATTCGCGGTGACGATGCTCTCAAGCACCTGCCGGTGCTGATGGTGACCGCCGAGGCCAAGAAGGAAAACATCATCGCCGCCGCCCAGGCCGGCGCCAGCGGCTACGTGGTCAAGCCGTTCACCGCGGCGACCCTCGAGGAGAAGCTGAACAAGATCTTCGAGAAGCTGGGCATGTGACCACCTGGCCCTGCGGCCGACGCGAGGAGAGTAGAGCATGACTACCCAAGACCCGAGCCAGGCAGCCCCGGCCAGTAGCGATGATCTGGTACAGCGAATCGGCCATCTGACCCGCATGCTGCGCGAGAGCATGCGGGAACTCGGCCTGGACAAGGAGATCGAGAAGGCCGCCGAGGCCATTCCCGACGCCCGTGATCGCCTCAGCTATGTGGCCAGCATGACCGAGCAGGCGGCCGAGCGGGCGCTCAACGCCATCGACCGTGCCCAGCCGCTTCAGGAGGCCATGGGCGAGCAGGCCGTTGCGCTGGACAAGCGCTGGGCCGAGTGGTTTGCCGAGCCCAAGGAGCTGGAAGAGGCCCGGGAGCTGGTCACCGACACGCGCGCCTATCTGGCGGAGGTGCCGAAGCAGACCGGCGCCACCAACAAGGAGCTGCTCGAGATCATGATGGCCCAGGATTTCCAGGACCTGACCGGCCAGGTGATCAAGAAGATGATGGATGTGATACGCGAGATCGAGATTCAGCTTGTGCAGGTGCTGATCGACAGCGTGCCCGAAGGAGAGCGCCGCGATGACATGCAGCGTCGTGCCAACGAGTCACGGCGCGACACCGGCCTGCTCAATGGCCCGCAGATCAATACCGAGAGTGACGAGGTGGTCAGCGACCAGGACCAGGTCGACGACCTGCTGGAACAGCTAGGCTTCTGAGCACGCATTCCGATAGCGAAATGCCGATAGTCGCGAATAGCTCGCGGTTATCGGCCCTTTTTGGCGTATCACCCCTATCCCCCACTGCCCACAATGGCCAGGGTCCGCAAGACCGACCCCGATGAGTGGCCATGGCCGAGCAAAACAGCGATCAGGAAAAGACCGAACCGGCGACGCCACGACGGGAGGAGAAGGCCCGGGAAGAGGGCCAGGTAGCCCGTTCCCGGGAGCTGACCACCTTCATGTTGCTGCTGGGCGGCGTCGTGGGGCTGTGGAGCATGGGGGCCATGCTGTATGACCAGTTGGGACTGGTGATGGAGCAGGCCTTTCTCTTCGAACGTCGCCATGCCCTCGAGACCACCCCCATGCTGAGCCATGCGCTGCAGCTGGGACAGCGCACGATGCTGGCGATGCTGCCGCTGTTCCTGCTGCTGGCCGTGGTGGCCCTGGTGGCCCCGGCGCTGCTGGGGGGGTGGATCATCTCGGCGAAGTCGCTCAAGCCCCAGCTCTCCAAGCTCAATCCCTTCAAGGGTCTCAAGCGCATGTTTGGTGTTCAAGCGCTGGTGGAGCTGGCCAAGGCGATTGCCAAGTCAGTGCTGGTGGGCGGGGTGGCGATCACGTTCCTGTGGACCAATCGCGGCACCTACATGAGCCTGATGGATCAGCCGGTAGAGCTGGCGCTGGCGCATGCGCTGCAGCTGGCGGCGCTGGCTTGCGGCCTCATCGTGCTGGCCCTGTTGGTGGTGATCCTGATCGACGTGCCCTATCAGCTATGGAGCCATGCCAAGAAGCTGCGCATGAGCAAGGAGGAGGTCAAGCGTGAGCACAAGGAGTCCGAGGGCGACCCTCATATCAAGGCGCGCATTCGTCAGCAGCAGCAGGCCATGGCCCGCGGCCGGATGATGAGCAAGGTGCCGGAGGCCGACGTGATCATCACCAACCCGAGCCACTATGCGGTGGCGCTGCGCTATGACGAGGCGGGCATGACCGCGCCGAGGCTGGTCGCCAAGGGCACCGACCTGGTGGCTGGCCGCATTCGCGAGCTGGGTGATGAACACGCCGTCCCGCGCCTTGAGGCCCCGCCCCTGGCACGGGCGCTCTACCACCACGTGGATCTCGAAGCCGAGATACCCGAAGCGCTCTATACCGCCGTCGCCGAGGTCATGGCCTGGGCCTTCCGGCTGCGCCGGGCCTCCCAGGAGGGCGGCGAGATGCCGCCGCGGCCGGAAGCGTTGCCGGTGCCGGAGGCGCTCGACGTGCCGCCCGCCGGTGAGGGAGAGAGCACATGAGGGCCCTGGGACAATACCTGAGCACGAGCTGGGCCGGGGGCGCCCAGATGAAGATGCTGGCGGGTCCCCTGCTGATCCTGTTCGTGATGGCGATGCTGATTCTGCCGCTGCCACCGATCGCGCTGGATCTGTTCTTCACGTTCAATATCGCCCTGGCGGTGATGGTGCTGCTGGTCAGCATGTTTACCCAGAAACCCCTGGATTTCGCGGCCTTCCCGGCGGTGCTGCTGTTCACCACGCTGCTGCGTCTCTCGCTCAATGTGGCCTCTACCCGCGTGATCCTGATGGAGGGACATCAGGGCGGCGACTCCGCCGGCAAGGTGATCGAGGCCTTCGGCCAGTTCCTGGTCGGCGGCAACTTCGCCGTGGGTCTGGTGGTGTTCCTGATCCTGATCGTCATCAACTTCATGGTTATCACCAAGGGTGCCGGGCGCATCGCCGAGGTGGGCGCCCGCTTCATGCTCGATGCCATGCCCGGCAAGCAGATGGCCATCGACGCCGACCTCAATGCCGGCCTGATCGGCGAAGAGGATGCCCGCAAGCGCCGTGCCGAGGTGGCCCAGGAGGCGGACTTCTTTGGCTCCATGGACGGCGCCAGCAAGTTCGTGCGTGGCGATGCCATGGCCGGCCTGGTGATCATGGTGGTCAATGTCATCGGCGGGTTGCTGATCGGCATGCTGCAGCACGACATGGGCTTCAGCGATGCGGCACGCACCTACACCCTCATGACCATCGGCGATGGGCTGGTGGCGCAGATTCCGGCGCTGGTGATCTCTACCGCCGCGGGGGTGACGGTCTCTCGGGTCAACACGGACAACGGCGAGGACGTTGGTCAGCAGATGCTCAGCCAGCTCTTCACCAACCCCCAGGTGATGATCCTCGCGGCGGCGGTGATGGGGCTGCTGGGCCTGGTGCCCGGCATGCCCAACTTCGTGTTCCTGTTCTTCACCGTGTTGCTTGGCGCACTGGCCTGGGCCCTGATCCGCCGCCAGAATCGCCAGGAGGTCGAGGAGGCGCTGGCCGCGACCGAGGCGGCGCCATCCCCGGAGGCCCCCGAGGCAAGCTGGGATGATGTGCAGCTGGTCGACACCCTGGGGCTCGAGGTGGGGCATCGCCTGATTCCGCTGGTCGACCAGCGTCAGGAGGGCGAGCTCTTGAGCCGCATCAAGGGGGTGCGCAAGAAGTTTGCCCAGGAGGTCGGCTTCCTGCCGCCGGTGGTGCATATCCGCGACAACCTGGAGCTGGGGCCCTCGATCTATGTGATCACCCTCAAGGGAGCCGAGATCGGGCGTGCCGAGGCGTTCCCCGGCAAATGGCTGGCCATCGACCCGGGTCAGGTCACCGGCGAGCTTTCCGGTTCGGCGACCACCGATCCGGCCTTTGGTCTGCCGGCGGTATGGATCGATGCCAGCCAGCGCGAGCACGCCCAGGTCTATGGCTACACCGTGGTGGACGCCAGCACCGTGGTGGCCACCCACCTCAACCACCTGATGCATCGCCATGCCGGCGAGATGCTCGGTCGCGGTGAGGTGCAGAAGCTGCTTGACCGGCTTGGCGAGGATCAGAAATCGCTGGTGGACGAAGTGGTGCCCAAGCTGGTGTCCCTCACGGCGTTCCAGCGCATCCTTCACAATCTGCTCGAGGAGGAGGTCTCGATTCGCGACCTGCGTACCATCCTGGATACCCTGGCCGAGCATGGGGGTCAGCAGAGCGATGTCGGTGAGCTCACCGCGCAGGTGCGGATTGGCCTCGGGCGCGGCATTGTCCAGCAGTGGTTCGGTGCGGACTCAGAGATCCATGTCATCGGCCTGGAGGCCCAGCTCGAACAGGTGCTGATGCAGGCCATGAGCGGCAACGGCGCCCTGGAGCCCGGCCTTGCGGATACCCTGATGGTTCAGGCGGAGCAGGCGCTGACGCGCCAGGAGAACAGCGGTGAGCCTCCGGTGCTGGTGGTCCAGCACAGCCTGCGTCCTGTGCTGGCGCGTTTCCTCCGGCGCCGACTGCGCCACCTGGCCGTGATTTCCCAGGCAGAAATTCCCGATGACCGCACCCTGCGCGTCACGCAGCTGGTGGGCGGTCGTTGAAATGAGAGGTTGCTGACAGCATGAGCGTGATGCGATTCACCGGCGCCAACAGCCGGGAGGCGATGCGCCAGGTGCGGGCCACCCTGGGCGACGATGCCTTGATTCTGGCCAACCGGCACACCGAGCAGGGCGTCGAGATCCTGGTCATGGCCGACCCCGCTCCGGCGGCGCCCGCGACCGAGGCGTCCATTCCGTCTCCGCCCAGGGCCGCGCCGCTCAAGCCGTCCGCGCCGCCCCCCGTCGGCATGCCATCTGTCGACCCGGTGCCTGCCTTGGCCACGGCTGCCGCGGCGGAGCCGAGAGTGGACCAGGCCTTCCAGGCAATGAGCGCTCGGCTGCTACAGGAAATGCAGGAAATGCGCAGTCTACTGGCCGCGCAGCACAGCGACGCGCAGCCCCCCACGCCACTGCAGCGGCTGGCGCAGTGGCTGCTCGAGGCGGGATTTTCACGCGCGGTCAGCGAAGAGGTGCTGGCGGGCCTGCCTGACACCCTGGCACCCGACGACGAGGAAGCCTGGCTGGTGAACCGTCTGGCCGCTCGCCTGACGGTGCAGGAGGATGAACTGGCACTGCTGGACCACCGCGGCATTCTGGCACTGGTGGGCCCCACCGGGGTGGGCAAGACCACCACCGCCGCCAAGTTGGCGGCGCGCTTCGTGATGCGCCATGGCGCCCAGCGAGTGGCACTGGTCTCCACCGATGGGTTCCGTGTCGGTGCCCACGAGCAGCTGCGCATCTACGCCGAGCTGCTGGGCGTGCCCATGCACGGGCTGGATCTCGATCAGCCCCTGGCGGCGCTGCTGCCGGCGCTGGCCGAGAAACGCTTCGTGATCGTCGACACCGCCGGCATGAGCCAGCGAGACCGACGCGTCATCGACCAGCTGGCGAGGCTGCAGGGCGGCGCACCGGTGCGCCCGCTGCTGGTGCTCAATGCCGCCACCCAGCCGGAGGCGCTGGAGGAGGTCATCATCAACTACCGACAGGCGGCCCGCGCCGCGGGCATGAGCCTGGATGACTGCCTGATCAGCAAGCATGATGAGGCAGGGCGGCTGGGTCCGCTGCTCGACGCCTTGATGCGCCATGGTCTGCGCGTGCTGCTTGTCGCCCACGGCCAGCGTGTCCCCGAGGATCTGGCGGTAATGGATGCCGTCACGCTGATCAGGCAGTCCCTGGCGGTGCGCAGTCCTGCGGTGCGCCCGGAGCCACCGGCCGCGGCCGCGCGGCTGCTGGGGCAGGGGCGTCGTCTTGCCACGCTGCTGGCAACCCTGAGGGAACGGGTGCCCGGCTTCGCGGACCTGGCGCAGGCCTGGCAGCTGGCCGGGGTGCCACCCAGTCTGCAGTCGCCGCGTCTCGAGGCCTTGCTGGCCGGGGCTACGCAGCCCGACGGCATCCGTGTCTGGATGTCGCGCTCTCGAGTGCGGGGAGAGGCGTGGTCACAGCCGGATCTTCAGCTGGATGCCGCCGGGCAGTGGTCGGCGCTGGCGTTGCCGCAGCACCTGGCGCCTGCCGGAGAGTGTGAGCGGCTAATCGATGCGGAAGAGGCCGGCCCTCTCGGCGCGCACCTCATGGCGGGCCTGCCCGGCAGCGACGCGCGGGCCTGGCTGGCGGAGCAGGGACGCGACTGGATTGCCCAGGTGAGAGGTGCCCAGCGCGTTGAGGTGAATGGCGACCGCCAGCCCCTGGCGGCCTTGGCCGCCACGATGACGCCCCGTCAGCCGCGCACACTGCGCTGGCGAGGGCGTGAAGCGCAGCTGAATCTGTCTGCCTGTGCGGTGACCCTGGGGCGTGGAGAGGCGCAGGGGTTTCGCGCCTGGTCGGGCGAGCTGGTGGACGCCTACAGCGGTCGCGTGCTCAAGCGCGGCCATTGGTTGGCGCCTGATACCCTGCGCGGCCGCGCCGTTCCCCTGCTGGTGACCCAGCTGGCCGCCGAGGGGCTGCCGGCGTTGACCCGGCGCGCCAATCGCAGGCTTGCCGAGGAGGATCCGGCCATGTCGCCGGTGCTGAGGCTGACCCTGGCCGCTGGCCTGGCGACGGTGGCCATGCAGCTCGAGGCCAGCGATGAGCGCTGGGCGCTAGCCCTGCGTGGCGAACTGCTGGCGCTGCTGCCAGGTAAAAAACCGTGCAGCGCCGAGACGCTGCTCGAGGCGCTGCTGCATCTGGGCCTGGCCCGTGAGGCGCTGCGCGAACTTGGTACCGTGGGACTGGAGGGGCTGCACTGACATGGCGATGGATCAGGCATCGGGACTTCGGCAGTGGGCATCGCAGCAGGCGGCAGGGGCCAGCACTTGCCCGTCCCACGTGGCCGAAACGCTGCTGGAAATGGCCAGGCCCTCATCGGCCCGGTTCAGCGATACGCCTGCACGCCGATCGCCGTCGCCTTCGGGTGCCGCCGCCATTCCCCGAGGGGTGGGCAGCACACTGCTGGTGGTTGGCCTTACCCAGCGGCAGATGGAGCGTGCTCGCGAACTGCTTGCCCATTGGCACGCAGAGGGACGCCGCTGGGTCGGTGACCCCCGGCGCTGGCAGCTGGTGCCGGTAGCGGTGGAGAGCCCCCACCTGTCACTGCTGGCGGAGCAGCAGTCCCACTGGGCGCTGTGGGTAGAGGCAGACCCGGAGGCATTTCGCCGCGCCTGGCGGCTGCTGCTGGTGCTGGCGGAGGCCCCCGGTCCGCGTCAGCTTCTGCTGATGCATCCGCCCGGCCTATCTCGACGTGGCCTGCTCGATAATCTGCAGCAGGCCGCCGACCATTATCTGGGAATCGATCTGGTGGTGCTGGCATGAGGGCCTGGCCGATGGCCCTCTCTCTGGGGCTGGTCTCGCTCACCTTGGCCACGGCAGTGCTGGCCGCGGGAAGTTGGGTCGGCCAGGCAGGACCGGTTCGGGCCCTGATGCCGGATCGCGGCATGGCGTCCACACCGATGGTGGCTCCGCCGGCCGTGACCGCTGGCGTCATCCATGAGGTGCGCTGGCGCTATCGGGTGCCGCCCGGCGAAGCCGTTATGGGCTGGCTGTGTCATCCGGATGGCTGCACGCCGGTTGCTTCATCTGCCGGCAGCAACCGGGCGCTGGCAGGGCTGCCCGCGACCACGCCCCTGCACTTCCGCTTCGCCCTGGTAACGGGCCAGCGAGCGGCGGTGCAGGTCAGCGACCTTCAGATTATCGTCAACTATCGCTAAGGCAGGCGAACGGGATGTATACCGCCAAGGGAAAGATCGTACAGAACGAGTTGCTGACCCAGTACCTGCCTCTGGTGAGACGTCAGGCGCTGGCACTTCAGGTGCGGCTTCCGGCAAGCATCGAGCTCGATGACCTGGTCCAGGCGGGCACGGTGGGGTTGCTGGAGGCGCTTGGCCGTTATGATGCGGCGCAGGGTGCCAGCTTCGCCACCTTTGCCAGCCAGCGTATCCGCGGGGCGATGCTGGATGAACTGCGCAGCCGTGACTGGTTGCCACGCAGCGTAAGGCGCAATGCCCGGGCCGTGGACGAGGGAGTCAGGCGTCTCGAGCAGCGCCTGGGCAGGCCTGCGGAGGAGCATGAGATCGCGGCTGAGCTTGCGATGGACCTCGCCGATTATCGCCAGCTGCTCAGCGATACCAACAGCGGCCAGCTGCTGCCCTTCGAGGAGCTGGTCGCGGAAGGGCATGAACAGGGCCTAGAAAACCCCCAGAGAAGCACCCCCTTCGCCGAACTGGTGGACCATGAGCAGCGCGAGCGACTGGTAGCGGCCATTGCGGCGCTTCCTGAGCGCGAGAAGCTGCTGATGGCGCTCTACTATCAGGAGGAGCTGAACCTCAAGGAGATCGGCGCGGTGCTGGGCGTGAGCGAGTCTCGGGTGTGTCAGCTGCACAGCCAGGCGGTGAGTCGACTGCGCGCCCGGCTACGCGATCAGGGTTGATGCCCCGGAAGGGCATCAATGCCTAGCAGTCTGTCGGGCTTGACCGATCGTCGCGAGAATTACGGATTTCGAGTCAAATTTATCGATCTGATGAGGCGA